>Ga0123341_1000561_pt1 | contig 23402 bp, 18 predicted proteins | sample Turbeapinknodule_FD_89959 | JGI IMG/M metagenome (GOLD analysis project Ga0123341, IMG submission 89959) | Root nodule microbial communities of legume samples collected from Mexico - Turtle bean Mexico pink nodule | ecosystem: Host-associated > Plants > Roots > Nodule | place: Mexico: Nepantla...
CAAAACAAGTCACATGAGAAGTGTGACTTGCTTTCCTACTTTGGCACCTCCTAAAACTATATCTACACCTACTCTTTTATGTCACATGGAAGGTGTGACTTTGTTTTGTACATTAGCACCCCTAATTTAATATCTACACCTTCATTTTAAAGTTCTACTAAAAACTACACAAAAGTAATTACAAAAAGAGACATCCATTGATGCTCATTTATTAATGCTTGGCCTTGCTCCTCATGGGTTGGGCTTGGGTTTCTTGGGCTTGGGTCTCATCTTTTGAAAAGACTAATAAGAAGAACTTTAAATGTTTTGGCCCTTGTCCATTCCTCCTATTAATAGCATCTTTTTGATTCTCATCAATAACTAAATATAATTTGAAGCTGAATCCTGAGAAGTGTGTGTTCGGGGAAGAAACAGGGAAATTCCTTGGGCTTTGCTGACTTAAAGGGGTATAGAGGCGAACCCTGACAAATGTGCCAACGTGAAGGAGGTCCAACAATTAGCTGGACGCATTATTGCCCTATCTCGTTTCTTGTCAGCTAGTGGAGATAAGGGGTATCCATATTTTCAGTGCCTCGAGAAGAACAACCAGTTTATGTGGACTGGTGAGTGTGAAGAAGCCTTCTACAAGTTGAAAGAGTACTTGGGCAGTCCCTCTGTTCTTGGTAAGTTGCTTCCAGGTACCCTCATTCGTCTTTATTTTGTGATCACAAATCGGGCAATTAATTTGGTCATTGTGCAAGATCAAGATAAGGTCCAAAAGTTGATCTAATTTGTAAGTAAGGTATTGCAGGAATCAGAAACGCGGTACCAAGCCATTGAGAAGGTCGCTTTAGTTGTGGTATTCACAGCTCAGCAGCTCCGCCACTATTTCCAGAGCTTCACTTTGATTGTGAGGACTTATCTGCCCATTTGCAAGGTCCTCCAAAATCCAGACATAACAGGTCGAATGGTCCGTTGGGCAGTTCAACTATCCGAGTTTGATATACAGTATGAACCCCGGGGTCCAATTAAGGGCCAGGTGTATGCTTATTTCATGGTAGAGCTTTCATCAAAGGGTCCTCAACCTGATCCTAATGACTTCCAGTGGATCCTTTCGGTAGATGGATCCTCCAATAAACAGGGGAGTGGAGTTGGGGTCATTTTAGAAGGGCCAAGTAGGTTGTTAATCGAGCAAGCCTTGAGGTTCGCCTTCAAAACAAGCAACATTCAAGCTGAGTGTGAGGCCTTGATAACAGGAATGTTGCTAGCCAAGGAGTTGGGAGCACGAAGTTTATTGGTGAAGAGTGACTCGTTGCTTGTTACTGGGCAAGTCACGAGGGAGTACCAGACCAAGGATCTGCAGTTAGCCTTGTATCTCAGGTATGCATGCTCTTGAAAGCAGCTTTCTCGATGTTTGAGCTCGTTCACGTCCCTAGAGAGCAGAACTCCGGAGTGGACTTGTTGTCCAAACTAGCAAGCTCCAGGAAGGGAGGTCGACAGAGGTCAGTCATTCAGGAGACCTTACAGTTGCCTAGGACTGCAGAAGAGGAACCAGCCGAGGTCAGCCCCGTGGAGATCTTGGGGGTAAGCTAAAAAAAGGGGAGAAGGCATCGGTTGATGACCCAGGAGACCCTGAAAGTCCCCAGGATAACCACTTATGGGTTGTTGGGAGATGGGTCTCTTGAGGTTTTGTAGGTCGACACCACAGAGACTTGGATAACCCTTTACCAACGTTACTTAGCTGATGGTTTGCTTCCTGCAGAACCTATAGAGGCTAAGGCGGTTAAGAGGAATGCGGGGAAGTATACTCTGATAGATGGCAAGCTATTCCATCATGGTTATACCCACCCAATCCTCACTTGCGTAAGTGGAGATCAGTATACCCGTATCATGGAGGAGCTTCACGAAGGCATTTGTGGAAGCCATGTCGGAGGAAAAGCTCTCTCGTTGAAGGTCATTCGAACTAGGTATTATTGGCCGACTATGAAGGAGGATTGCGTGAATGCACAATGATGCGAGCAGTGTCAGAAGCATGCTGATTGGATCATGCACCAGCCGAGGAGTTGCGGTCAATTTATAACCCGTGGCCTTTCCATACCTAGGGAATATGTTGAATAAGAGCTTTGGTGTCTCCAAATCTCTATGGATTGCTTGAAGACTAGATGTAACTTGTGTGTGTGAGTTCTGAGTAGTTTGAATTTGTAAATCCACTCTTAGTAAGGATTCAAAGTTGGTTTAAATAAAATCCTTTTGAAAAAGAGTGTTTTGCAAAGAAGTGGAAATTAACTAGTTGTTTTATTGTTTCAATCGGTTGTTTGACACTTAGTGGTTTTTGAAACAGGTTTTGACAAAGCTTGAAATTGGTTGACTTGCTGTTAAGCCAATTCAATCGGTTGTTTCGACAATTCAACCGATTGTTTTTTGAAAATTCTTAACAAATCTGTTAAGTTTGGTAAATCTGTTTTAATTGATTCAAAACTGATTTGATTCCTTCATTAAATGTTTTTAACTGCCTTTTGGAGTTTAAATAGTTTGTTTTACGCTCCTGGTAGTAATGATTTGAGAATAATCTTTTGAAATCAGTTTTCTCCTAGATTTACATCAAGCTTTGATTGAACTTGTCTAAGAGTGGAATATGACTGCTGTATAATCTTTTGTAATTCAATATGTATTAGGTGTGATATTTTCTTATTCTCTCTTGATCTGTATTTTTGTAAAGAAATGTGTTTCACAGAGTCAGATGTTGTTTTGATCTGTGGTGTGTTGTATTGCCAAAGGAAGTGTGTTCTTGAGGGGTTCAAGATCACTTCTTTGGTGTGTGTGTGTGGTTGTAATATGTGATTGATTACATAGTGGAATACCCAATGGTTTCTAGGGACTAGATGTAGCTCTTGGTGTAAAAAGGAACCAGTATAAATTTGTTTGTGTGATTCTTTCTTTCCCTAATCTCAATTATATTTGTTTTAAGTTGTTTTTATAAACTACTAATAAAAACAACTGGTTGAATCGCATAAACAACCAGTTGATTTTATGGAAATCAACTAAAACAATTTTGTAACTTGAGCATTTTCATTCCTTTGGCTTTGATTCTTCATTGGCTTTCTCCATACCCTCAAAGTTTGCGAAAAACGTTTAAAAACAATTCACCCCCTCTTATTTTAGGCCTACAATTCTAACACAACCAACCAAATGAATTGGTTATATCAAATAGAAAATAAAGAGATACACAATAAATTAAGTAATATCCTATAAATCTGGTAACCATGCAATGAATCAGGTAATATTGTTTTATTAAAGATACGTATCAGATACCACCCATAAATGAAATAACCCACTATTAACACTACAAATAAACACACAAGAGAAATATATGTTTTTATCAATATATCATTCACTCTTATACAAAACACTTACATGATCGAGTACCAAGAAGCGAGAAAGAGAACACGGAACGACCGAGTCTGCGAAAAGCAAATACCAGAAGGAATGAGGAGGAAGAATAACCAATAGATAAGAAACAATTATTCAAGCTAGTAACGGATACTACTATCCTATACAAGTACACTAACCATTATAATAACAACAAATTTATTTTCAAATTATTTTACAAAACCAATATTCCAAAACCAAATTTTATTGACCATTAAATAATCTTTTATTTTCTCCCTCTCTCAAACAAATTAAAATTTATTCTCAAACATTTTAAATTAATTATTTCAATTTATTTTTCCCTAATATCAATTTTATTGTATTTTTAAATTTTTACTAGTCTTTCATTTTTTTCTCCCCTCTCTTTTAAACATAAAAAAGTAAACCCCCATAGTTGACGGAATTGCAGTGGAGTTTGTGACATGGGAGAAATAAATGAGAGGTTGGAGAATTATTGTTTTTAAATATATTATTTAGGAAAAAAAAGATGTTAATTAATCATAAATTAAGAATAAAATTAAGTCTCATTCGGTGGTATCTATGATATGATATGATAGTGATGAGAGGCAGTATAGTACAGAGCTGCATGCAAGAACGTAACATCGCTTCCCCTGTACCTCACTCACAACAACCACGCCTCTCATTCACGCGTGTTTCCACTCTCCCGAAACTCGCGTCAGCTTCCTCTCTTTCTCTCTCCTACAACAAAATAGACAGGCCAAGAGAGAGAGAAAAGCGAAACGAAAAAAGGGTGTAGAGAGAGAAAGTGAGGAGAGAGAAACGAACAAGACTGTTTGTCACATCATATGGCCTCCTTGCCCATGGGGCACCACCACCAACCGCCGCCGCCGGCGTTGCCTTTGCAGCCCTCACAAACGCAGCAGTCTCACCCGCAACCCGAAGTGCCACGCCGGAGCTCCGATATGGAGACCGATAAGGTACTTCCGCTCATTGCACTCATCGCAAATCGTTCTCTCTCGCTCTGTTAAGCTTTTGACTGGTTTCCGAGTGGACGGAGCTTCGATCGACGTCGATTCGCCTCAGAAGCTTTGGCGTCGCCGAAATTTTGAGCGATCTGCCGGTTTTACTTGCTCGCCGGGGAAATCTCCGGCGACCCCGTTGATTGGAGTGGTTTTATTGTTCTCTCGGAAGTGGTGTTTATTGTTGTTGACGAATTCGAAAAAATAGGAAAGGAAATTAGGTTATACTATTTTGGAGTGTGTTTTTGGTTGTTGCTTTTGTGGGGGGATCTCAACGCTGAAGAACATTGAAGTTAGGAAGATATTTTTTTTTCTGATTTTCGTGTTTGGAAAAAAGCAAAGGAATCTAAAGAAGTAAAAATGTGGAATCCCGTGTTTCAGTTTTTTGTTTTCGTTTATTTAAGGAAAGAGATTCTGATTAGGTGTACTTAGCTTACTTGAGCAAACATTCTTATTTAGCATTACGAAATTTCCCACTGGTAACAGTTATCTGTTAGTCTATTTTGTTTTGTCATTTTTATCTGGCTTTTCTCTAATCTACTGTGAATTGTCTTTGGCTATGTTAGTTCTGTATTATTTATTATCTAGGCTATTATTGCGGTATAGTTTTTGTTTAGATCTTTTTTGTGTGAGTGACGTCTTTCCTTCCCTTGTGGTGGATTGTTGTTCAAAAGTTCAAACGGTTAGTTTGCTTTGCTTCAGGAAATTAGTGTCCTTAGATTCTTTTTGTATGTGTCTTAAGTTATATTAGAGGCTTTCTTTATGCTTTCTTGTGAGCTGCTGTAACCTGTTTTAGCTTTAGGTGATGTATGTGCTCTGTGAGCTCTTTACACTTTGCCTTTCTTCAAACTCACATTCTGATCTTTGGCTGATTTCTTCTGGTAACCCTCTGGTGCTTTATGTTTCATTGCTGTGCAATTTTCCTCTCGTATAACATTTGTTTTAACCAATAGTTTCCTTTCTTGTGTTTTCGTCTTCTCAAATTAACTCCACTGCATATATGCATTAGTGTGTCTGCCAGGGCATGGATATGATATGATACTTGATAGGCACATGATGTTCCGAAACCAAATTATTGATGATAGTTTTAAACATGTTATGATTGATAATGTATCAATAACAATGTGACATTCAACTTGTGTATTGGGAAATTTGCATTACTACATTAAATATCTATTTGTTGCTAATGAGTTGCAGGATATGTCAGCCACTGTCATTGAGGGGAATGATGCGGTCACAGGCCACATAATCTCCACCACTATTGGAGGCAAAAATGGGGAACCTAAACAAGTATGAATGTGTTCTAGCCCCTTTCCTTCTTAACATACGATTTTCATGTAAAATTTTTGCTTCATACCGTCTTAAATTTTATATGCTGTTGTATAAAGTTACTACCGTTTAGATAATTATTCACTTATCTTTTTGGGGATAGAATGGAATGACACTTGGTGGATGGGAATCGAAATAATAAATTTCCCATTATATTTGAGGCCTTTCAAAAATATAATACTGGTCGTCAATCAGAGTTTGGCTTATTTCCCTAGTGCCTACCTCACCATAATTTTTTATTTACCAAGTATAAGTTAGGCCTTACAAGATGTATAATTTTGAAGAATTTAATTATGATGGTTCTGTAACTTTATGCTTAAAATTGGTGATATTATAGTTTCATAATTTGTTTATTCTGCACAACTTATTTGTATGATTCCTTCTCTCATACACCTTGCAGACCATCAGTTACATGGCAGAACGTGTTGTTGGCACTGGATCGTTTGGAGTTGTTTTCCAGGTATGGATGAACAATCACCAAGTTGACAACTATTCTTTTTCTGCTGTCAAGTCTCTCATTGTTTTCCATCGCTGGATGGTGTTCCTTTTTTACCTAAAACACAGGCAAAGTGCTTGGAGACTGGAGAGCCAGTGGCTATTAAAAAGGTCTTGCAAGACAGGCAATACAAAAATCGTGAATTGCAGTTAATGCGCTTAATGGATCATCCAAATGTAATTTCCCTGAAGCACTGTTTCTTCTCCACAACAAGCAGAGATGAACTTTTTCTAAACTTAGTAATGGAATATGTACCTGAGACAATGTACCGAGTTATAAAGCACTACAATACTATGAACCAGAGGATGCCTCTCATCTTTGCAAAACTGTACACATATCAAGTATGAATTCCTCTTTTCTGTCTTTGCAATTTGGTTCTTGTGTTGATTTAATACATTGTAACGATTGGGTTTGAATTTGATGTTTAGATCTTTAGGGGATTAGCATATATCCATACCACACTGGGAGTTTGCCATAGGGACGTGAAGCCTCAAAATCTTTTGGTAAGTTCTTCTATCAATGTCTTTCCTCTGAGTTGTATTCATTTATTCTAAACCTTTTTGTATATATGACTACAGGTTCACCCACTTACTCACCAAGTTAAGCTTTGTGATTTTGGGAGCGCCAAAGTTCTGGTATGTTGATCTTTGTTGTTCTTGTACATATTATTGCTTCATGCGCATATGCAACCATGATAATGGAGGACTACTAAAATCACGTACTTACCAGTGGACATAGCTATGAAAAGCTATAATAAGATCTTTCCTTAAATGCAATTTTGATTTAGCAACCTGCTTATGTGATGGTTTTTTATCAGCAAATAGCAATTAAAATGATAATGATGCGAAGAATCTTGACTCTGACCCAGTTGTTTCCTATTATATGAAAAAGAAATGGAACTGGTTGATTTAACATGTGATTTTCTTTTTCAATTATCAATTTCATGAAGCTTCTCATGTTCACAACTTGCTAGGATATTATTATGATATTATTCTTCCACAAAAAAATTATACCAGGTCAAGGGTGAATCAAACATTTCATACATATGTTCACGTTACTATCGGGCTCCAGAACTAATATTTGGTGCCACAGAATACACAGCTTCTATTGATATCTGGTCAGCTGGTTGTGTTCTTGCTGAACTTCTTCTAGGACAGGTTAAAAATTCTGGCTATCTATGCATTAATGTTACTCATACGTAAATTATTTTGCTTTTTACCGAGATATGTTATATTGACTTCCCATAGTTTTGAATGTTTATATAGCCACTATTTCCTGGAGAAAATCAGGTGGATCAACTTGTGGAAATTATTAAGGTGATTTCTCTTCTACATCGTTTTCTCTGGGGATTGCAACATATTTACAGAGGTCATTATTTAGGTGTTTTCTTGTAGGTTCTTGGTACCCCAACACGAGAGGAAATTCGTTGCATGAACCCAGAATATACAGATTTTAGATTCCCTCAGATTAAAGCTCATCCTTGGCACAAGGTAAAGTCATTTCTCATCTGTCCTCCTTTTGATATTCAACAATTTCTGTTAGACTTTAAATGCAGATTAAAAAATTGAAAAATAGTTGTCCAAGTTAAAGTGAATATCATGCTTTACACGTTACAGCAACTAGGTTTTTGAAGGGTGCTTTCCATTTTCTATGTTTTGTAACTGATGAGCTTAATGATTTAACCTACCTCACCTAGTAAGACAAAGCTTGGTTGTTGACTATTAGTCTTTTGCTAGTTATTGACTCAACTATTTTGATGATTTATGTTTCAGGTTTTCCATAAGCGAATGCCTCCGGAAGCAATTGACCTTGCATCAAGGCTTCTCCAATATTCACCTAGTCTCCGATGCACTGCGGTGAGTTGAATAACCATGATGCCTCCCTTCACTCCTCCCATGATATTAGAGCTATAATCCTTGTGGTATGTTGTGGATGTAGCAAACTCAATTGGCATAATTTTCACTAATAGCTTTTGTTATTTCAGCTGGAAGCATGTGCACATTCTTTCTTCGACGAGCTTCGCGAGCCAAATGCTCGCCTACCTAATGGCCGTCCATTGCCCCCGCTTTTCAACTTTAAACAGGAAGTACGTGTATAATTTATGCTTTTATATTAAATGTGGCATGGCATGTATAGGCTGTAGCATTCTGTACTATGACTACTTGCTTTGCCATTGCTCTTCATGGTCCAAACAGTCCAATTAACAATTTCTCATACATCTAATTTGTGAACAGTATCTAACCCCCAAAAATCTCTTAATGAATATGTGATGAAAACATAACGACAGTTAGCTGGAGTATCACCTGAACTGGTCAATAGGCTCATCCCAGAGCATATTAGACGGCAGACTGGTCTCAGCTCCCCTCATTCTGCCGGTACATAGATGTAAAGGGATAATGAAACGATGAGTAGCAATCAATGTGAATCAACAGAGGGGCTGATTGTGGCCTATATATAACTGGGGGTTCCAGCCTAATCTGCAGTTTTCCCCCCCTTGTGAAGATGTATACAAGTGCTGGCTGCTGGGCAAGCATGAAAGTTGGTGATTCTGTCTAGTATTTCATTCTAGTTAAAGCATACTTATCCCTGCATCTGTATATTGTTTTGGTCAGATTTCAGAAAGCTAGGAGTATAAAATGATAGCAACCATGTCTTCTTCATATGTAGAGGGGCTCACCTGAATTGACGAGGGGCCCCTGTAGTAGTATGGCTTGTTTTTTATGTGATCATATTCATGATGTCGTTTATAATATGCTAATGACAATATCTTGATTCAAAACAAGAAATTTCATCTCTGTTTAATACTCTGGTATGTTGTCTCTTCCTTTTTACAAAGATTTTGTTTGTCACGTGTGACCTTATTTGAGGGTGACGTGATTCCTGTTATTAGCAATATATGTTGGTGTGTGTATGTGTGTGTATATATATGTATATATATATATATATATATATATGCATGCGTTGGTTCATCACGATGAAAGAGGAGGATTGTGACCAGTTCAATTGATCAATGGTTGGTTGGTCAGGTGTCAAGTATGCTTTGATTGAACAAACTATAATTTCACAAACACCGAGAATTGGTTGAACAGGTTTGAATCAGGAAAAATCAGTAATAAAGATATTAATTTGAATTAGATTCTTTGATTGATTGATTTTGTAATTTTTTTATATGATCAAAAACAGTTTTTGATCTAATTAAGGTTAATTAAGTTATACATTTATTCATGAAATTTACTTACAAATTGTAATTATTTATGATTATTGCTGTCTTGTCCCAAAAAAAAATACAATATGGTTTTTTTTATTTAGTTTTAGTAATTTATGTTTTTGTTTATGTATTAGTTTATTTTAATAATAGAGTATTGAAAGTACATGTTTGTTGTGATTAGTTGAATTACTGGTTGAAATAAAAATGCGGCAGTACTAAAATGAAATAAATTGTAGGGATGAATATCTATATAGTAATTTATCAATGTCAATATTAATTAAAATGATGAAAAGAAAAAAATTATTTGACTTACAATAGTTGTATTTAATAAACAAGTTTTTTAGGGTATTGTATACAGTGAAAACACATTCTTGACATGTAACTAAATTAATGTTTTAATTATTTTCATTTTAATTTTAATTTTAAATATTATGATATTATTATAAAGGGTTGTGAAGTGGTGTTATTTACTGTTTGCACAACTAACACGGTCACTTTTTGAGATGCTACTTTTTCAGTGTTCCACCCTATACTCTAATAAAAATTTATAATTTTTTTAATTTTGAAACATTTTGTATGCTTGTATTTTTATTAAGGAGGTTTTTTTTTCTTTAATTTTTTATTATAAATATTAATATTAAGATGGAGCATGGGTATCAAAATATCATTACTCTTTTTCAGTTGCTCTAGCATACAATAGTCTACGTGATAAAGTTAATTTATTTTATTGGAGTTGTAGGGCCTGTATTTAATATATTATAAATTTTCTTTAAGGGTCAGAAGGAAAAATTAGGGTTTAAGACATTGGGGCGCCTTTTTCTCCTCCATTTTCGTAGGCATTGTCCTTCATTCTTGTTTATGTTCCTTCATTCTCGTGCAAGTGTCGTGCGTATTGTCCTTCACTGCTGCAAGTGTTGTGCGCATCCTTCATTCTCCTTGACGTTCTCCTTGATGTTCTTGCTGCAAGTGACGTTCTTCGTTGTCTTCCACCTTCTTCTCAAGGTTTCTCGTCCAACTTCTCTTCTAGCGTGGGTTTAGAGTTTGGTGACCCAAGGTAATACATTTTCTATTCATTTGTTTATTAAGTGAAACATTCATATTGTGTGTTTTGTATTAGGTGATCCGTGTTATTTGTCATGTGCTGACCCTTGTATGAGCCAAAGTCTATGTTTGAATCTGATGTGGTCAAAGTTGTTTGAGTTTACTATTTGGTTATTTTATGCAGCATGAATTGTTTTTTTGTGTAATATATTGTTAAAAGTATATATTTGTGTTTACTTAGTTTGTGTAAGTATGTATGCTTTTTTAGTAATTTTTTTCTCCAAAAAAGACATTTTTTGAAGCTATTCTAGTTGGGGCGGGGACTGATTTAGGGAGAAAGTGAGTTAAATAAGGTTTTTAGAGGGTGACAATGGCGACTCTAGTAGGAATATGTGGTGACCCACATTACACTTCCTGCACAAACCCAGAGAAACTTTTTATGAAGGAAGTGAGTGTTCGTCTTAGTTGGGGAGGGGCATGGGGCATGAGGTGGGGAGAAAGTGAGTTAAATGAGTTCCTTAGAAGTCATGAGAGTAGGACAGTGTGAACTGAACACAAAAAATCACTCAACTTATAAAGTGACAATATGTGGTGACTCTAGTAGGAATTTGTGGTGATCCACATTACACTTCCTGCACAGACCCATGGAAACTTTTTATGGAAATTGGAAGTGAGTGTTCGTCTATACGAATATGTAATTTATTTTGATGGGCTTTCATTTAAGTAGGGATTGTGGAGTTTTGGTTTTGAAATATATTGAGGTGTGAAATGGTATGGTTGACTATGAGGGGAAGACGATGCCTAAATACAACACCGTACGTATTTGTTCCATTCACTATTAGACTAAAACTTCTAAGTTTTATTGTTCACTGAAAATTGATTTTCACAATTTTTTCAGGACAAACTTCAAGCATTCCATCAGGAAATGGTTTGAAATTGGGTCCCAGATGCACATAATGCAAAACGAGAAAGTGTGTTGATAGACTTCAACTTTTGTGGTAGTTCAGAATGATGGCGGTTCAGAGTGCGCTGGATTTGAAGTTTCATGTCGTGCAATTGTTTACTTATTCGTTAGACGTCTTAGTGGATCTGAAGAATTTGTTACATGTGATTTGTAATCAAATGTGTGTGCAGTTGTTGAATGAATTTTTCTAAATGATGTATGAAGTACATATTAAAAGACCTAGTAAGGGTCCTAGGAGCATTTATAAATGTAGAAACATAATGACTTACATAAACTTCCATTGAGTTGAATAATGTTCCAATTTTTTAATGCAAGAATTGAAGACCAATATTGTTCTACCATATGATGCAGCAAAGCTTCTAATTACACTTAATATTACTTTCCATGATTTATGATTATGATGACAAGCTTTTTCATAAATGCTTTTATTGGTATTGAAAGCCAAAAGGTCCATTAGCAAATGCCACATACTTTGGAAGGTAAATTTAATGGTTGTCCCTGGTGAAAGTTGCTTCATTCTTAGTTCCTTGGACTCAGTCAAAATAAAGTTATAAATATTTACATTTCCCCATTTTGCTGCACTTATTTGTAAAGTGAAGAATATTAAGTTAAAGTACAAAATTTGGCAACTTTTTTACCAAGTCTTTAGATGAAAGATATACAACTAGGATCTAAGTGAGGAAGACAAAAGTTCATGTTACTATGCATAAGCAACATTCGATCAAAAAGTTGTACTCAATGTTTCTAAAAAGTTGATCATCTATACAATTTTAAAATAGCAAACATAATAAAATTGCGGTCAAGTGGCAGGGAATAACTGGTGACCCGTGACAAAGTTTCTGCACACGAAGTACATTTTCCTAATTTGACCCACAGAGAAAAGTGCATTCTCTGGGAAGGGCGATGCATGAGCATCATGTCCGTGTGAAGTGAAGAAGTGCAATCACATATGGATTTGGGACATGTCAGACGTGGTTAAGACCTAATAGAGAATAAATGGTGACCCATGAAGGAAAATATGGTGACATGTGACAATTTCTGCACAAAGATTACATTCTCCTAATTTGACTCACAGAGAAAACTGCATTCTCTAGGAAAGGTGGTGCATGACCATCGTGTTTGTGTGAAGTGAGTGTGGAGGGGCCCACCTATGTGCATATATTAACTTGTTGTTTTTGAAATCAAAAGAGAAGCCATACTTATAGCTCTTAAAACTAGCCGTTCTAGACAGTCAATCATGAGCCAAAACAGTTTTGATCCAACTAAAAACAGATCCAACAGGTTTTTGAAAAGCTGTTATGAAATGTGACAATCAACCGGTTGAAAAGTCGTTTTAACCGGTTGAATTGGTTAGATAGTTATTTAACCAAGTCAAAAACAATTTTAAAACCTTCAAACAAGCTAAGTGACAAACAACCGATTATTTCGTGGTTTCCACTGGTTGTTTTTCTCTTTGCTTAGAAAAACACTTTTCTCTTTTAAAATAGATTGAGCTAGCTTGTGCAAGGGACTAGGAATGATCTTTACAAGAATTCTAAATAACCTAGACTAAGCTCAAACCAAAAGCAGCACAACTTCAACCTTCATCATAGATTTGAAACATCAAAGCTCTCATGTTTTACAATCTCCCCCTATTTGATGGAGACAAATCCTTGGGATGCTTTTTGGAATGTTCTTGTTTAGAATCTTGTATAACCTGCATTCACAAGCAAACATAGAAATTCAGGATAATCTATTCCAGTTAATCAGGCACCATAAACTAGTTTCCACTAGGTGATTTCCAAAGAGGAACATCAACCAAATCAATGTGAGAAACTAGTCAAACATGCATAGGTGCAGCATAGAAAAACAATAAGTTATTTTGCAAGAATAACCGGTTAAAATTTGTATCAGAGTTTCATTTTAAATCAAAAACCAGTTATAACAATGTTCAAAAACAGAATTAGATGCAGATATTAGAACACTACATCCCAAACACTTCTCCCTCTATTTGTCTCCACAAATAGATAGAAAAAAAGGAATAAAAGATACAACATAGACTTAAGATAAAGCTTGTAAATCAATTATTCCCAACTCATTTCTTAGAGAGTAAAACCTGTTTTTGGATAAAGGTTTTGTGAAGATGTCTGCAAGCTGGCTTTCAGTGGCAACAAATTGAATCTCACAGTCTCCATTACTTACATGATCACGAATAAAGTGATGACGAATCTCAATGTGTTTGGTTCTTGAGTGCTTAACCTGATTTTTTGTGTGAGATTTATTGCACTTGTGTTGTCACACAACAAAGGGACCTTGCTGACTTTCAAACCAAAGTCCTCCAACTGTTGTTTGATCCATAAGATCTGTGCACAGCAGCTCCCTACAACTATATTCTCCAGTTCAGCAATTGACAAGGCTACACAAGCTTGCTTTTTGTTATGCCATGAGATAAGACTTGACCCAAGTAGATGGCATGTTCCACTTGTGCTCTTTCTATCCAATTTACATCCTGCAAAATCAGAATTAGAGTATCCTACTAAATGAATAGGAGAGTACGAAGGATACCATAAACCCACAAATGTTGTTCCTTTAAGATATTTAAGGATTCTCTTGGCAACTTTAAGATGAGATTCCTTTGGACAGGATTGGAACCTTGCACAAAGGCAAACAACAAACATAATATCAGGTCTACTTGCAGTGAGATATAGTAAGGAACCTATCAACCCCCTGTATTTAGTTTGATCCACTGTTGTTCCAGCTTCCTCAGCACTTAAGTAATAATTTGTTGACATAGGTGTTGTTGTAGCTTTACAACTCTCCATCACAAACTTTTTTAGAATATCATTGCAGTACTTGGATTGACACAAGAAGATGTCTTCTTTGGTTTGCTTGATCTGCAGCCCAAGAAAGAAGGAGAGCTCCCCCATCATTGACATCTCAAATTCTCCATGCATAGCTTTTACAAAATCTTCACACAATTAATCATTAGAAAAGCCAAATATAATGTCATCTACATATATTTGAACTAAGATTACAGCAGAATCATATTTTTTAATGAAAGGGGTTTTGTCAACCTTCCCTCTTTCATATTGATGAGATAGAAGAAAACTACTTAACCTCTCATACCACTGTCTTGGAGCTTGCTTAAGATCATACAATGCTTTCTTGAATACATGATTAGGATGTAGGTGATCTTCAAATCCAGGTGGTTGTGATACAAAGATTTCTTCATTCACAATTCCATTTAGGAAAACACTCTTCACATCCATGTGAAATAACTTGAATCCTTTCATGCATGCAAAGGCCAGTAAGAGTCTCACAACTTCTAACCTTGCTACTGGTGTGAAAGTCTCATCATAATCAATCCCTTCTTCTTGGTAGCAACAAACCTTGCCTTGTTCCTTGAGATGACCCATGAATCATCTGATTTGTTTTGAAAACCCATTTTGTTTCAATGATGTTCATTTGATATGTTCTAGGAACCAGGACCCATACATCATTTCTCACAAATTGGTTGAGCTCCTCATGCATAGCAACAGTCCAGTGCTAATCTTTGAGTGCATCATTGATTGTCTTTGGTTCAATCTTGGAGACAAATGTTGTATGATTGCAGAAGTTTGCTACATTCATTCTTGTAGAGACAGCCTTGTTGATCTACCCAATGATGTTTTCAACAGAGAGATCTCTGGGGATCCTCCACTCTTTTGGAAGATCACACTGTTGCAGATTTTCAATCGGTTGTTTCGTAGAATCAACTAGTTGATTTTCTGTACAGTTTTCTAGATTGTCCAAGAAGATATTTTGTTCATCTTCTTCTGTACTGATCTTTGTTTGACCTTGCTCAGAATTGTTAGTTTCATAAAAAACAACATGCATTGATTCTTCTACAGTCATAAGTTTCTTATTGTAAACTCTATATGCATGGCTAGATAGGGAATAACCAAGGAAAATACCTTTGTCAGCTTTTGCATTAAACTTACCCAGATTCTCTTTGCCATTGTTTAGGATGAAGCATTTGCATCCAAATATCATTAGGTGTCCTATGTGAGGCTTCCTTCCATTTAGCAGCTCGTATGGAGTCTTTTTTAGGATTGGCTTGATAAGAACAAGATTCATTACATAACAGTTGTACTTACCGCATCAACCCAAAATCACTTCGGCAAGGATGATTCATTCATAATGGTTCTTGCTAGTTCTTCAAGTGATCTGTTCTTCCTCTCCACCACTCCATTTTGTTGAGGTGTCCTTGGTGTAGAGAAGTTGTGGAAGATGCCTAGTTTGTTACAAAAGTTGCTGAATTTCTCATTCTGAAATTCTCCACCATGATCACTCCTAATTGCACCAATGTTGCTGCAACAAGTGTTTTGTAGTCTTTTTTTCTAGCTTCTTGAATTCAGAGTAAGTCTCCCCTTTTGAATGCAAGAATAAGGTCCACGTATACCTGGAAAAATCATCTAATATTACAAGAGCATACAAATTACCTCCAAGGCTCATAGTTCTTGAAGGACCAAAAAGATCCATGTGTAGTAGCTCAAGAGGTTTTGAAGTGGAAACAAAGTTTTCAGTTTAAAAATTGTCTTGTTTGTTTCCCTTTTAGGCAAGCCTCACACACATGTTCCTTCTCAAACTTGAGATTGGGTAAGCCAATAATAAGATCATTTGAAATCAATTTATTCAAGTGATTCATATGTATATGAGCAAACCTTTTGTGTCAAAGCTATGATTCCTCATGCTTTGTTAAGAGACAACCAATAGATGTAGAGTTAGAGATATCAAGTAGATAGACATTGTTTGATCTCTTACCAACAATTAGAACTTCCTTCGAGTTAGGTAGACGAATTTCATATGTGTTTATGAATGTGACTTGGTAGCCTCTGTCATAGAGTTGGCTTATGCTGAGAAGGTTATTTGAGCCCTTCTACATAGAGAACATCATGAATTAGAAAGCTATTTTCATTACCTATGGTACCTTTGCCAAGGATCTTTCCTTTGTTGTTGTCTCCATAGGTCACATGTCCTTCCTGTTTAAGAGTGATGGTAACAAACTTTGATGCATCTCCAATCATGTGTTTGGAGCAGCCACTGTCCAAGTACCATAGATGTTGTTTTTTCACCAAGGAATCTTGCAAAATTCAAAATCAGGTGGCAAAATCTGGTCCCCTAACAAATTTGGGTCCAAGGATGTTAATCTGATTGTAAGGAACCTTGGGATTCTTGGGAACCCACTTTAGGAACAAAAATCTATCGAATTTTACAAAACCTGACAGAGTGACCCTTTCTCATGCAGTAGAAACAATCGGTTGTTTCGACCTTTTAATTGGCTGATTTTTTGTAATGGTTGAAAAAGGTTTTAAACAACAACTGTTCTTGCTTTGTGGGATAAAACCCAAACCAGATTTTCCAAAGACACATCTTTGAGATGCTAAAACATTCTCAAGATTGGATTTACCTTTTGAAATTGTGTCTACAGTTTTCACAAGATACAAAACTTTCTTTTGAAGAGATTCACAATTTTTACAAGTACTAGATTCACACTTGCAAGAAGAGTTTTGATAAATCATTTCAAGATTTTCAAAAATCAGTTTTTGAATTTTTCAAATTTTCTTCCAAAACTTTGACTCTCTCTTTCAACCAGTTGTTTTCACTTTTCCACCGATTGTTTGAAAGGGTTAATCTATTAGATTCTTCATGAGTCTCTTGGAAAGCCTCAAGAAGTTGATAATAACTATTTGATGGAGGAAAATGTACTTATATGATTTGATGCAAACTCCTCTCTTGCCATTAGACATACATCCATCTTGGAATCTGCAGAGGAAGGTCCAGCAGAGAACTCATCACTATCCAGCAAAGCACTTCTTGAATCTTTATGTATTTTCTCAAGAGTATCCCATATTTCTTTAGCTGAGATACATTGTGAAACTTTAAGAAGTTCATCAGAATCAAGGGCAGAAACAATGATGCTCTTAGCTACACAATCAAGATGATTTCTTTCATTTTCAGATAAGGCAGCATTATTTTCAAGCAGATGTATGAAAGCATTGTTTGTAATGACATCCCTAATTTTTCTATCTAATGAGTCAACAAAAAATTTCATTCTTATACACCATAGCTGATAGTTTTCACCAAAAAACAGAGGTGGTCTATTTAAAGAAGCACTTTTCCCAAAAGATAACTTGCTAGCCATTAAAGTAGTTTTAGAAAATAAAGCAGAACTTGAATATTTTTCAAGAACCTAGCTCTTGATGCCAATTGTTAGAATTAATAGCTTAAACAAGAGGGGGGGGGGGTGAATTGTTTGTCAAAAGATTTTCGAAAAGATTGCACAAGAATGAAGTTTTAACAACAATCATAGAAGAAGTAATCAAGGAAGCCAATCAAACAATGTAAAAGAAACTGTTTGCAGAATTTCAATCGGTTGAAACTTTGTTTTAACCGGTTGTTTATGGCAGCAGCAAAAATAGAATTAAATCAAAAAATTTATAAGGAATGAGAGAGAGAGGAATTACTCAGCCAAATTATACTAGTTCACTCAACCTTGAGCTACATCCAGTTCCCAGAACAACCACTAGGTTCCACTAGTAACCAATCACAGATTACAAAACACACAATCACAAAGAGGTGATCTTGATACCACAAGAACCACTCACCCTCTTTGCTAAACACACAACCTTAGTCAAAACACCCTCTGACCTTACAGGTTTTTACACACTTCATAAGTTTATAAAAGAAAAAAATACAAGAATCATGAAAGGAACAAATTACACCTGAATTTAAAGGAATCACAGGGCTCCTAAGATCAGACCTTGAACTAGTGCACGACTATTTAGCAATCTTGCAAAAATTGATTTAAATCTCTTCTCAAAAAAAATTTCAATCTCACTGTAAATCTGTTTTCTTTTTGTTTTTGAAACACAAAGAGAAGCCATATTTATAGCTCTTAAAACTAGCTGTTCTAGGCAGTCAATTATGAACCAAAACAATTTTGATCCAATTGAAAACAGATCCAACAGGTTTTTGAAAAGCTGTTATGAAATGTGACAATCAACCTGTTGAAAAGTCGTTTTAACCGGTTGAATTGGTTAGTCAGTTATTTAACCAAGTCAAAAAAAGTTTTGAAAACCTTTACTCAAGCTAAGTGACAAACAATCGATTATATCGTGATTTCAACCGGTTGTTTTTCTCTTTGCTTAGAAAAACACCTTTCTCTTTTAAAATAGATTGAACTAGCTTGTGTAAGGGACTAGGAATGATCTTTATAAGAATTCTAAACAACCTAGACTAAGCTCAAACCAAAAGCAACACAACTTCAATCTTCAACACAGATTTGAATCATCAAAGCTCTCGTGTTCTATAGTAAGAACAATCGATTGATACGCAGAAACAACCAATTGTTTTTCAAGAATTAGTTTAAATAAATTATGTTTCTTGGCTGATCTGATTGCTTTATCTGTAATTCTACATTTACTTTCATTCTTATCCGGTATTTGTGAAAATCTTTCAAAAACAATTCACCCCCTCTTGTTTAGGCCTACATTTCTAACAAAATCATGGATCCATTAAGCCCTTTCGGGGACTTGATTAAGAATGAGAAAGAGGAATCTTATGTAAATGCCACAAAAGGTTTGGTCTTATTCATGGGGATTCAGTAACTATTCCATTCTAAAAAGATAAAAAAATTTGAAACAAGTGGAATTTTGGGTGACCAATCTTCCATATCATGGTTTCTTCCTTAGGCTCTATCCTCGGCTCATCGTTTGGACGAAGATCAAAATCGGAGGTGTCGGTTTCACATTTATTCGTCTTTGCAGGAGAGAAAGGTATTTTTAAGTTGGCGACGTACCACTTTTGGGTCGTCTTTTGATTCACCCTCCGGTTGCCACTCTTCCGTCCTCGAAAGGAAACTAAATCACTAGGTGTGGGGTTGATACCGCTGCCCCTAATCGGTTCAAATAAGGTCTTCCTAGAAGGACGTTTTATGATGTCTCAATGTCCACTAGGAGGTACCTTGATGGTTTTATACTTTCAATCTTCTTCTCTAAACTTGGTATATAAATCAATGTACCCCCAGGTGTCTACATGTTCTCCCAAGAATCCTACAATTTGTTTATCATGCGAAATGACGACATCTGGGGAGAGCCCTATCTTTCAAAAGGTTTTCATATATAAGATGTCTACGGAGCTTCCTTGATCCACTAGTGTCTTCATGACCACGAAGTTGGCTACCTCAATCGTGATGACCATCGGGGTATCATTCTCGGGATTAATAATGTACATTGTTGGCATACTTCGTTTGTGCCTTATTTCAATGGCGTTGACGAACCTTAAGCTTCTTAGGTGGCCTTTCAAAGAAGTGTAGGTTAGGCTTCCTCCCGCAAATCTGCCTGTAATTGTATTGTTCACGACCTCAGGGGGACCATGGTCTCATGCCCTATGATTCTCCCTTGTTGGCGGCTCTCATTTGTCTGTGTATCATTCATTCGCTACTTCTTTTCTTCCTTGATCCTCTCTAAAAAAAAATCGACGTATGTGTCTGGCTTGTACTAGTTCTTCTATTTTATCTTTTAACGTTAGACATTCTTTGGTCGTGTGACCAAAATTATGGTGATACCGACAATGTCTGCTTTGGTTGATGTTGGGAGGGATTTGGGTTCTTTTCGGTGCCAATATAAGGTCCACGTTTAGTGCTTCATCCAAGATAATAGATCGTTATGCTACCAACGAGGTATATTGGGCGAAGCGTATGGGTCGCAGGTATTCCCTATGTCGTCTAGGTGCTCTCTCCATCTCCTTCTTGACCATATGGCCAGGACTTCCCTCCATGTCGTGTACCTTTGTTCGAAACTCCCACAACTCTTGAAGTTGCATGAATTTTGCCGCCCTTTGCCACAACTTGTCCATGTTCACTGCTGGCTTCTTGCAAAGGTTGTTAGATAAAGGGCCTGGTTTCAAAGGAGTGACCAGATGATGCATTGCCACCTCCGAACTCAGATTCTGGATACTAAGCCTCATCTTCTCTAATTGTTCCGTGAACGTTTGTAGGGATTCAATCTTCTCTTCTCGAATGTTCACAAGCATTATCGATGTCAAATGGTAAGGCCAACTTGTTGCGAACTATGCTGCAAACTTAAACACCAAGGTTTCAAAACAGTCTATAGAGTGTGGGGGTAGAGGGGTGAACCAATTCAGTGCGGTTCCCTTTAGAGATATCGGGAACACTCTACATAACAACACATCCTCAGACGTGTAAAGGCTGAATTTCGTTACATAAGCATCCATGTGCTCATCCAGGTCAGTAGTTTCATCATACTTATCTAGTGTCGAGATCTTCCACATGTTTGGGAGCGACACCTCCATAATTGCTTTCGTGAAAGGGTGTCTTCGTGACGACATTCTAAAGGTATTGGCGGATGTGTGCGGTTTGTGTCATGATGGTATGAACTATTTTATCCTTCCATTCTTGTAACAGTTAGAGCATTAGAGCCTTCAAGGTTTTAGTGCTCCTCGTGAACTATGGGTGTTCCTCCAATTTCCAACTTTTGCTTCATTGCGGAATTTTCGACAATCCATCCATCTCCTTGGTATTATTCCTTTTCAGGCTTTCCAACTCCCTTTTCATCTCCAACACTGTTGCCACTGAGTCTATATCGATGATCTTCCTCCTCTATCAACTACCTTTCACTTCCCATCATGCTCCTAGTAGCTACCATGTGGCTTCTCGGTATATTTTTCTTGCGGCCCCACGGTAGGTGCAAAAAAGGTTCTTACAAGGTCAAATTTCCTCTATCAAGACTCTCGTCTTCCGTCTCGTCAGTCTCTTGGTCTCTTGGTCTCTAGTCACTTGGTCTTTTGTCCCTTGGACTTTTGGTTCTCTTTGTTTCTCAGTCTCACGGTGGTGGATACCTGCAAAGACGTTTCGATGCTCAAGTTAGCAGTGAATATGTCTGGATTACATGTATTATAGTCAGAGAATTATTACCTTTTTTCCTTTGGGATCCTCACTGATTTATAGTTTTCCTATGGGCCTGGGGATTATCCCAGACCCATGAAGACCTAATACTCCTTTAATCTTGCTTAAGGAGTGATTAGTTACTTGTATTGTGATTCGTCTTTATTGTGGATTCCCTCTCGTTGTGCCCGAAGGTCGAGTCATTATTTGGTGTAGTTCTTTGTGGGCCAAATTACCAGTATGCCAAGAAGACCATTCGGTACTAAAAAATGCAACAAAGTCACTATCTTTTGTAGATTGACCTTCCAACTAATTAGAATACTCATGAACTTTGAACACATAACCTATGGGAGATTTCTTGGTGTTCAAACACCCAACATAATCCGAGTCAACATAACCTAACAATTCAAAATTCTTCAACCACTTGTGTACATACCACGTTCATCATACTATTTACTGAGTTATTTGTTGAAACCAAGTGGTGTTCAAGGTGTTCAAGTTTTGAAGAATCCAAACCCTTTGAAGGATGATGAAGCTAGCTGTGCTTGATGTAGCTGAGTTGTCCTTTAGATAGGATCTGGGGTAGATTTAATATGTAATCCACTCTTGATTGAATCCAAAACATAAGCACTCTCAATCCTTTTAAAAGAAAAGTGTTTTTCAAAGCTAAGTGAAAAACAACCTGTTGTTTTGTCGAAACAACCGATTGTTTTATACTTAGATGTTTTTAGAAAAGGTTGGAAACTGTTTTTATGGTTGACTTGCTGTCAAAACCAAAACAACCGATTGTTTGTTTTGGTACCATAACAGAAAACTGTTTTGTGCTTTGACTGAGCATTAAATGATTTTCTAACTGTTTTCGCTCCAGTTTTTAATGTTTTGATCAATCTTTAAATGCAATTAATGGTTTGTTAAGATTTGATAACAAACAACATCTTTGATATATACAGAAAAACAGATTTGAGTTTTTCAGAGATTTTGAAATTTTGAAAGAGTTGAGATTGCTTAGAGATTAAGTTTGATCAAAGTGTGTGAGATAGGATTTTCTCTTGTATTGATTTTAGATTTCATTATGTAACAAGTGTAATCCTTGTATTTGTTGAAAGAAACCTTGTGTGTTTGCTGAGAAGTGTTGTGTGTTCTTGAGGGGATCAACATTCTTAGTGTTGGTGTGTTGACCAAGAGGAGTGTGTGTCTTGAGGGGATCAATGTCACTTCCTTGGTTGTGGTGTAAGTGATCTAGGTTTGATTGCTTAGTGGAATTCCACAGTGGTTTCTGAGAAGACTGGATGTAGCTCTAGGTTTAGAGTGAACCAGTATAAATCTCTGTGTGCATTTTCTCTATCCCTTAACTCTTTAAATTCAGTTTTTATATTTGTAAACTGGTATAAACAACCGATTGTTTCTATGAAACAACCGATTGTTTTTTCTGGTGCTGTTGTTTTTGCTTTGTGTTTTGGCAAACTGAATTTCTTATCATTTGTTTCTCGAAGTAATTTCATTCTTGGCTTAAAAGTTTGCGAAAACCCTCTTTAAACAATTCACCCCTACCCCCCCCCCAAGACACCGACTCCACATCAATGAACCATTAGGTGAGTCTTCTTTCTAAAATTTTGCTCTCTAGGCTCTATCCTACTTAATGTGAGAACAAACTCACACTTGAAATCGTAATATTTCTTAATAAAAACAAATATTTAATTAAAATATTGAATGATTAAAATAATAATAAACAACTTTAAATTAAAACTATGCAATAAATAATAATTCAAAAATTATAATCATAAATAGGATTTGGATATTAGAGTTTATTTTATTATTCTAAATATAAGATGGTAAAATATAAGTATTGATCCGATCGGTCATCGGTAGTCGATGACGTCAGCAGCAGAGGACCACGTGGACCACTCGCAGGCTGACACGTGGACCAAGTGACAGAGAGATCAAGGAGACGATCGCCAAGAGCGGTGATCGGGGGTCAGTAACCAAGTGACCATCGACAGATCAGGCGGCAGAGAGGTCAGGGGACAGATCATCCAGAACGGTGATCGGTG
>Ga0123341_1000563_pt1 | contig 23398 bp, 21 predicted proteins | sample Turbeapinknodule_FD_89959 | JGI IMG/M metagenome (GOLD analysis project Ga0123341, IMG submission 89959) | Root nodule microbial communities of legume samples collected from Mexico - Turtle bean Mexico pink nodule | ecosystem: Host-associated > Plants > Roots > Nodule | place: Mexico: Nepantla...
ATATATATATATATATATAAACAAAAACTTCTCCAACTATCATTGTTTTGTCCTAATTAAGGTTAAACGAAAGTTTTCTTAATCCACATTTTAAATAACATATTTACCAAATTATGACGAAAAATAATTATGGTGATGTCGATTAAAAATAATCGTTATAGACATAAAAAAAAATAATAAACTTCTATAGATGTGAACTTAGTCAGGTTTACATTAGCCAAACTAAATCTCTCTAATATGGTCATAAAATAACTTAGTTTACATCAACGAAAAAATAATTACAACAAAGTCAACTTAAAAATAATGCTTATTAACATTTATTACTAATTAAATAAATAGTCTCATTGATGCCAATAAAAGTCCTATTTCACATAAGCCAAATAAAAAATAGACATACCAATGTTGATTGAAAATATTACCTGATGTTGGTAGTGAAATAACCTTAATTATGTTTGCAAAAATTAAACTCTTATTAAATGTAGGTTGAAAATTAACTTTTGACTAATAATAACAAAAAATATTTTTAATTGTCAACGAAAAAAATCAAATTTGATATTGACAACAAATTTAAACGACCATTTTAAGCAAGAAAAACATTACATATATTAATTGAGAAATAACATTATTCTAGATAGATTAATAAGATATGATCTACTATATGAAAGAATTGTTTAGTAACTTAAACAAAAAAAAATATCAAGTTGATGACACCAAGGTTGAGATTAGGAGTGATAAAACAGATTAGTTTGGTCCAGGCCAAAATTAGTAACCGTGTTGTTAGAGGGTAGGTTGATTCACATTTTTAAATTTTTTTTTTTAATTATTTTGTTTTGGATTTATTTACTTTGTTATAATTATGATATCACCTTTTGGATAATCAAAAGTAAGGAATAACAATAAAATTGAAGTAAACTTTAATATTATAATAAAAAAGGTTTAATGTCTAACAAAATAAAGTAAATATTAATAATACTTTAATGAATAAAATGATGTATAAAGAAATTAATGTAAATAAAGTTTTATATAAAATATTAATCACCACAAATTTTAATTCTAAAAACATTTAAAACTATCAAAATATATAGAAAGGTGGACGTCCCACCCCGACTGTAATCCACCGTGTTGGCGGGTTAGACGGGTTAGGTTGATCAGACTAATACGAGTTGACAGATTCAAAAAATTAACCTGTCACACCTAAATGGTGACAGACCGGCATATCAGTTTCTTGGACTTTGCCTGTTTTACCATCCTAATTGAGACTGAGTTGACGATATCACAATTGAGTTGGAGTTGATGAAGTTATGAGAAATCTATCGAAACCTTGATCGAGATGAAATTGATGATTTCTCAATATGCACGAATTTTATTTATTTATATTGATTTGGTGGTTTCCTTTCCCTTTCTAAATTTTTTTGCGGTTGGAAGAATAATATCCTCACAATTTGCTTTAACGATAATGGTGTTCATCAGGTATCGGGGTCCTATAGGCACACACATTTACCATATGATGTTGCAAACATAGTATATCCTTAATGCGTTGAGCTTTATAGCAAATCAAGTTTCAATCGTTGGGGATATATATATATATAGTGTGGTTAGTCAGTATTAGCAATGAAACCAAACACTCTTTGTCAGCTACTACTATATGCTACAACCTCTCACTTTTAGTACACTTCTTTCATTTCTTACTTCATTAGTGCTTTCACCCTCACCTTCCATTCATTATTATATGCTCCATTGACTGTATAAAGTACACCACTTTCGTTCTTCTTTCTTTTTTTCCATTCTTTTTTCTCTCTAACTACCAATCAACACCACAATATGGAATATGGAGACATTTTTTTCATATGGGACACAACCAATACCACCAAATCATATTTTTCTAAACCATCATAAATCTTACAACTCTTATTCATTTAAATTTATTGTAGATTTTCAACTTATTTAACACTTCTTTTTTTAGTATATATAACTTTAACTAATAAGAGAGTGTGTTAGAAACCATATATATTTTTAATGCTTATTATCTTGTGATTTATTTAAATTTTGAAATATTTATCCCACAACTTTGTGGTCATGCATGAACTTGATTACAGGAAATTAATTATCTTAATATCACTTATTTTACTGGATCATGTTTCTGATGTCGGAACACAACTAGGTTCAATTAGCTATAAACTTAAATAAGTAATGACACTAGAGGCTCTGGTCAAACAAAATAAATAAAAAATGGTGTCTCTTGCAGGCACAAGTAAAACACTACTTAATTGTGAGAAATGACTCATTTGGCGAAGTGAATTTTAAATAGATTTATCTGACTCTCTTCTCATTAATTAAAGAAAATGAGATATGGGTCTTGTTCTGAAAAAGACATTAATTTTATTAAACAAAAATGTAACATGATTGGTTGTAAAATTCAGTGGTTAATAAAATTGTGTCTTTTCAAGAGAATGGTAACGTTATGCAATAGAAGATACAAACACATGTGGTTAGAATTACATGTACCGTATAAGGAAGGTATTAGTCTTACTAATAATACATGTGGTTAGAATTACATGTACCGTATAAGGAAGGTATTAGTCTTACTAATAATACATGTGGTTCGAATTACTCAGGGTAGTGTAGTGGCACATCATACAATCAAAAAGTAACTTACACCTCTTTGCATTAACTTGTTATTTAGAGAATTGTTTCTAATAAAAATCTACAAAAAGTACTATTTATTTTATCATATAAACAATCATACACTTAATTTCCTTAAAAGGCACGAAATATGGTGCTTGCCTCCTCAGCTCAGCGTCTTAATTGAGCTGCTTCAAGCAGATCAAATTTTCTAGCCAATTAACTTAAAATCCAATAAACAATCATCAACTAAAAATTAACGAATTTATCTTTTAAATTGATATATTTTACCAAAGATCAGCGACTAATTTAATAAATATTTTTCAAAACTTGGAAAGAATATAATGACTAAGAAATTGGTTAAGTAAGTTTTACTTCTGAGACTGCTTATAAAAGAAAATAGTAGTTTAAGAATGATATTATACCTCCTGGTTTTGGTATTAAGGTAATTAGAATTTGAACTAGTTTTGTACATTTAAGTGGGGAGGGAGGGTAAAATTGAAAGAGATGAAAGGAGATTAATTATATACATTGATGATTAAGCACTACATTAATTATGATTGAGTTGGTGGTGGCTGACTAGTCTTAACCAATTATGGCTGACCAGGGTCCATTTCCACTGCAACTGTTATGACATTAGCCAATAATAAGCACTAAAGAGTAGTAGTATAGTGAATTAGCGAGGTTCCCTATAGTTACGCACCAAACCTTCTGGGTCCAGTGGCGTTATGGTGAGAATGGTTTCTGGCACCTGCAACACTGGTTGTTGAGAGGAGCTAGCTTGCTGCTGACTGCACCCAACAATCTTTTGGCAAGTCTCAATTAGGCACTGTCTGCATTTGGGGCATGAAGAGTGTGAGCTTAGCCACATGTCAATGCAGCGTACGTGGAACCCGTGGTTGCACTTTGGCAAAATGCGCACCTTGTCACCATTTGAGAACTCTGACAAACATATGACACACTCTGAGTCCAAACTTGGGAGGTTCAGCTCAGCTGAGTAACTCACTGTGGGGAAAGTCTTGAGGGCTTTCTTCTTCACTCCTGTGTTGGCAACTCTTGCTGGAGGGCTGCTGGTTGCCACCGAGTCACTCACTACGAAATTGGAACACCTTAGTGCACACCTGATGATGGAGTTCAAACCTAAGGAGCAGATGAGTGCACATAGTAGGACTGAGAGTACCATGACAACATTTGCATCGAAATTTCCATCTCCAAGATATGTTTCTGTGGAATCGTGGCTGCTTGCTGGGGGCTTGGCTGATTGGTTGAGTGGGGAGTGAAGGAGTAACCTTCTTGAGTGGAAGCTGTGAAGGTCATGGTGGAGTGGTGAAGTAAAGGAAGTTGCAGCAGAATACATTTTAGTTGAAAGGTGTGGTGTGGTGTTAACAAAGTTATCAGAGAGCTTCTAGGGGTTGGTTGGCTAAGGGAATTATATATAGGGAAGTTTACATGGTTAGATTTTGGTGGCTACCTTTGATTGGAATGTGAAAGTATTGTTTTTTTGGAGAATGGTTGGGTTGGTAAATTAGAATATTTCCAAGGGTGGTGGTGAGGTTGAAGGGTTTTTATCTTTGTCTTTAATTAGTTGTTGCCTCTTGCAGATAGATAGATGTCTTAGCACAAGGATCCTCCACTCACTGTAAGCCTTTTGTGATTGGCTTTCCCTGTCAAGAAGGTCCCATTCATTTTCAATCCCACCTTACACGCAGCAGGGTCTGCCACGTGGCAGTTTTAGTTTCGTATTTTACATACGAGGAAGGAAGGTTTTCTTAAACTTAGCTCACTAAGGACAGTTTACCTTTATTATTAAACTTAGCATGGATTTGTCTTGGGTTTTTTATTTCAAAAACAATCCCTCAACGAGCCTTTTTTATGTTTTCATATACTCTATAATGCTGTTCCCCAATGGACCCACCAGCACATGAAGGAATTGGGAAGCTTCCTGATGGAGATGAGTTCAAAATTGAAAAAAAAAATATATGCTTTTGATTCCAAGGTTCATTTATGTCCCATCTTTTGGGTCCCAACTAAAAGGATGAGCTTCAAATGTTCATTTATGTCCCATCTTTTGGGCCCCAAAATAAAAAGGGATTAGGCAAATACTTTATTTTATCCGTACTTGCCCAAAGGAAAGAGTTCAGATGAAGGATCATCTTTTCTTTCTGCCTCAGTGTAACAACCTAGAGGTACTGTTGCAATGCCACCACAAATTGGAGGTTCTAAACTTCAACAAAACAAAGACAAGATTAAGAAAGGGAAATACAAGTTTGAGTCCAACCTGTGTGTGCATCATTTATTGTATTTGCAATCTGACATTGTGAGTTGTGTATGGTTTGGATGTCTGGTAGTGATCTATCTCCATCTATCAGACTCAGATCATAAGACGTTTATATCCGAAATGGTCCCAGATGTTTCTGCGTTGTCACAAGAAATTTGTTTTACAATCTTTACATGGTGTGCCAGTGGTTAGATATTGCAACAAGTAGTGGTTTGTGATAAAAGCAACATCCATAACGATATGAATTGATGAATTGATTGGGCAATGTATAGGCCAAAATTGATCTGGATCTGATTTAGTTTGTCTGACTAAACTTTTAGGCTTAAAACCCACGTATTAAAGGCGGAAAGTAATTGCATTAAGGGATGTGGTTTTATAAAAGTGGTGAAGAAAGGTACGCGGAGACAAGTCAAAGGGGTATGCTACTTTCTTCTCCCCTTTTTCTTATTTTTATCTTTTGGTTACCTTTGCCTGCTCTGGATAAAGTATCACTCTACTCATTAATGGTACGGAAGTTAGTCACATAATAAAACTGTGAGATCAATCGAATATGGATAAGTCAATAAATGTAAATTTTATTTTATAAATTTTAAAATTTATATTTTGATAATTATTTATATATAAAAAAATATTTTTTACTGATATTTGTGAGTTTCAGGAGAGAAGCAGAAAAGATGAATAATTTGGCTCTTGCTGTGGCCGAAGTACCAGTTACCTGGAGGAGTATCTTAGTGGGTTGGATCTCACTGCGATCATGGTTGTTATGGACCCACTTGAGAAAGAATAAGATAAGGGCAAGAGAGATGTCACTTCATCAGTAACAACAGTACCCATTTAACAGTATGACACGAGCAAGCATTCAGGAGTCATTCAACTCTTCATTTTCTTACATTAAAATAATAAATAAATGTCACACACGTGCTTTGTCGTCATTCATGATTAAGATTAGGATAAGGATGTCAGATAATCGTTTTATTATGAATTATGAAACTTCATATCTCACTTAAATTATTATGAAAAAATATACATCAAAACTCGTACAATTAAAAAAAGTTACATAAATAGTCTATAACTATTAAACACTATCTAGGTTTGTTTATTTTTATTATAAGAATGTAAATCATTAAGATTTGAAAGGGAAAGTTTGTCAGATTTATATAGATATTAGAAAATATTAGACCTTATATATAGATAAAATACTCGTGTGAGAGGGAGTAAAATAGACTTTTTTTAGATCCTTATGTTTTATGTCAAATTTGTTTTTGTCTTTTATCATTTTTGAAGTTTTTTTTATTTGATTCTTTGTATTTATAATAATGAAAATGAAGTATGCTTTCATTGGTTTGAACTAATTTTATAAGAAAATTGTATCAAGAAGATGTTTACAAGTAAGAAAAAGTTTTTATTCTATTATGTATAAGGAAATATAAATATATACCAGTGTAGGAAAACTTTTTCTCTCCAAATTACGATCTAATTAAGTAGGGATCATGAAATTTTATCATTATTAAATTAATTGCATATAATTTGGTACAATATTCCACTGATGATCTTTTTGTCTTTGTCTATTTTTTTAACTTCCATGATATAATAGAAGAACCAAGAAAAAATGCAATACTCGGATAACAATCCTTGTTCCGATGATCCTTTGATGTACTTTAGGACTCGAATTGCAGCATCCCAATGAGGTTTCCGTGGAGCCTGAATATATTGACTTAGGATCCAAACCGAAAATGCTATGTCAGGTCGAGTAACCGTGAGGTATATCGTCTGGTGCCAAATTGTTGAGGGTATATCAGTCGTCCCACGAGTCGTCTGTATTTGATTGGATCCTTTAATAACTCTCCATCGTCTGGTGGTGTGAGTTTTAGGTATTACTCCATTGGAAATTTGTCTGGACGAGCACCTATGAGTCCTATATCTAGCAAAATATCAAGCGCATATTTTCTTTGTGAGATGTAAATACCAGCTTTGGAATGGGAAAATTCAATCCCTAGAAAATATTTTCAAGATCTTTAACACGTTGAATTTCTGTCAAATCATTTCCTGTCAAAAGAATATCATCCGCATAAATTAAAAGGGCAGTAAATGATGAGTTATTCAGTCTTGTGAATAGAGAGTAGTCTGTCTTGGATTGTTGAAATCCTATAGATTTAATCACATGAGAAAATGTTTGAAAACCATGTCCGGGATGCATGTTTGAGAGCATAAAGGGATTTGTTGAGTCGACATACAATGTTCTCTCCCTGTCGATGATGTCGGGTGACAAGTCCATGTAAATAATTTCATGCAATGTGCCATGTAAGAAGACATTTTGCACATCTAGTTGGTGAGTAAACCAATTTCTAGCTGCTGCAATGGTGATGATACACTTGTTAATTTTGTTGTTGGTGAAAAAGTTTCAGAATAGTCGACACCTTCAATTATCCGTTTGCAACAAGACACGCCTTATATCTGTCGACGCTGTCATCTGAGTTGTACTTTATTTTATAGACCCATTTGCATCTGATGGGTTTTTGCCCCAACGGGTAACGGTGTCAAGGCCCACGTTTGATTTAGCTCAAAGGCGGAAAGCTCTTCGTCCATTGCTTTTTGCCAATTTGGACCAAGGATAACTTGAACATAAGTGTGAGGTTCTTTGGTGGCTGTTATGTTAGCAAGATATGCACTATGTGTAGAAGAAAATCGTAAATTAGAAAGAAAATGATGCATAGGATACCTAGTTCCATTCGGCCGGTCTTGGGTAGTGGTCAAATGATTGGCTTGGATCCTGTTACGTAGTCTTGAAGCTAGGAAGGTGGGATTGATGTGCGACTGGATCATCGAACATGAAGGTCGATTGGAGAAGGTTTGGTAATGGGTGCTAGACTTCTTGGCGTGGGAGAAGAAGGTTGGTCTGCTGGAGGTTCAGGTGCATTATGACGAGTAGGAGAAGAAGGTTGGTCTGATGGAGGTTCAGATGCATTGTGACAAGTAGGAGAAGAAGGTTGGTTTGATAGAGGTTCAGGTGCATTGTGACGAGTAATGACGAGTAGGAGAAGAAGGTTGGTTTGATGGAGGTTCAGGTGCATTGTGATGAGTAAGAGAAGAAGGTTGATCGAGTGAATGTTGGACTGGAGTGGGTAAGTCAATGTCAATAGTGGGAAAAATACCTTGTAATGGAGGTGAGGATTGCATTTGGGACTGTTGGCAGAATGGGAAAACACTTTCATGGAAGATGACATCCCGACTTGTAAAAAAATTGTCTGCATCTATATCAAATAATTTGTATGTTTTTTTTATTGTGAGGATAACCAATGAAGATGCTCTGTCGAGAGCGCAAATCAAATTTTTGCTTAGGTGAAACAACAGTTGCATAACAGAGGCAATCAAAAGGTTTTTAAGTGAGAAAGTGAAGATGGGTGATTATATAGCATCTCAAAGGTGATTTATTTTTTAGTAAAGGTGTTGGCAAGCGATTAATGATATATGTGGCGGTTAAAACGCATTTCCCCCCAAAATTCTAGTGGTAAATGGGACTAAAATAGGAGGGTTCGCGTTGTGTTTAAAATGTGTTTATGTTTACATTCTACTACTCCATTTGTTGAGGAGTGTAGACACAAGTGCGTTGACATTGAATACATTTTTTGAGAAAAAAATAACGCATAGAAATAAACGCGAATGGTTTTAATAAATGTTTGAAATTGATTTTGTGCAAAAAAATAATGAATGATTATAAGAGAGGTTGGGTTTCAAACTTGTGATTCATAAGAAATAACCAAGTACATCTAGTATAGTCATCGACTATAGTGAGAAAAAAATGTTTTCCAAAATGAGTTGGGGTTTTATGAGGACCCCAAATGTCACAATGTAATAGATTAAATGGAAAATGAGATTTTATTGTGCTTAAAGGAAAGGGTAGCCTTGTCTGTTTATCTTTGGGACAAATACTACAATTATTATAAATGAGAATGAGATTTTTAAGGAAGATGCAGGTTGTAGACACGCCGGAGAAGGATGTCCGAGGCGCTTGTGCCATAAATAATGGTCGGTCGAAATTTGAGATACGTGAGCTTGCTTCGAAAGAGGGGACAAGTAGTATAAGCCTGCATGTTGTTTACCCGAGCCAATCATCCTCCCCGTAGCCAAGTCCTGCACAATGCAACCATGTGGAGTAAAAACGACACAACAAGTGAACTAGTTATCTTACTAACGGACATAAGATTTAAATTAAAAGAGGGAAATCTTTGAAAGTGATATTGTCATTGAATTTAATTATGCCCGTAGATGAGATGGGCGCAGTTGAACCTGTGGATAGATTAACATAATAAATGATGAGAAAGTGAGTGTGAAAAATTGTGAATCAGATTCAAAATGATTGGTTGCTTCGCTATCTAAAATTCATGGTTTCATAAAAGCAGAATTAATAGACGAGTTATGGGCAAGTAGACCTGCAACGCTAACAAACGTGTCATTTTTACCGTTATTGTTGAACAAGTAAATAACCTTTTCCAATTGCTGAATTTGCTCGGTGGCAAAGCTTGTACGAGATTTCTATTGGACTCGTTACTGATGTCTTTTTTACCAGACATAATCTCTTATTTAGGATCTCTTATTTAGGGAATAAAAATGAAGAGGCGGTCATAACACCAAGTTTTATTAAACACTATCTAAGTTTATTTATTTTTATTATAAGAATGTAAATCATTAAGATTTGAAAGGTAAAGTTTGTCAGATTTATATAGATATTAGAAAATATTAGACGTTATATATAAATAAGATACTCGTGAGAGAGAGTAAAGTAGACTCTTTTTTTAGATCCTTATGTTTTAAGCCAAATTTGTTTTTGTCTTTTATATTTTTTATGTTTTTTATTTGATTCTTTGTATTTACAATAGTGAAAATCAAGTTTACATGTTGAGCTATTAAAGTTTTTCACTGTGATGTTTGTCAATTTTTTGTGACACCATAATGTAACTTTTTTTTCTCTTCGCAATAATTAAAAGTCTTACCATTTTTTTATTTTATTTGTTTGTTCTTATTGGTGGAGACCAATTATTGACTGTATATGAGAGTAAGTAGTTTGTGATGTTTATTTATGAGTATACTTGTATGATATTGATACTTCTTATAAATTATAAATTTTAGATGTATCAAATATTTATCCAGTTTTTTTATTAAAAATCAATTTGGTAGTCTGCTTAGGAAATTTCAACCCTATTAGTTTCCCAAAATTCTTAAAAGACAATGGCATTATCTATTAACCAAAAAAGATTATTATCTCCTACAAAATGGGTTGCATATATAAAGAGAGAAACATCATTGGAATTGCTAGAACTTTTCTTTTTTCCAAATGGTTGTACCTAATTTTGCTAAGGAGACACTTTTTTATTATCACATCTCACTAATGATGAAGAAAATCGTAAGTGTATATTTATCGTCAAATAAACATACCGAATTCATATTCTTTTCCCAAAAAACAAATTATGCCAGCTTCTCATTTTTCTTGCCATAACATTCGACATTTTATAGAAGAATATATGTAGCGTACAAAAAATACTAAGTTAATCAAGTACAACACATTCACAATTAGGTCCTCTGTTTTATGATGGAGGATGAGTGGGTAAATCACGTTTGAATCCTTTTGAATTATTACACTCTTAAATAAAAAAATTATATCTTAATTATCAATTATAATTTTTGATTTAGTACTAAATATTTGATCTAAAAATAAGTTGTTATCATAAATTATATTAGTAGACACAAAACGAACACCTACTTTCTTTAACATTGATTTGTGAAGAAAATTGGAAATGATTTTGAGGAGATAACATTATATAAATTTAAAACTAAAATAAAAGATGAAAAGAAGAACAAAATAGACAATAAATAATGATCCTACCGGTTGACCTGAGTGCAAGAGTCTTGCCACGTTAAAGGTATCTTCTCTCGATCAGCTTCGCACCACGTTAGCTTCCGTCCTTCACACCTCGATTCTCCGCAAGAACCTGAAAAAGACAGAGTGGCGCCGCTGCGGCCGATCGTGCTCCGACGCTCAAGTCAGTGACGGAATCACCAAATACTAAGAGAGAAAAGCTAAAACTCAAGGAACCGTGCAAAATGTTCTCTCAGCGTACTCAAGTGTTTTCAAAAACGTAAAGAAGTGTTCTAAACGCGTGTACCTCAGAAGTTCGTTAGAGTTCCTTATATACCTGAGCACTTTCTCTCTCCTGACGGTTACACCTCTGGACACGTGGCTCGCATCCAGCGGTACACGTGTCACCATCTAGAGCACCTTCTACTTGAGCGTCACCTCTACTCTTCAAGCTTCTCGACTAAGTTACCCATGCAAGGAGTAACTCGGTGCGTAGCTTCCTTGGAGCACGATCTCTTATAAGTGGCGAGTACGGGGTGTCACCATGCACACCTTCTCTGTGGTCTCGCTTGCCGCTATCACGATTTGCTTTACTTGCACATCGTGCATGTTCTGGTAAACTGTTTCCTTGCCTCGACCTCTGGCTAGGGAATGATCATCTGATAACTTCGTCCTTCGTACTCGTACCCCTTGAAGGCCCTAAACAAGCCTTCCTGATCCTTCGGCGATGTCCTTCTTTCGGCGGTCTCTAACCACTTGGTCGCCTAAGCTCACATACGGCGACTATGACACAAGCCTGGTGACCGCCAGTTAGATATGCTAGAGACCGGAGAGCACCAAGCCATCACTTGGCGACCACACAGACTTCCCGATGTACTTCTCTTCTGTCAGCCAGGTGTCCCACTCAACATGCCTATATTATCGTTTGTTGCCACGTCATCACTCCCGACTACCTGGTCGGTACAAATAATAATGTAATTTTACTAAAATATTTTTTTTAAATATTTCTCTTTCTAATTCAATGAGGAAATAATAACACTCTCTCTTATTTGAAAAAAAGAAAAACAACTACGAGAAGAACCTGGAGAAACCTTAATGAGTTTTAGGTTTTGTTTAGACCATTGAAATTAACTATAAATAGAAAGAAAAATATTATAGAATGGATGAATGGTAATTACAATGTAGCCTATACCAAATCCCATCCAACAAACCTCACTAAGATACGTGTAATTTTACCACTCCAAGTGGTTGATTACACAATTGAAAGTTTGATTTGCAATGACAATGTTGCATATTCTCCTACATGCTTAATAACTTCATCAATAATGCAACTTTCACTCATTAATCATCATTATATTTCTATGGTTTTCATTAAATAAGGTACAACATTCCTCAAGAACACCTTGGTTAATGGTTGGGTTGGGGTATGAGCAGCCACTAAATGTGCAATCTCCTATAGTTTGTGAAAACAAGATTAAAGTCATTGAACCACCTTTTTGGTGCCTGATTTACCTTTTAAATTGCTTATTCCAAGATTTTGCTAGTTTCCAATTTCGTGCATTCTTTTTTTAAAAAAGTTTGGGATATAATTTAAATTAAAAAATTAGCTGTCAAAACATGATAAAAATTGAATTTGATTAGTTAGTATCAACAATGATAATTTACAATTATTTTTTAAAATTTAAACTCTATAATTTAGAAAAATCAAATCCCTCACCACCAAAATTAACTATCAATTTATTTAAACATGATTTAGCAACCCTATAAATGGTTACCATCCTTAAATGTTGAATACAATATATTGGACCTGCATTGGGAAAAACTGTAACTAATGTTTTGGGTTGATCTTCATTGTGGTGGGCTATTTCATCCTCCACTCATTATTTTTTATACATGTTAAATTAATTATTAGATTAGATTGCACTATATAAAAATTTAATTTAAATTGAATATATTTACCAAATTTAAAATTATTTTTTGAATTATATACTTTAAAATAATTTTTAAATTTACAATCTACTATCCATCATCAAATACATAATTAGAAATATTCCCAATCTCATAATTAATTTGTCCTGTACTTATAAAAGTGTCACACTCTTAAAGTAAATTGAAATTGTTTTTGAAGTTCATTTCATTCAATAAAGACCCCATTAATAAAAGCAAGTTTTAAATTATGCTGTACTTGATAACACAAGTAGTTCAAAAAATTTGCAGATTGAACTCGTTTAGAATACAAATTATATGAACCGAATATAAAAATACACATACTAAAAATTTTATTCAAAAATCCATCTCTACATAAAGTTAAAATTTTTAAAAAAATATAAAAGGCTAAAAAAAAAAAATCTAAAACAGTATCTATTGTTTTAATTATGCTGTTAGGAATGGTATGTCAGATATTTATTATCTCTTGTTTTAGTATTAAACATAGCTAAATTAGCAGCTAAACTAAAAAGGCAAATAAAATCACACTAAATTTTATTACTTTGATGCAATGTGGAAAAAAAGTAAAATTGAAAGAGGCTTCAACACTCCGTTTGGATTGATCGACATGATGAAATGCATTAAAGATCATAACAAAATTAAACAAGCTTAAATAGTGATCAAACATTAGGTAATGTGTTCTTAATTATGATCAAAACACTAATCTGGTCAAATAATAATGAATCTATGATAATCATATAAATAGTAACAATTTTTGAAAAAATGATACGTCATTATTGCACATTTATTGTACTGAATATCAAATACTTACTTAATCGTCAGAGCACCTTTTGCAGGTGTCATCCCGACCGAGAACATACGAAAAAAAAAGGGAGTGGGCAGAGAAGAAGGAGCGAGAGTCGTCTTAGTTGAAGAGAAGCTGCTGAACTAAGTGGTTAAGAAAGGTATGTGATTGACCGAAGGAATGAGATAATAATTCTCTCAGTCCCTTTCTATATGAGAACAATTGGCGTCCACGGTGGGCCAAAAAAATTTGAAGCAGGAGAAAAACAAATGGTGTCAACAAGAAACATGACCAATGAGAAGATTTCAGATGTTGAGCAAATGGTATTGTTAATGTCTCTGCTGAGGGAGATGGCAAAGATGAAAAGGAAGAATTAGGAGGAGATTCAAGCTCTCTGAAAGGAGAATGAGAAGATGAAGAAGCAATTGACCAGCTTAAGGCCTAACAATCAAGCTGGAACCTCACGTGCTAGTCCATCACACATTAAGTCTTTGGTAGACCCTTGGACCACTCGTCCTCAAGAGACAGTGGAGGAGTCCAAGTTGAACAAATCACTTTTTATAGGCGAAACTTTGAACGTCACCCGAAAACACCCTTTAAGTAATTATGTGATGGAAGCTTAGTTGCCACTCATGTGGAAGGAACTCAACATAGATTGTTACGACGGAACGACTGACCTTGATAAACACATGGATATTTATACAATTTATATGAATTTGTATACCTCGAACAATGTTGGTGTCTAAGTTTGGAACCACCAACTAACCGCATCACCTAACCTCGATTGCTCTGGTGAATATTTGCTAGTAGAAAGGATAATCCTTTTAAGGCATTCAAGAAGAGGTTCAGTAAGATAACATTGAACATTTGGAACCTGAGTCCGGATGTTGCTATGTATATGCAGCTTGAGGAGTATAGAAACCAGGCGAGGGCCGAGGCAATAAATGATAGGGGGAAGGAGAAGGAGAGGGGAAAAATCGATCGATCTAATTTCAGTCGAAATGACCAAGTATAAAGAGAGTTGTGGCCCTAAATTCACAAGATACACCCTTTGAATGCTGACAGAGGGAAGATTCAGGATGAAGCCTTGAGTGTTGATCTCATACAAACCCCAAGGAAGGTTCTAAGTCCTGGGAATGTCAATCCTACACGTAAATATAGGTATCATCGGAACAAAGGTCATACGATCAAGAAATGTCAAGCACTAAAGATAAAATAGAAAAACTCATCTAGACCGGAGACTTCCACATAAGTATGTGCAGGGCGAGGTTCAAAACACGAAGTGTTCTCTCCTGCGCAGGGAGGAAGCAATAAAGAGAGAGGAGGGACCTAGGTACCCTTATTGTTCCATTAATGAAGAACGCAAACTTGAACGTCGGATATGTGACTTTTTTTCCCTAAAGAGGGAAAAATTTCCCTAGTGTACTGCTTTTGGTTTTATTTCCCGCTAGAACTGTTCCCTGTAGCTGAAGGGAATTTGGCTACCCAGGAACAACCGAATTCCCAACTGCATTTTGCTTCCCAGAAGGAAAAACAGATCTTGTCCCCATGTTGGTGCAAATGTTTTAACCAACTACAGTCAATAAGGCATTTTCCCTTACAAGATTATATGAAGTTGCTAATACTTCTGATGTGATGATGACCAAAATCCAAAATCCTCAATGGGGGGTACTAGGATCAAAACCAGGGATGTTGGAGGCATATGGGGGCAGTGGGTGCAACGTTCAAGGAGAAATCACTGAACTTGACAGTAGCATTCGAAAACCAAATCATTAGGATTTTTTTAGTTTTTTATTTTCTTTACTATAATATTTTTGTTTTACTATGTAAGACTAAACTTGAAATTAATTATCTTTCCTGATTTCGCTAAATTTTGATGTTCTGTTCAATATTTTTTTTTTAAATTCTTTGTAGTAGATTCTGTTTTATTATTGATCCTTTTGAAATTTTTGAAAATTCAGTTTTTTTCTTTAATTGAAATTCTTAGTTAATTCAATTCAATCTAATCAATTTTTTTTTTTTTTAATTCAGAAGGTAGAAGATAAATATATCATGAGTAGACGATGAAATTAGTGAGATATTAAACACATAAATGATATTATTTTGCTGATAAGATTCTATTGAATTTTATTGGCACTTGTTTGATTAAATTTGACACTGTTTGAAGATTAAAAAGTGTTAAAATCTTAAAAAAATCAATAATAAATTCATTATCAAAACAACTTGAAAATCTTTTTCTTCTTTTACTAGTTTATAATTCCTACTTTATTTTATTTGCACCAAATTTTAACCTCTTTTATTTTCATTGTTATTTTCAACTTCTTTTTTTAATTTTAATTTTTTATTGAATTGACTTGAGATCATTTAATCTTATCTGTACTATCATTTCACTAAGATCATTTTAATTTCAAGGTTAAATGTTAGGTTTCAGTAGTAAGCATAATTTCATGGACATTCAAGTAGCCAAGAAATATGGTTGCAAGATTAAGAAGCACGATCCGGTTAATGGGGGTGGTGACAGATGGATTTAAATTGACTATTTCTTCTATGGTGAAGGATTTTACATGGGCCATCCAATAGACATCATTCACCTCTGATAAATTGTTGAAAATTGAATGGTTGGTAACACTAGTAGGGTATATTACTTGGATTTTCACCAAGTTGACAATTGATTTTAATGTACAAGGAAGACGACATGCGTTGTGTGGTTCATCTTCCACTAAGGTAAAAACGACTAAAATGCAGCAATTGGTTAAAGTGCTGGAAGAAGGTGTGCATGTATCCATAATTAAGCTTTGTATGGAGGAAGGGGAATTGCCACAGTCAATAACCACACATGTAGCTCCATCGTTGGCATCAGGAGCGATCACCCAGTTGTTTTTGCAAGAACCCATTCAATTACCTCCCTTCATGCCTGGATTTGATCACAAGATTCCATTGTTGCAAGGGATCGATCCAGTGAATAAGCGGTCGTATAGATATTGCAAGAGACCAGAAGGATGCGATAGATAAATTGGTGCAGGAATACTTGAAGTCGGGGGTCATTCAAAATAGTAGCAACCTTTAGGCGAGTCCTATTGTGTTCGTAGGTAAAAAAGGATGGTTTGTGGAGGCTGTGTAGACTACCGAGATCTTAATAAGAAGACGGTGAAGAATAAATTTATAATTCCTTTGTTGGATGAACTATATGAATCCACACTTTTTTCAAAACTTGATTTACGATCTGGGTCATCCAAGTTAGGACGGAACTGGTTGATGTGTATAATAAAACTGCCTTCAAACCCCATGGAGGGAATTACGAGTACGTAGTTATGCCATTAGGCCTCACCAACGCACCATCTACCTTCCAAGGTCTCGTGAACAAGGTGTTCCAGCAGTTCCAGAGGAAATTCTTACTGGTTTTCTTCGACAACATTTTGATTTACAGTAGGAATTTAGAAGATCGTGTCAGCTACCTTCGTAAGGCTCTTCAAGTTCTGGGAGAGAACCTCCTATTTGCTCAAAATCTAAATGTTATTCTGTTGTTGAACATGTGGAGTATTTGGGGAATGTCATTCAGAAAGAAGGGGTGGTCGTGGAGGCTAGCAAAATCGAAGTTATGGTTCAGTGGCCTTTGCCACCGACGGTGAGACAATTGAGAGGATTCTTAGGGCTAGTTGGGTACTACCGAAGATTTGTGAAGGGGTATGGAGTAGTAGCACAACCCTTAAACGAAATGTTGAAGAAGGATAATTTTGCATGGACACTGGAAGCTAAGTTGGCATTTCAGAAACTCAAGGAATTACTGAGTAACACTCCGGTGTTAGCGCTACAAATTTCTCCAAAACCTTTGTGGTTGAGGTGGATGCATCGAGGGGTGGCATTGGAGTTGTTCTTATGCAAGACCATCATCCTATTGCATATATCAGTAGGGGCTTGAGAAAGGGAGCTGTTGGCAGTAGTTTTTGTTGTGGAAAGATGGAGAAATTACCTATTGAATAGATATTTCATTGTAAAGACAAACCACTACAACCTCATGTATCTTCTGGACCAGAGGCTAACCACAAAATTTCATCAAAAGTGGTTAGTTAAGCTAATGGAATTCGATTTTTCTATTGAGTACCGCAAGGGGCAAGAAAATATGGTGGTTGATGCTTTATCAAGAACTGAGTAGGTGGAATGCAGCAGTTTGATTACTCAGCAGCTGCACTCGGAGTTACTGGGAATTATTGGGAAAATTATATAAGCTTTCATCAATTAATTAAAGATGTACAAAATAATTCAGCTACTCATAAACATTGTAGGTGGCATATTGAGAACTCTGACGTAAAGGAAAGCTGGTGGTAGGCTAGGACATGGAGCTTAGAAAGAACTTGTTAAAATGGTTCTGGAATAAAAGCTACAAATGAAGGAAATAAAAACTTATATATTGGAAGGTTTTAATAAGCGATGTAAGATGCTTTATTCAGCAATGTGTGGTGTGTCAACAATGTAATATGACACAACTGCTACTCCTCGATTGTTACAACCATTACCTGTAACTAGTCAAATATGTCAGCACATCACGATGGACTTTATAGAAGGGTTACCTAGTTCGAATGGCAAGTAGGCGATCCTAGTGGTGATGGACAAGTTGAGCAAAGCTGCTCGTTTCATTGCTGTCACATCCCTACACAGCTAAGGAGGTGGCGCAAGCATTCATGGATAACGTCTTCAAGCTTCATAGGTTTCCTTACTCCATTACCAGTGACAAAGATGTTGTGTCCCTGAGTCAATTTTGGCACGATTTTATGAAGTTGCGGGGAGTGCAGTTACAGCTTTAAACAACCTAATAGGAGGCAATGAATAGGTGTTTGGTACTGGATGTGTGCAGATTCCATGAATAATCCAAATGGCTTCCCATGGCTGAATGGTGGTATAACACGACATACCGCACGGCCACTAAAGCCATTCCATATAAAATCATATATGGATAACTACCTTCTCTATCTTCGAAGAGATTCTAAGATTGAATTAGTTGACCGAAACTTGAGGAAAAGAGAGAAAATGTTAAAAGCTAATCAAATTTCATCTTGGAAGAGCAAGAGAAAGAATGAAATAGTTAGTTGATAATAAGCATAGAACTAACAGGAAATACCAAGTGGGTGATTAGGTTTACGTGAAATTGCATCCCTATCGGCAGGTCTCTGTAGTTCATTGGAGATATGCCAAGTTGATTACAAAATACTTTGGGCCTTACAAGATCAACGATCGCATTGGAGAAGTAACCTACAAGTTCGATCTTCTTGTCTACTCTAAGATCCACAACATTTTCCACATTTGGCAGCTTAAGAAACATGTCGGAGCTACCACCGTTTCTACACATTTACCATATCCAACTGAAGCAGCAATAGCTACCCGAGAACCAGAACAGATTCTGTACAGAATGACTATTAACTGAAAAGGAAAGGCTGTGACAAAATTTTTGGTCAAATGAAAACATCAACTCTCAAAAGATGCTACTTGGAAATTTTGTTATGATTTGAAGAACGAGTATCCAGAGTTCAATCCTTAAGGAGGATAGGATTAAGAGAAGGGCATTGTTGTAAATATTTTGTTAGTAGTTATGTGTTGTCAGTTATTTCTGTTCAGGAATGCTTTATAAGATGGTTTTTTCTGTTTGTACATAGCTTTTGGATATTCTGTAAAACTCTCTCTTTCTCATGTTCAATTCAACCTCTCGAAACCTTTCTGTATTAATATCGTTTATCATAACAGTCACTCTCCTAATGCAATACCTCTATCCCATTCGAGGACGAAACAGTAAACATACATAAACCCCATATAATTTTTAATATACACCTTTTTTGTGTTATGTACAGTCACTTAAGGATCACATGCCTGAAGAATAATGATCAGTCACAACACAAAGCATGAAATTCATTCCAATGCAATGCCACATTAATGATATAACTCAGCGGTCTTCCCTTCGAACAGCATTTGGATCCGACATCATGTCCATCATCATTTTCTCAGGTGAATCCTCCCAATTTGCAAAGGTCTTCAAGTCAACCTACACAATATAATGATAAAATGTTATTGCTGTTTGATTTATAAAAGTTAATATTTGTAACAACTAATCGGACAACGATATAGGGTAACATACTTTTCTTCTTTGCTCGGTGAAAAGTTCTTCTCTCTTTTTGAAAGAATCCTGCACTTCCTTCGCTGCTTTCCCTCCAAGTCCCCAAACTTCAACTACTGAAATGATGCCCTCAACGGGTAGGAAACCCTGGAACATAAGCCAACAACAGCTCATACATGGAATCGTCAAGTCAAGTTCAGTTTGTTATTGGTCAATGGCCATGATTCTGTTAACCAAAACTCTCAAAATGTGTCTGAATTTTAACATCACCCAAATATAGAATGCACTGTCATGATATATATAATGATAGGAAATATCACAGCATGCCAGCATGGAAGAGTTCATAAGATGACTAGTTGTTTTAGGATGACTTCAAAAATGTTTACATCAGAGAACAAACAGATTCAGCAATTTTTTATGCATGCATAAAACAATACAGGGCTACATGTTTTATAATCACACAGCCAGTATATTCATTCATTCAGTAATAGAATTATACCTGATCCGGAAGGAGGGATCCACTGCGGTAAGTTTTGTCAACAGAATGATGGCGAACAGTCATTTTTGAAAAATCTTCATCTATAAATATTCTCTCATTTCCTAGAGTTCCTCCAAATGCAAGACCAACTGGCTTTGGGTGCGGCTGGTAAACTTTACCAGTAGGATGCAAGTGGCTATAAACAAAATTCTTTTCCTTACCTGTCAGTAGTAACATACATAATTGGTTTCACAAAATCTGATGACAATCCCCACCAAAAGAGAGGAAACAGGAAAGGGAACATTGTCACGCCTAATACCTACCAATAGGTGGAAACACATGAAACACTGGGTCAATAGAATATAAACATCCAGAGTTTCCATAGAAGATATCTTTACTTTCAAAAGCTTGATCTGTAAGAACCCCTATAACCCATTTCCTATCAACAGAATTTCCTTCATGAGGTTCACCTGAACTTGCAGATATCAAAATTAACAAAGGACCTTTGTAACCTTCAACACGGGACCAAAATCTGCCAAGGCCTCTTCCATGAGTGGATGACCTATAACAGAATAGATGTTTGATGTCAACAGATATTTCCGTTTCCAACTGGTAAGTCTGAACGAAATTCCGAAAGTTGCAGTGCAAAGTGTATGTCAATAGACAAAAATCTAGGAAAGCATCATAATAGATGACCAAGAAACCTTTCCCCTCATTTTAACTAAAAAGGAAAAAAAATTGAGTAGTGTCCAAGACTATTAAAGCACAATAGGATTGAGGGTCAGTGATGCAAACCTATAAACAAGTTTATCACCCATTCCACCTCCATTGCTTATAAATGCGCCAGAAATCTCTTCATTTACTCTACTTTTGTTGGTGATAGAAATTGCCCATGCCCTTCCTTGGGTCAAAAGATAATCATGTGCAGCTATTGATGAAATATCTCCAACAGAGGAGGAATCAGAGGGTGCCAATTCAACCTGCCATTCAGTCAAAGAATTGTTGATATTACAACACCTAGGAACCATATGCAGTGTTAACCAGAGGGATATCCCTCTGGTTAACATGCAGCATATTTTTCTCGGACTACATAAAAAAGAGTGCTTTCCCCACTTGTTTCAGTTTATAATATGATAAGAAATATAGAATATTATTTAACTAAAAACAAATTGGCAATGACAAAAGGAATCTGTATAATAATAACAATGAAAATGCGAAATAATTTGACAATTACATTGTTCTTCTCTCGGCACATGATAAATGAATAATAAGTGTACCAGAGATTACGAACCTAAGAATTCTCAGCACTCAGACAGTAGAACAATGTCGTATAATTCTTTAGAACATTGTATTAATTATTAATCAGCTAAAAACAGAACTGAACTTACAAGGAAAAATCAATTAGAAATGTACTTCAATATGTGGAACTTTTGCCATACCAGAAGAGATACCAGCAGTGAAGTTATAAGAAAAAATGCTTAATTTTGTTAAATCATTCAATGGCAACACAGTTGAGTTTCATTTATTTTCAAGAAGAAAACAGAATAAAAAATTACTTAATATTCTTCAACTAGTATGTGGAACTTTTGCCATGCCAGAAGAGATACCAGCAGAGAAGTTATAAGGAAAAATGCTTAATTTTGTTAAATTATTCAATGGCAACACAGTTGAGTTTCATTTATTCTCAAGAAGAAAACAGAATAAAAAATTACTTAAATTCCAATACATTGAAACAAAAAAGTAGGAAGGTGGAACAAGCCTCTGTTTGGTTCAAAATGATAAATTTCACCCGCGCTGTCAATTACACTAAAAAACAAAATACTTGAATTTTTTAAAAATCCAAACACAGGCACGATAAGGCAAAAAATGAGTTTAACTTGTAGACAAAGCAGACTTACAGCACAAATAAACAAGAAGCCATTCCTAAGAATGTAATCAACCCATGTCTCATGGAGTAAAGAAATCAACAAAACTTAACCGAAAGTGGTAATTAAAAAACAAAAAATCACAATGATCACTGAAGCCAGTGAATATAGACACAAAACTTACCCCATCAGTTGCTGCTATTTGCAGTCTAGCATTAAAATACAGTCTCAGGCAATCGGGGAGACAGGGCACGGTATTCATAACCCACGTTACGAACTTCCCAGCAGGAAGCTGGGCCTCCAAGCTCGAGATATCACGGTCCCACACATCCAAACCACCCTCAACTTGACCACACGATGTGATCACCGACAACACCAAATGATTCAGATCCGGCAGGCTTAGATTCCCTTCCCCCTTCAAGTTCCTAGAACCCCACGACATAACCCAGCACAGGGCAAGAAGCAAAAACACGTCACTAGGAAGAAGGTGGCCGTTAATCTTACAATCAGTATCCCCTGATTCAAACTCCAAATGAATAGGTACATTAGCACTTTCTGAGACAGCCACGAACACTCTCAAGAGCATGTTTAGCGAAACCGACGATGACATCCTCGCACAGCACTTGTTGTAACTCTTAACAAATTCAACCCAGTTTATTCCCCCTTTATCGGGAACAAAAAATTGATCCACTAGGATTGAGCCTAGGTGATCCAACATCACCGTTAACGAATCTGGCACGTTGCTTCCGGAACAACTTCGACCTTCTCCAGCGAAACTAAAGCGTTGCTGAACACAACGAGCTTACAAGTCATCAATTAAAAAAGAACAAAAATAACTACGATCCAGAACGAGAAGGTTGTATGCGTTTCGAGTAGTACCTGTAAATTTTCCAAAGGAACAGCGTTTGTTTGTGGATTGGCGAGCTTGGAGAAAGCATTCTGAAGCATTGGAAGAGCTCCAGTAGAGGCTGCGACGGACTCCGCCTCATTCTGTTCCGCCGAAACCCTCGGCTCCGATGAAGTGGACGCTCCCATCCCTGGCGTCGCGTCGCGTCGCAAAGATCGGATTGGGTTTCTGTTATGTTCTGGCAGTTTCTTGTCCAAATAATTGGAAAGATTAATCTAGATTTAAATAGCATGGGGTCACGATTAGTGTTAATAATTTTGAATTAGTTCAATTATTAATTTAATCCTTACACTTGTCTTTCCTTTACAGTTTTCACTTTTTGCCTTAATTTTAATATAAGAAGAACTCTTGTATACTGTATGACTTTGTTCACACTATTTTGTTTAGAGTGCTGATCTGTCCCAAACCAAATAACATAACGTGCATAGTCATTTCGTTTGTAATATTTTATTTCATTCTTTAATATTTATCTATTTATCTCTTTCTTTGTAAGGCATAAAAGTTGAATATTTTTTTAATATAATTTATTGTGTCTTAGTCCTCTTAAAAAATATATTAGA
>Ga0123341_1000564_pt1 | contig 23389 bp, 22 predicted proteins | sample Turbeapinknodule_FD_89959 | JGI IMG/M metagenome (GOLD analysis project Ga0123341, IMG submission 89959) | Root nodule microbial communities of legume samples collected from Mexico - Turtle bean Mexico pink nodule | ecosystem: Host-associated > Plants > Roots > Nodule | place: Mexico: Nepantla...
AAATAAATCTATAGTAGATTATTGTGTTTCATAAATAAAATTTTGTAATAAAATTCACAAATCAAAATTTTATTTAAAAAATAAATCTAAAATTCAAAACATATGTTTTGAGAAAAAAAATAAGAAACAAAATGTGGAAAGACATTTAAAAAAGAATTTTCAGAAGAATTGAAAAAGTATTTCAGAAATCCAAATCTAAAAACGAATTTCAAAAAATAAATTCTGAAAGTATCTTTATCTGCGCCTTTTATTATTTTAGAACATTTTGATAATTTCATATTATATAATATGGTGCAAGTTTATATTTACTCATGTGCATGAACTAATTGGCTCATATAAAAATCTTATGACATAAAATTATTGCACCATACAACAAAGAAAAATATTTATGTCTCAAATTAAAGACAATTACATATTAATGATGCACATTTGATCGTGCCTATTACAAAGTAAATGAAGAATAATTATATGGAATACAATTATGTCTTTGAGATAAACCTCTAACAAAACTCACATTTATCAACACTCATAAATAGAAGGACTTTACCTCTCTTTTAAAACATTTTCTTTTTAATTTTATTATCAATTTATTAAAAAGAAAAATATTACTTTACGAAAGAACTATTATTTCATTTCATCACAGTTCTTGAAAAAAAATGTCAAAAAATTGCTTAAAAACAATCACTAGGAAGAAAAAGTGTGGCTTAAAAAAATGAAGAAAGAGTAATAACCCTAAAATAAAGAGGGAGAGAAGAATAAAAAGAAGAAAGGATGAAAACAAAAAATACTTAATAAAGTAAAAGATGAAATAACTAATAAAAGCTTTAATTAAAAAATAAATATTACACTTAAAATGAAAACTTTCACGAGCTAAATGTCTTAATGCAAATTTCAAAAACACATCTTATCCTTAATAAAAAGATATAATAAGAGGACAGAAACACATAGTTATTGATCACCTTGTAAAAGTTTATGGCCACCCTTAACTTTTGAAACAAAAACAACAATTCATATAGAAACTATAATTCGTGAATTAAAAAAATTGTTTATGAATCACACACACTCATGTATCCACTTATAATTACCACAATGCAACACTTCAAAATGAAAGAGAATTGTTGTTAATAAGTGGACTTTAAGTCTAATTTAACTCCATAAAATCGAAATCTCTAACATTCCCTCACGTCGAGAGAGGAAGAGCTCGTGCGTAGGACAACATATTATGGATGGTCCGATAACGGTCCATTAAGAGTGACCTAATAAGCTTAACAAACACTTGCTAGGATAGATTTAAAATTGAAATGACTCCGATGCCATGTTACAAAAAGTGAACTTTAAGCCTAACTCAATCCCATAAAATCGACCAATGGAATGAGGTTTGCACTCACTTATATACAATGAAATATTCTTATCTCTAGTCGATGTGGATCTTCAACACATCTAACTAAACATTTGTCACACTTCAAATTTTCGTGGAAAATTTAAAACCAAAATCACCCACTAAAATTTCTATGAACAAGATAAATTTGTTCATACTTGAAAAATGGTTTCTGTCATGCCTATTATGAAGGTGTTCAAACATGTCTACAATGATGATAAAATAATCATATGCAGTGATTAAGAAAGGCTATCAGGATCCATATCCATCAATATCTATAACAAGAGTGGAGATAATCTCTCTGCAATGGTCTTCTCTCCATTATCATCAATCTTCCAAATTGTAGGCACAGAATATTTTCTGAAAACACCATAAAGTTCATTGTATTAATACAAACATCAATGAGTTGATGAATCACCATGTTAATAGGGAGAGGCAGAGCATCATGACTGTCCAGAAATTGGACAAATGGAATACCGACAAACAAATTAAAAAAATATTATTAAGTTGAGATTTCAGATGCATTTTTGTTTAGTTAATCGAACTATAATAGCATTGAGTTAATGATAATAATTAAGAATAATAGCACTGTGGAGTTAACGACAATAATTGATTATAGTTAGCAGATGTCAAAATATGAGGAGGGATAGTGCCAGTTTTGCATTCCACGTCATAATTTGTGAGGCACGAGTGTCTGAAAGAGGCAAATATTGTGCAGACCAGCTTTCAGAGTTCACAATTTTTCAGGTTTCTATTTTTTTAAAAAAGATTATTCCCCAATAAGGTAATTTTCTCTCTTATAAATAATATTCAATGGAAATTTTCTCCGACTCTGAGATCATCTTCCTTACTTTCGGATCAGCGGAAAAATAAACAATAATTTCTTTTACAGTTTGAACTTTGCGATCCCGGATTTCTTCCTAGTGTCGGATTTCAGAAAACCCTACAGGACCAATCAGAAACCCTAGATTCGTCTCCATTTTTGGAAGATTTTTTCAGTGTAATATGAACGTATTTCAGTTGATTTTTCAGGAGGCGCGAGTTTCATTTGGCTCTGTTCTTTGTGTTATTTCGGGATCTTGAATACCCACAAAGGGAAATCAATTTTGGTTTATTGTTATTGTTTATTTGTTTTTCCCATTGTTGAGTTGGAAGTGAGAGTGGGATTGGTGTGAGTGCATTGGGAATTGGTGACGTTGGGTTTTGTTATGTTGATGAATGCGTGATCTGGGTGGAGAGAAAGAGAAGGGTGAGGAATGAGTGGGGCATAAATGTCTGCTCCATTGGGAATTGGAATTCGTTCTGGAAGTTATGGGTCTTTGGATAAACAGGTACAGAACGGCTCTGCACGCAAGGCTTCAAAGATGCTCAAGGAGAAGGAGAAGGAGAGGTTGTTCCTTTGGATCTGCAAGTTCGCTGGTCGCAAGAAGGTCGGAATGCTCTTCCTCTGTCTCATCTCTGCCGCAGTTTTCATCTGGGTTTTGTATGTTGGAAAAGGTTCTCTCACTCTCTCCTTTTTCCTTCCATTTATTTATTTATGGTTGCTGTGGTAAATTGTAATTATGTGTTTATTACTATTTAAGCACCTAGTTGTTGGTCTAGTGGAAGGTAATAGTTTCCGCAATGCAACGAAGCTTAGTTCGATCACCTGCTGAAAAAGATGTCCGTATTTAGTATCTGATACTATCTTGAACAGAATTACTGGGTGGATACCTGTGGGGAGGGGGATTTCAATTTTATCATTAATGTTTTATGTGGTGATATGCCATTGTTACCTAGTTCTTTTATTTGGCTCAACTGGGTATACTAGAATGTGCTGTGAGTTGTGATTTTCATATGTCGTTTGAATTTGACCTTATTCAGAACATAGCATGATGGTGGTCGTGTGGCTTGCTTTCAGGTGAAGATTCTCAGGAAGGAAACACAGTACCAAGCATTAGTGATAATGCAAGCATGTCTACAAGTGATTCTACATCTGAGATCTCTACGACAAAGGCAATGGGCTTAACTACAAAATTGAGCTCTCCACCCCCTGGCTATTTTTTGGGCTACTATCTTCCTCCAGGGCATCCGTGTAATAGCTTTACACTTCCTCCCCCGCCTGCGGATAAAAAGCGTACTGGGCCACGTCGTAAGTTCCAGTTTACTAATTTGATGCCTAAATATTTTTGTACACCTTTTGATACTTAATAATTTGATAGTTCTTCCCATCATCCCTGTATAGATAAATTAGTTGTTCGAAAATTTGTGATTGATATATTTTTGACTGCTTATCTTTTATGGTATTTCTCCTGAATATCCGGGCTTGATTTATGTTTTAGCATGCCCGGTGTGTTACCTTCCTGTGGAAGAAGCCATTGGACTGATGCCAAAATTTCCCTCACCATCACCGGTCCTTAGGAATTTAACATATGTCTATGAGGAAAATTTAAGTAGAGATGGAGAATTTGGTGGTTCTGAATTTGGTGGATATCCTACTTTGAAGCAGAGAAATGATTCTTTTGATATACGAGAGTCAATGAGTGTACACTGTGGGTATGTTTTACTTTTTGTTGAATTTTTCCCTTATAATTTACATCTATACCTACCAAAGAATGTTCTTTTGTGGTTATAGGTTTTTGTGCTAGTAATAAAACATTCTTGTTCCTTTTCACTGACATGGATCCATTCTCCATCTTCTATGATGAATGTGTATACCAATCAGATTTTTAAGAGGAATTAAACCTGGCCACAAAACAGGATTTGACATTGATGAAGCTGACCTTTCTGAAATGGAGCAGTGTAACGGAGTGGTTGTTGCATCAGCCATATTTGGTCTGTATTACGTGATTTCTGAATTTATTCACTTGTTTATAAGCTTATAATTGATTGTAAATGAAATTTATTGTTCAGGAAACTTTGACGAGATAAACGAGCCAAAAAATGTCAGTGACTATTCAAGGAAGACTGTGTGCTTCCTTATGTTCGTAGATGAAGAAACAGAAAAATATCTGGGCAGTTCTGGCAGGCTGGGAAGCAGCAAGAAGATTGGTTTATGGAGAATTATTGTTGCTCGGAATCTTCCTTACGCAGATGCAAGACGGACAGGAAAGGTCAGAATTACATTTTACTAGTACCATCATGTGTGAAATAGAAATTAGTACATGGGTTGTTAACCATTATTGTTTCTGATTTTTTTTTTAAATAGCTATGTGGTTCAGTATGATCTGGTCATTGCTGTTGGAAAGTAATATTGTTTGGCTGTGGTTTCACCTCTGGTTAATCTACCTTCTGAGGCTTAATACTGCCATACTTATTTGCATACACACAAAGGGAAGGGTAGATGCATAGATCAATAGACCTCCTAGTATAGGCTAGATCTTGTGTATGAATTGAATAAAACCAAAATTTTGCATAGGCATTTATGTTTCTCGTCCCTAAATTTTATTACTTTTTCCACAGATTCCAAAGCTTCTGTTGCATAGAATGGTTCCAAATGCTCGCTATTCTATATGGCTTGATGGGAAGCTTGAGCTTGTTGTGGATCCATATCAAATTCTTGAAAGGTATAGTCCGGGGAGTCTCTTTGATATTGTATATAATATACCACTATGCCTATTCATTGTATATGTGAAAGTGATGTAAGTATCCCTCCTATGATTAATTTTATAAATAGTTTAGCATGTAGGTTTCTGTTCTGTTCAATTCTCTTTTAGATATGTATCCCTCCTATTTTATCTTTTAATGCTTATAACCTGTTTTCAAACCAGACCACCGTGGGACTAGGTGATATGAGTTTGATCAGTATGCATCTCTTGCTTTTAACTAGAGTGCTACCCATAGTTTTGCTGTGGTCACAATTTATCTCTCTAAGTCCATAGACAGACATTCTCTTCACAATCCAGTATGGTTTGTCCTCAAAGATGTAAGGTGCAACTCACATATATCTCCTTATTATGTACTTGTTGCTCCAAAAATACGTTTCTTGGATTTTATAGCTTAACACGAAAATCCTGGAAATCCAAGCAGGGAATTTCTTTCCTGCCCAAGGTAACATCTTAATCTATGTAGACAGAAAGTTCCTTCAGATTGTCCATAGATGACGTGTAATGGTTGCCAATACTCAAGCTGTAGATTTTTTACTATTGTATGTTGCTTGCCAATAATAAAATAGTGTTTTTCAGAGCATAGCAGTGGAAACTAAGGTTAACTTAATCATCAACTAGATTAAATTCTATTCTAGTCGCACTTTCAATTCCCCTATGGACTGCTTGTGTAACTTTCTATACCCAACACAAGCCCTACATAGTATGTTCATTGTACTTGGGACTCAACATTTTCAGCAGCATGGGTCCAGTCCAGACACACCTGATGCACCAATCCAACCTATGTGCCCTTTCTTTTTATTGAGAAAGTCGGGAAAAAAATGGAGAATACGAAGTTCTTTAAGAATAACCTAAAGAGAAACAAAATAAAAGAAACAGAAGCTTGATAGTACACATGAGCCAGAAGTCCTTTAAGAATAACCCTAAAGAGAAACAAAATAAAAGAAACAGAAGCTTGATACTACACATGAGCCATTTTCCTTCTTCACAAACTTCTCATGTAGTCTGCATGATATACCTGCTAGCAGATCCCAAAATACCATCCATGACTGCTCAGTGTAAAATTGTTTGTTTTGGGGTGACAGAGGTACGGTAACAGATACTAGAATCCCATGATTACTGGCTATAAAATCAATACATGTTTCCTGTACATAATTTTGGATCAGAAGTCTTGATCTCTGCCTTTGCATTGTATAAATTAGGATAATTATTGTCATGTGGCGTAGGTATTTCTTCAAATTGATATTTCTGACATTAGTGCTCATAGATAGCTGGCATAAAAGGAGTTGTTAGTTATGGAAATTATCCTTTAAATTGAATTTGTCTCTGAAGTATACGAGTAAGGGTATATCCACTCTGCACAAAATTGTTGGTTTTGCAATTGGTTTTGTATAATTCTTCTCTTACCACAGCTCCGTGCCGAGTTTAGATTCCATTTTGAGTTGCTAGCCAAGGTGTTATAATATGTTTCTGGATGAACAAAATACTGATATATACTGTATTTGTTCTATGAAAATCAAGCCTGAGCTTTTACTAGATTTATATGTACGTTAATGTGGAGTGTTGACCAAAATGTAATTAATTTGGGGTCATATTTCATACTTATATTATATTCTTTCTGACTTTTTACAACCTATATTTAGCTTTTCTTTTTCCATCATACATTTTTTGACACCTAAACTACCCTTCACCCTTGTTTAGGTTTTTGTGGAGAAAGAATGCTACTTTTGCAATATCAAAGCATTATAGACGTTTTGATGTATTGGTTGAGGCTGAGGCAAATAAAGCTGCTGGAAAGTATGAAAATGCCTCCATTGACTTTCAGATTGAGTTTTACAAGAAAGAGGGATTGACCCCATATACAGAGGCCAAGCTTCCTCTTATAAGTGGTGGGTTAAACTGCCTTTCCTGTATTTATCTGGGATGAGATGCTCCTATTTCATTGTTTTTGTTTTAAACTTTTTACAAACTCCAAACATCATGTCTGAGTTGCAGATGTTCCTGAAGGATGTGTGATAGTACGAGAACATGTTCCTATAAGCAACCTCTTTACTTGTCTTTGGTTCAATGAAGTTGACCGATTTACTTCAAGGGACCAGATTAGTTTCTCAACAGTCAGGGACAAAATTTTGTCGAGGGTAGATTTTCATTTTCACATGTTTTTGGATTGTGAACGACGCAACTTTGTAGTTCAGGTAATTATTCTATCTTGCCAGGATTTCAATATCTTTCTATTGCATTGATTTCCAGAAGGTACATACTGATTCTGATCAGACGAACATTTAGTAATGCAATAAAGATTAACACATGCATGTGCGCGATGCTGAACAGTTAAACCATTTACTGAATGCAATAAAGATGTGCACATGCATGTGCGCAACCTTTAAAAAGCAAATGTATCAAATGATAACATTTTCCATATTGATGATTACTCACAGATGAAATCTTTTTATTTCATTGTTTTTCTTTGTTTCTTTTAATGTTTTCACACCTAGATAGGAAAAAAAGTACTTGATTCATTTATTACATTGCTTGTGATGGATCTGACATATTCCAGCATTAGTTTTTATAATAATAGCAGTGTTTTACTCCACCAAATTTAGTTGTGTTATGAAAGTGTACTGCAACCACCTTTTTACAGAAATATCACAGAGATCTATTACTGCGCCTGGCTCCACCTGATACCTTTGGTCACAGTTCACCCCCTCTACCATATCCTCCTCCATTGCCTGTGCTTGAAACATCACCTGAAAAGGGTGCAAACTCACCCATTAGAAGAGGCCCTGGAAGGCGTGGAAGAGAACGAAGAGCTGGTCAGCGGCGCCACCGCAAAGTTGTAGCTGGAAGTAGAGAGATGGAACCAAGTTGACAGTTTTGTTTGGGTGATTATATCATCATTATTATTATTTTATTTTTAAATTCCACTTTCAAAATGTCATTCGTTGCAGTAGTGGAGGGAAAAATGTGCAAGATGAGTGTTGTATTGTTTCCACACAGATGCTCTCATTCTTTTTACTATCCGCAATTGCCCATTTTTTGTTAATTTTTTACTGTATATATGGTAAAATTTTCAATAATTATAGTATGTGTTGCCACTAAATTCCTCATGTGGTAACCCTGTTATTCTGCTACACAGGAAAATATGCTTCCTCTCTGTCATACTAGAAAGAAATATCCAAGACTTGTTCTTTCGTATTTCGTATTAATAGAAGGAAAGTTATGCAAGATACTGTTTCCTTAAGTTTTTGTTGGTCATTATATTCCTGAGTAAATTGTCGTTCCGTTACTTAGTCACTCAAAAATGATAATTTAGTTTCATCAAAGATTAGGTGAATTGTATAGCATTATTTTATACAGCATACTATTCTAATTAGGTTAGCAATAAAACTTTTATCAATTATATGTGCAAAATTGATAAAATTGGGAAATACAAAAGAAAGGGAAGTGCAAAATTGGGAGACTAAATCAAATTCTTTAAAACCTAATATATGGAAGACCTCATCTATCTCTATATAATAATGATAAGAGAAGCTAAACTCATGATAACATAACTAAACTAACAATATTGTCTTCTCTAAAAAAAATTATAAACTTAATTCCTTTTATTAAATTCATGATATCTTATCTGTTCCTTAACTGTTCACCATACTTGGATGACTTTTATATCTTCCTTGGTTTACAAGAAACAGTAAAATATTTTAGAATATTAAATTCTGATGTAACAGAAACCATACAACAAGTACACAAGTAACCAAAGGTATTAACAATAGAAAAAAATGATGCTTTTGATGTGTTAATATGTCGTGACAATATTTTTAAATTTGATCTTTTTCCTGGTGTTGAAAATCCCAACTATAAAATGAGTTATGGAAGAAACACATCATAATGATCCAAGTCACTCCAATTAAGTTGCAAGAATGTAAGAATGAATGATGTGTTATTGTGCTAATGCTAATCAGCCACTTTAAGAAGCTCACTGCAAAATGACAGTGAAAAAAAATAAGTGATAAGTAGTTTAATAAAAGTTGTACCAATGGAGCAAAAGGAAATAATTGTGGTTCCACAAATTTTAATAAAGTCTTCTGTAGATATTCTCTTATGCAAGAGTGTTTAAAAAATTGAAGGTTTTAGAAGATAGAATGACCTTATTCCAAAATAGTTTCCCCAAGTAAGTAAAAGCTAAGATCTTTGTTAAAAATCAAGTATACTCCTAAATCCGTTAGTCTATTAGTATAAAACTTTGACTTTGTACACCTAAGGAAGCAAAAGGTAAACATTCTTTGTTAAAAATCAAACATGCTCTTGAATATATCAATCTTGTTTCTAAAAATGTTTTTACTAGTATAAAACTTTGACTTTTCACATTTCACCATCTAGTTTGAAGTTAAGCCATATTCATACAATCTTGATATTGACCAGATTCCTTGTAATATCTGCAAAAGGTCATATTGTTATCAACATAACATGTGAGTGAGAAAAAAATAAATGATTTAAATCCTACCATCTAAGAAGATTCCTTCATTAACAAGTTTTGCGATGCTCCTGCTCAATACCTCTTAAACCATCAATAAAAGAAAGGGATAGAAAATTTCCTTGCCTCACCCCTTGAACAAGAAAGAACTATGAGGCCAACTATTTATTAAAACAAGTAGTTTAGAATGTTTAAGTAATAAATGAAATTCAATCAGAGAAATTATGATTAAAGTAAAAAAAACTCCAAATAAATCAAAAAGTGTACCTAGTTTAATTCTTTGTTCAACTTGAATTCTTCACATAATGCTTCCTATAAATAAAACAATCTCTTGTATGTTCTCACCCCTCTCTCCATCATGTATACTTTTATATCCTCTAATGTTGCTATAATTGGTATACTCCTTGCACTTAAGTTGTAAATGCTTCACTCATATTATTAAGTGTGTCACACTTAAGATTAAACATGAATCTAGATTTAAACCAACACTTATTTCAATTACACAAAATGTTAATAACTTACTAATATTGTAAACCTATTTGGACAAATGTGTATATCTTGAAACAACTTGAATAAAATGTTTTCAAAGTGTCTACATTCACTTCTTTAATCTATCTTATTTCTCCCTATATGAGAATAAACTTTGTCAAAGAGAAATATTGTTGTTTATCAACTAATGAAATAAATCACATTAACTACAATAAAATAAAATAATTAATAAAATAAAGGACATGCCTTCAAGTGATCATGTATGGATGTCTATGTAACACCCAAGATCTTCCATTAACAATGGCAAAAACCATAACCATGAATCTTTTTTCTCTCCAGTATAATAACATCAGCAATTGAGTGAGACTATGTGTTGAAGTGTTTGTCAGCTTCTATATGCAACATAAAAAAGACCCAATAGCAATTAACATTTTTATTCAATCTTACCTAAAAAAAATCTCCTTTTTCAATCATTACTTGAAAAACATGGTAAAACTTATTCAACACATATATTTCACATCTTATTGGCACAGTGTAGCGATAGTTAAGCGATGATAACAGTGGTGAGAAGTGGAATGCTGAGGTTCTTCTCACCTTCTCTCTCGCACACTCTCTCTTTCTCTTCTTCTTCCCTCTCCATTCCCAACCCTCCAAAACCCTCTTTCCGAAACCCTATTTCCCGTTCAATTTCAACCAACGCTTCCTTCGAAACGCAGCTATTCATTCCTCCGGGCATTCTACCCCACGAGGTTGACGACTCCGCCGTCCTACCGGGCTCCAACATCGCCGTCGGACCCTACGCCGGCGACTCCCGAATCAAGGACGTAGAGTTCGTCAAGAGCAGCAGTCGCGCCAAGGATTGCCCCAGAGATGACCGACCCGAATTCGCCGTTCTCGGTCGATCCAACGTTGGCAAGTCCTCCCTCGTCAATTCCCTCGTTCGCAAGAAAGAAATTGCACTCACTTCCAAGAAACCAGGTTAAGCTTTTTTTTTTTATCCCCCTTTTTAAAAGGAATTCTTGTTCTGCTTCGAGTTTTTTGCGTAATAACGTGTGGTTGATGCTTGCAGGGAAGACGCAGCTCATTAATCACTTCTTGGTGAACAAAAGCTGGTACCTTGTCGACTTGCCTGGTTATGGGTCAGTCGATGTGTTCTGTTTCCTCTTTTTATGCTTCTTTTGGGCGGTTACGGTCACCATGTAAAAAAATTAGAACTACTCATGTGGCTTTTTCATTTTAAGTGATGTGATCATGGATAGGAAGATTTCACTTCAAGAAGAACATGGAATAAGGTTGACTAAATGTGGAGAATGAGGAGAATCTCTTCATCTTTTCAAGAGAAAAGAACATAAAATTTCATGCAATAGATCTTTGTTTGGATACATGGATGGCCTATGATGTGCTTGGCTATTCTTTTGGTAGTTTAGCCTTTAGATTTGTTTGGACATATAAGGGCGGGAAGGAGAGTGTTTGACCACTTCTTCCACACTCTCCTCTCTCCTTCTAAATAAGGAGAGCTTGGGCCATATTGTACATAACTTCGATCATAATAAAATCTAGAATGATTTGTGAAGAGTGTGATTTTTCTTCTTTCTTAGATGGTTCTTATCCTGAGTTGAGACTCGAGTGATGATCCTTCTTCCTTTTTATGGCGAATCACCATTTGTGACCTAATTCACAAGATAAGAGACCCTAAGAGAGAAAATTGTCTGCTGCCTTGCACTTTGATTAGATACCAATGCGCCACTCATGAGATAAGATAAAGAGCCCCGCTCAAGGATAAGCCATGGAGATGGAAGATCATCAGTTGAGGTATCACATACTCAAGATAAGAATTCTTCAAGAAAGAAGAACCACACTCTTCTCCAAACTTTATAATTCTCATTCAATCAAAATTATCTTGAGTATGAGTAATACTCAAGATAATAACTCTTCAAGAAAGTAGAAGAACCACACCCTTCTCAAAACTTTCTAATTCTCAGTCAATAAAAATTCTAGAAATGTGTACGTCTATATAAGCAGAGTGTGATGAAAAGGGATTAGGCAAAAGCTTTCTTTCCCTAGTCCTATATCCAAACAAAACATGGAATAGACTAAGACTAGGGATTGCTAGTTTATTCTTTCTAGGTTTAAAACAAAAAGAAATGCACTTATATTTTTATTTTTAGGATCACATTAGATTCAAAGTTCATTGTTGGAGGAGGTAGAAAGCTTCTATCTTTAGGATTCTTATTTTGAGAGCTAGGTTTCATGTGGCAAATCACCATACTTGCTTATATCATATGTGACACTACGTTCTTTCTAATTCCTTGCCCTTTCTTGAGTGATAATCGTGGTTAGCTTCTAAAAGAAGTTAACTTCAACAATGATTGCCTTTACACCATCAAGATCTCGAAACCTTTTCTACTTTATAGCTTCCGCCAAACCTGAATAACGAACCATCCAAGTAACCTTCCAAGACTTATCCAAGAGCCAACCAAGAAACATCCTACAAGCCTAACCAAGCATGCCCAAGCCATTAGTTACTTTTAATTCTATGTAGCAGTATGGTTGTATAATTTAGTTTAAAAAACTAGAAGGATTATTCTTTTAGAATGGAGGGAGTATGATGTTTTCAAGTCAACATAAAAGTTATTTTTTTCACTTCTAGTCAAACATGCTTTCAGTATCCAAGTTAAGTGCATGTTTCAATTCACATTTTCACGCTTGTTGAGGAATTGATTTTGACTTTATAATTAACTTTTAAGTAGATTTTACATTGGGTACAAAAATTTATAGTTTATATAGAGTTTACTACTACGTTGCCTTTGGAATGAAATTATACAGGGAAACATACAACATTCCTTATATATGGGCATTACCCTGTATTTCCACCACCCTCCTAGATTGGAAAGGATTTAGGGCAAGTGGTTGGTCTTATTGCTGGTAACTAATCATATGAAATACTGTTTTTTATGCAGCTTTGCTAAAGCATCTGAAACTGCTAAAACGGATTGGTCCTCTTTCACAAAAGGGTACTTTTTGAACAGAAATACTCTGGTGGCTGTTTTGCTTCTTATTGATGCCAGTGTTCCACCTCAAAAAATTGACTTGGATTGTGCAAATTGGCTTGGACGCAATAATGTATGGTGCTTCCTTTTTGTATTTTTTTGGCTGCAGTACGTATGATGCCTCTTGTGTATTCAGTCCCTAAAGTAATGTTGTCGAGGTACTGAAACAAGTCTGAATTCCATTGAAAACTTTTGTGAATTGCAGATACCAATCACTTTTGTGTTCACGAAATGTGACAAAATGAAAGTGGCAAAGGGGAAACGGCCTGACGAGAACATAAGGGATTTTCAAGAGTTAATCAAACAAAACTATAAGCAACATCCCCCATGGATTATGACCAGCAGTGTCACTGGACTGGGTAGAGATGAACTCCTCTTGCACATGTCTCAGCTAAGAAACTACTGGGATCAGTAGGAGGAAAGCTCAAAATTAAGAAGTGACTTTCTACAAGAAAACTGGCTTGCAGAAGCAAAGTTGAAACTACAAAAGATGCCACTATAAAGAAGAATTATATGAAAAAGCAATGGGTTGGGTTGTTTCTTGTAATATTTCAGCTGGATCTTTGTTCTTCTTGAGCTGCAACCAGATATATAAGTTGCATCAGAATCAAGTTTAAGTTGTTTCTGGATACTAAATTTCCATATACGGACTGTGAGTATTTGGGTTAATGGGGTCATGTTTTATGCAAAAGCGGGGCCGTTTATAAAAGCACAGGAAATGTTGTATGCTTTCAACTGGGATATGGTTGTAGTTGCCTGAATACATATTTTGGCATACTATTCGTTTGGCTTTTGTTCAAGATTTTGTGGAGCAAATAAGCACCTTTTCCAACATGTAAACATTATAGATGCTTTGATTATATTGAGGCTGAGACAAATAGTGCTGCTGCAAGTGTCATTTCCTCTATTCTCTTTCAGATTAAGTTTTATATGCCTGCATGTTTGTTGCAATTCCCCTTCCCTGGATTATTAACTTTTCAGTTCATCAGAGTTTGAACTGTTACTTGTGGAGGAATTGTCCTCAAGTGTTACGTCTATTTCCACCTCAATATGCCACATTTTTGAAACACCTGGTTTCTTACATGAGAAATGGTTATTACTTAGGGCACATTACACGTGCTGGGTTTCGCAGGAACTGAATAAATTTCTTACTACATTCGAATATATTTATAGGAATGCCCTTGTTTTTAATACACGGTTCCAAACATTTTGAATGCCTTTTTATGATTTATTTGTCAAAAACCCTAGATGCTATTCTTCCCTGCAAGGCTCCTACATGCCTTTGCTCACAGGACTCTCTTGACGTCTCCACTGTAACTCACTCACTCCGGTGACACACTCTCACTTGAAGGTACACAACTTTCTTTAGCTGTAAACTGAATTTCTTTTCTCGTTAACCAACAATGACAACTCTTGAGAGTTATATATAACCCTAGATTATGTCAAGGTTCTGTTTTATTTTTAAAACATACTTTACAAAATACAAACCACTTTACAAAACACGAACCTTAACTCACAAAAACAAAAAACCCTAACTCTGTTAAAAGAGTTATGAAAAATTTCCCTCCCATAAAAAAGGGACTTGTCCACAAGGCTTTAAGTTGATTGCTGCGAATCGAAGTCAAGAAATTGTCGTTGCATCACCGGTAACTCGTGCCACAGAGTCCTCCGGATTTGTTTTTTTTCCACTGCTTGAAACTAGTGATGGGTTTGTTACGTTTTTTCTTCATCCTTCGTGTCAAGACTGCTAAAGGTTGGGGAAGAAATTGTCCTTCCTCATCTAGAAAAGGAAGGTGGGTGGATATTGAGTAATCCTCGTGCTGTTTCTTTAATAGCGAAACATGAAAACATCATGGACTTTTGAATCTGCTAGTAGCTCTAACTGACAAGCCATTGCTCCCCATTTTGTGCAAAATCTTAAATAGACTGTAACACTGTGCTGCTAATGAGTTCTGCTTGTAAGGTTGTAACCGTAGACAAACCATATCTCCAATAACATATTGTTTGTCTTTGCGCTTCAAGTTCGTGTACCACTTCATTCGAATTTGTGCGAAGAGTTTTGAGATTTCCTCCCATGTCCTCATAGTACAGTTGACTACTTCAACCAAAGACTCATCCTTCTGAACCACAACTGGAATGGAAGGCAGATACCCTTAAAGAGCTTTGAAAGGAGTTACATTTATAGATGCATGAATTTGAAGTTGTACCAAAATTCTGCTAGAGATAATGAACTCAACCCACTTGTGGGGCATATCTTCACTAACACACCTTAAGTATACCACCATTGACTTGTTCACAACTTTTGTTTGACCATCCATTTGTCATTCGTTTAATGAACCGTCTTGTTTCATTCGTCTCATTAGACAGTATAAATACATATCGTCTAGTCCTCCAGGGTCTCAACAACTCCTTCCTTGAGATCTCCTATGACAACACAAGGAGGATGATACTTCAGAAACATTGAGTTCCTGCAAGAAAGTTGTTTTTTTTTTCTGTTGGGGGATTAGACAAACTGTTTGATGTATTTTTCTAATTATCTCGAGCACTTCTTTGACCGTCTTGTGCACTTGTTTAACCGTCTAATGCATTATTCTTGGGTTCTTGCAAGACAAAAAAATTCATTTGTTTATGATAACTTCTTAACAGGCTTAAAGTCATTGAATCTTACTTTTGTTTATGATAACTTCTAAAAATGATAGGATTAAATGTTTGTGTTACGCTAGTGTTTTTTAACTTTTCATGTGTAATGAATTTTGTACGTTTTCATTCCACTCTTTGGATCTGGTAACCACTTAAGCTACTGACTATTTGCAGCAATTTTTATAAATAGTTTAGCATGTAGGTTTCTGTTCTGTTCAATTCTGTTTTAGATATGTATCCCTCCTATTTTATCTTTAATTCTTATAACCTGTTTTCAAACCAGACCACCGTGGGACTAGGTGATATGAGTTTGATGAAAAAGGAAGTTTGGAATGTTGATGTTTTTCTCTCTTGTTTTTGCAGTCCCTTGTCAGGGTGCTTAAATCTTCTGCTGCCAACACTCTGTTACTCTTTGATTTTATTTCAAAACCTGCTAGTGTCCGCAACCCTATCTCCTCTATGGTTTATTAGTACAATTTTTTTTACTGAACTTGATTGGACAGAATGATTGGTCATTCATTAAGTTATTTAATTATCCTTGACTATGTTATCAGGATGACACCATAAATTTATTTGCATATGCAGTGCTAAGGTTGACTCCCCATGCTCTATCTTCTGGATTTCCTGGTCCTACTTAAGGAAAGGAAGTACTGCATCCAATGTTGCTACTGAGTCTAACATGATCCATCCAAATTCTATGTCTGAAAGCTTTTATGGCTCGTCTGATATATGTCTGGTGAAGATGACCAATATCATGTTGCAAGGCCCCTAAAGAGTGTAACAAATGGTATAAAGGAAAAGATGGTTGTCTTGTCACTGATTTATGGGGTGCCTAAGTTCGTACGTGGGTGTTTGCCACTCCAACAGTTTGGCTTTAACAGAAAGGAAAGAAAATGTATCTCTGTGTTTAGCAGCATAGAAGCCTTACTTTAATACTTATGATTTCTGTATCATCTGTACCTAATGGGGAGAAAGGTGTGTCGGACATCAGGCAACAAATTATTGAAAATGTCAGTCTTCTGATATGGTAAATTTTTTGTTTCCTAATGATTCTGTTAAGCTTTTGCACATAATATGAACTGACACTTAGCATTCCAGTGTTTTCTATTATATTATTTAGGGTTCAAGTTCAACTCCATACACGGTACAATTCATTGGCAGTACCTCTTTTTCCTGCACGTGTCCCATGCAACTACTGTTTACTAATTCTTTTCCCTTTAACTGAAAAGAATTCCAAACATAGGAGAGTGGACAAACTTACTTTTCATTTCCTTTCGAACACGATCCTCTCAATCCAAGCATAACCATTAATACCAAGAATTCTCTTCCTAGCTTATTTACAAGTTTTGTATGTGTTTGGTGATTCCAACATGAAAGAACATTTCACTGAGAGGGATTATAGATTATTCTGCTAGTTTCTTCTAGCCGCATTTTGTTGTTTTCTCTGTTTCACTTTTCTATTGCTTTCTGTGAAAATCATATATTACATATGAAGACATGTAATTGAGGAAAGTTGTTAATAATTGCTAGTCTTTTTTTTGGATTAATGAAACATGTTATAAGGGCTTTCATGTGACAAGACAAAGCTATGAAGAACATGAAGATATATAAATGAAGTTGATATTGGTGACTAAGCATATTGCTGAATACGTCAGGCATCACTTAAGATATTGAAAGTTGAGGAGAAGCTATCAAAAGGATGGGGTGATGAGAATGCATATCACGTTAGTGGGTACCGCTACTTACTAGTTGATGATGGTGATAGAAATGTATCCAGGGCTTCCCCAGCAACAAAAGTTACAACTTTAACAAAGGTGTTCGTTGGCGTCTAACTGCGTTTCCTATTTATGTCTACTTGAGTAACCCAGAATTAGAGGTATGATTTAAAATATTTGATTGTAGGTCATAATTGTTAGCATGTGAAAGGTGGTCTCCGTGGGATAATTGCTGCTCTGTGGCAATGGTGAAGTTGCTGTATCGAATGGTTTCCTTTGGCTATGTGCTACCTGACTGGTGATAATTATTATGATTTTCTCTTGAGGCAAATTTTCTTGCGGGAAAAAAACTTCTTTTACGATTCATAATAACATTTGATTTACGATTAAAAAAAATTAACTATTCACGTTTTGAATCTCGATTCTATAATCATGTTTTCAATAACTTGTTGCTCACCATTATGCCCAGTTAACTGATACCAATTGTCAATAACCAGACGCTATCCTCTTTCCCCACACGGCTCCTACACACCTCTACTCAAAGAACTCTCTCGGCATATCCATATGTTACATATAAAGTTGGTTTTTAGATTTATGTGAGTCATCGCCCTGCACCCCGCTTCATTACCTATAAATAGTCATATTGTACTTGAATAATGATGAACAATAATACAACATGTTTCCTTTTACCTTTAGCCATTCCTTCCTTATTTTCTCTATATTCTGTTTTCTCTATTTTTTCTGTTCAGAAATCTCGATTGGTTTCCCTCCTTCAACATTGATCTTTGATGTCCTTGGGAAAGGGACCCTAGACCCTGCTCTACTTCTATCAATTGATATCAACTTTTTTTGGAGAACTCGTGCTTATGGCTTATGCTACACGTTCTGCTCAAGCCATGAAAGAACGTTTGTTAACACACATGGATTTTCAATTTATCGAATTAGCTACGCCTTTGAAAGAGGTCATCCAAGATTTGGTGAAACAAAATACTGATGCCAAAAGCCTCAATCCGAGACAATTGTGCACACAAAACGTCATTCTTCTTCTTCATACGTCTGCAGTACTCACTTGGCCAGAATTGACTTTCCTCAGATTTAATGGAGATAACGTCATTCCTTGGATCCATCAATGCGACAATTAATCGATAATATCCCAGATGAAATTAAAGTGAAACTGGCTATTGTTCATTTAGAAAGTAAAGCTTTATAGTGACACACGACTTTAACCAAAACTTTTCCCCATTCATCTTTACGGTTGTGGTTTGATTTTACTAAAAAACTAGCTAAAGATACTGAAACCACATAGTTGATGTAATGGCTTCCTTGACAGATGTAGCAGCAATTGGTATAGAACCCATAGTAGTATATGTCTTAGGTTTGAAAGTACCTACTTTGGCACGAGTGACCATAGGATGAGAATTTACAAGTTGAATCTCAAAGACAATAGAGTCAGTACTGTTAGGCATAACAATGTTGTTATCAATTAGAAGAACAATAGAAGAACTATGAACATGCATAACAATATCAGTATTAGAATAAATAATAGTAAGACTAGGGTGTGGATTCGAAGGTGAAGACATTGAAATAGGTGAAATAGGAAAAGAAATTAATTGTTCATGATATGGAAACTCAGTTTCATTAAAGTGCACATGTTTGAAACAATTGTCTTACCAAATGGAGTTAGACATATATAATCTTTGTTGTTGAAACTATACCCGAGAAACAAACACTATTGTGAACGAAAGTCAAATTTATTCCTGTTATAAGGTCTTAATAAAGGAAAACAAGCACATCCAAAAACTTTGAAAATAGTGTAATCAGGATTTTTGTTAAACAACATCGTTCAGTGATGTGAGTTCTTGAGAAAACTTTTGCTTGAGGAGCATTAGTGCCAACATGTGAATGATCAACAACTCATCACCAGGATTCCGAATATGAATCGTGGAGGGAGAGGTAGGGAGGGGGAGAACTACTGGAGGAGATCGGTGGAACGCAAACATCATTTCTCAACCGACTCGTCTACAACGTTCTTTTTTTTAAACTTTCCAAATAGTCATGGTGAATATGAGATGCTCAAGTTGTTCCAGAGATGGGCGAGGGTTAAAGAAGTGTTCATATCAAGGCGTCTGAATCGGTGGGGTAGAAGATTTGGTTTTGTTAGGTTCTTCTATGTCGAAAACGCGGTGAGGTTGGAGAGGGACCTAGACAGCCTCTACATTGGTAACAGGAAGTTGAATGTTAATCTGCCAAGGTATCAGAGAGATAGGTATGGACGTAAATCAAAAAGTCTATAATACACGTGCCACATTTCTAGAATCTGTGGCTGTCTTAGAAGAGGAAGTGGAGGTGTCTAGTAATTTGAATACCAGGCCCGTTTCAATTGAGGCCCACTCCAAGCAAAGTTGCCAACAAGCCCATTTGGGAAAGAAAGGCGTATGCGAAGCGGTGGGTCAACCTTGGAACACGGAGGCGAGTGGTAGACATATGGTGTGTGTAATCGCAAATGTAGGCAAGAAACACAATGCTAGCATCTCCAGGGGGGATAGCGAATGTAAGGACGTGCGAGGAGAGATTAAAGAAGCTTTGGGTCAAGAAGGGAAAGAGGAACAACAAGAAGGATCGGGGGAATTCCCTGGTTTGGATGACTCGCAAAAGAGATTGAACATGCTACAAACCCACGCTCATGTCCTAGATAGAAGGGTTGCAGGTCAAGACGAAGGTAGAGGCGGCAGAGCGATGGTGTTGTGTAACGATGTGTTAGAAGGAAACGTTCAAGGAATTCAATCTTTTTTCAGAACAAGTTCATGAGGCTTCTAAGGATTTAAAGAAGACATTGGGTCTGAACTTGCCATGTTCGTTGGCTGTAGAGGAGTTGCTCTTCGAAACAATTGGCGAAACACCTCTTCGTCAGCGAAAGTTGAAAGGGCTCTGCGACGTGGTGGAGCCAAGCACCCACCCTAGGAGATCTGTAAGGCTGAGTGAAAAGGCATCGCAAGCAAGGAAGGCTGCTCTAGTCAGAGAAGGTTCTTTGTTGATCTCTATATCTGATGGGGATATTGGGAATTTCAATTATCGTATTCGGAAAAATGAAACCAGGGAGAATCCGACCAAGTTGTGGGATCAAGGAAAGCAGATTGGGCTAGTTTGTCGTGGTGATGAAAAGGAGGTGATTCAAGAATATCAGAGCATGGAAGACAGTGATCTGGAGTTTATGAAGAACATAACAAGAGGTAATCTGAATGGTTTTTTATGAAGATTTATAATTTGAATATAAGAGGTCTGGGGGGAGGAACAAAAGGAAGGTATCTGAGGAGGTGCTTTTCTGTAGAGGAAGTAGAACTTGTATGCCTTCAAGAAACAAAAACAGCAGAAGTCACGGATACCAAGATTTTTTCGCTATGGGGGGATAACAATGTGGGATGGATTCATAATGGAGGGATTAATGGCAGTGGTAGTCTTCTTTCGATGTGGCGCAGAGAGGCTTTTACGTTCGAGAGTCACTCCATGGGTAGAGGATACATAGCTGTTGTAGGTATCCATGTCAGATCGGCTCAAAGGTGTTGTGTGGTAAACGTTTATGCAGCTTGCAACCTAAAGGAAAAGAAAATTTTGTGGGAGGAGCTAGCAAGCTATAAAGCGACATCACAAATTGAAGTTTGGTGCTTCTGTGGGGATTTTAATGCAATCAGAAGTAGGAGTGAAAGGAAAGGGGTGGACCAGGGGGCTTTTTCCAGTGAGATAAGAGGCTTTAATGATTTTATCGAGTCAAATCTGTTATTTGATTTGCCTATTATGGGAAAGAAATATACGTGGTTTAAAGCAAATGGTACGGCGAAGAGCAGGATTGACAGAGTATTAGTTTAAGGAATGGTTGCAGAAATGGCCTATGTGTAAGCAATATGTCCAACGGAGGGAAGTCTCGGATCACAGCGCTTTGATGATTAAGTGTGTACATAAGGATTGGGGGCCCAAACCTTTCAGATCTATTGATGCATGGTTGCTTGAGACAGGGTTTTCGGGGATGGTGGAGGAAAAGTGGAGGTCCTATGAGGGCCAAGGAAGTGCGATAAAGGTGCTCAAGGATAAGCTCAAACTTCTCAAAGTGGATTTAAAAATCTGGAACAAGGATGTTTTTGGGAATCTGGATTCTTCTAAGCAGTCCTTGTTGCAAGACATGGAGAATCTGGATTGCCAGGACAACCAAGAATGCTTAGAGGAGAGTCAGAGAAAGCTCAGATCAGACCTGGTAAGGAAGCTTTGGGAGGTGGATGCAAAGATTGAATCCCTCCTTCGTCAGAAGGCCAGAGCCAATTGGCTTAAATTTGGCGATTCATGTACTAGCTTCTTCCACTCGTCTTTGAGATGGAGGAGAATAAGGAATGAAGTGAAGGGTGTTGAAGTAGGGGGTGTACGGTGTGAGGAACCAAGTACAGTTCGGCTTGAAGCGAAGAAGCTGTTTGAATCCAGATTTAAAGCAATAAAAGACTTTGGATTGAGACTGGAAGCGGTAGAGTTTAAATTTCTTTTACCAGATGTAAGTCGGAGTATGATTGAGGCTTTCACCGAGGAAGAAATTAAAAAAGCTGTATGGCAATGTGAGGGTACGAAGAGCCCAGGCCCAGACGGTTTTAATTTCAACTTTATCAAGAAGAGTTGGAATACTCTTAAACCTGATTTTATAGCAGCGTTGAAGTGCTTCCAGGAAACTGGTGTTATTCCAATGCTTCATTCATAACATTAATACCTAAAGTCCGGGACTCGTGCAATCTCTACCAGTTCAGACCCATCTCTTTAGTGTAAGCCATCTATAAAGTTATCTCTATAGTTATAGCCGGGAGATTAAAGAAAGTGTTACATGATCTTATAGATGGTAGTCAATCAGCTTTCATAGAAGGAAGAGGTTTGGTAGATAGTGTGCTTGTGGCAAATGAGGTGATTGAGGACATGAGAAGGAGAAGGAAGAGGGGCATGTGCCTGAAGGTTGACTTTGAAAAAGCTTATGATTCAGTCAGATGGGATTTCTTATATGATATGCTTAGTAGGATGGGTTTCCACTGTGTATGGATTAACTGGATTAGAGCCTGCATGGAATCGGCTACTGTTTCGGTGCTTGTTAATGGAGTCCCACTGAGGAGTTTAAACCTACAAGAGGTTTAAGGCAAGGCGATCCCATGGCACCTTTTCTTTTTTTAGTAGTGGCAGAAGGCCTTGCTGGACTTGTACGACAAGCATTGAGAGCTAATCTTTTGTCTGGCGTGAAGGTAGGAAATGAGGAGGTAGAGGTGTCTTTTCTACAGTTTGCAGACGATACTCTTTTCTTTTGTGAAGATTCATGAAGTAACGTGGTTATAATGAAATCCATTTTAAGGGGGTTCGAGATAGCTTCAGGCTTGAAGATCAACTTTCACAAATCAAGGCTAGCAGGTGTGAATGTGCAGTCAAATAAGCTTCTCTGTTATTCCAAGTTCTTGAATTGCAATCTGATGGGATTACCCTTCAAGTACCTGGGATTAGAAGTGGGAGAGAATCCAAGAAAGAAATCGTTTTGGGATCCTGTACTAAGCAAGCTCAAAACAAGGTTAAGTGTGTGGAAGGGGCGGTTTTTATCTTTGGCAGGAAGGATGTGTGTTATTAAGTCCGTTCTCAATGCAATCCCTCTCTTTTACTTGTCAATCTTCAAAGCGCCAGAGTCTATCTACAAAAGCATTATTAGTATTCAAAGGAGGTTCTTGTGGGGGTGGGGCAAGGAAAGGAGACCCATTGCATGGGTAAGTTGGGAGGACCTATGTAAGCCAAAAGAGGAGGGAGGGTTGGGGCTAAAAGATACCAAAAAATTTAATGTTGCTCTCCTAGCAAAGTGGAGATGGAGGTTTCTGTCTCAAGACAAGGGAAAGTGGAAGGAGGTGTTAGAATCCAAGTATGGGGAGAAGCTAGATTGCCCCCATTTACCAGTAAAATATCAATCTTGGTGGTGGAGAGATCTAGTAAAGGTGTGTAGGGAGGGAGGTGGAGAAGGGTGGTTCCAAAAGGAGGTTCATTGGGTACTAGGTAGGGGAGATAAG
>Ga0123341_1000565_pt1 | contig 23383 bp, 20 predicted proteins | sample Turbeapinknodule_FD_89959 | JGI IMG/M metagenome (GOLD analysis project Ga0123341, IMG submission 89959) | Root nodule microbial communities of legume samples collected from Mexico - Turtle bean Mexico pink nodule | ecosystem: Host-associated > Plants > Roots > Nodule | place: Mexico: Nepantla...
AATTATTTTTAATTTTTTTTCATATTACGTTTTATTATTTTAACATTCTTTTCATATAAAACATTATATAGAATAATGTACTCTTTTTTTTTTTTTAATAATGTAAGATTATTTCCTTAGTTTTATTCTCTCGCCGTGTAAATCTTCTCATTTTTCTTCTAAGCTTTTACCCCTTGTTTTCTATCTACATTTTTTTCCTACACTAGCTAAAGGACTTAGGAATCTTTTTAGTTAAACATTTTATCCTCAAAGCTTCTAAGGGAGTTCTTCGTGCTTAAGTTAGAAATTTATTAAGAGTGTGAAAATTTAGGTAAGAGAAACTACTTTAGACGATTATAAGAGTAAACTTTTAATTAGAGTTTTCTGTGTGAAGGTCTTGTAGAGAAGTCTAGTGTTACATGTGAGTCAAAAGAGCTCAAATGACTTTCATTGTTTGTAGAATCAATGAAACTTATGTTGCATGTGAGTTTGATGTTTTGCATTGTATGTATAATCTAAGGTGAATTGTGAATCAAGCGTTCTTTAGTTATTCCTTAATTATGGAGTTATTACTTAACATGTTGAACTATAATTTTTCTTTATCAACCTATGAAAGTCTTCATATTCTTTAGTCTTAAAAGTAAAGCAAATTCAGTACACTACTTAGAAGGATAAAATTTACGAAGTGGGATAGAAATGTTTTTGATTCAAGGGTTTATGTGTGTAGGCACATGAGGTTTTGCTTGAGTCGCTCAATGAGAATATTGTTTGAGTCGCTAAGTGAAAGTATCGTTTGAATTACTCTAACAAGTGTTTTGTCTGATACTCATCATCTAAGTCATGCCAAGTGCTTTGTTTGATATTTTCACTTAGCACACAAACTTAAGTGGAGGTATCATCAAAATCACTATAATGAGTGCTTCATTTGATATCCTTGTTCACCTAAAGCAAACCCGCTTAAGTGGAGGTATCATCACATACCTCTAGTGAGTGTATCTTCTAATAGTCCAATGAAACTATTTTAACTCAAGCTAAAATATTGTCTAGTGTCTTTATTCAAGTGATTTTTTGTAATTTATCTGTGTATGCGTGTTATGTATATGTATGTTCATATGTAGAGATTATTGAATTGTATATTTTAGTGACTTATTGCTATAATTTAAGTGAATTGTAATATATGCATATAACATGAATAAGAATGACATGTTACGATGTGTGATTTTGATGTCATAAATATGAGATGATATGTGAGTCATGAATAAGTGTAGATATTAAACAAAAAAACCTATGTTATAACAGATTAACTTCACTAATGATCTAAGTTACATAGACTAAGTAGTGAGAAGTTGAAGAGAGTTTATTGTATCATTAGAACACATGTTTGGGTCTAAAAACGTGAATAAGAACACATGTTAAAATCTAGCTAAGAATATACTTTAAACCCAACATGATCCAAGTAGTTGAGGTTTGCATACTGTGTTAAAATGGTCAGGTGTTAAGAATGTTTAGGATTTACCTAGGAGTGACAGAGTTCAAAGAATACTATTTTTTTTTTTATCTTTGTAACATTAGTATAATAGTGAAGGATTGTTAGGCGAACCACTATAAAAAACATCTTGTACAAATCTCACTTTAATCATATTTTTTTAAATTAGATATTAATTAACAACTAATTGAAAAATATTTTTAACAATATATCTATCAACATAATTCATCAAACGTTACTCTTACGAAAAACTGCTATTTATACATCAAACGTCATTTTAACCAAACAATACCCAAGAAGTATTCTTAGTCAAGTTATTCCTTCATAACTTGCATTAAATGATATCACATTATGTGAAGAAAAGGTAATATACGATACATATTCCAACCTTGAGTAAAAACTTGAATTCTTACTGAAGTGAACTCATTGCACTCTAGCTATTGCAATTCACAATGTATTTTGGCTGTTCTTATACAAATCATGCGAGTTTTGTAAGTTTAATTCAAAAATAAAACTCATTTGATAGATAAAATCCCTATCATTGAATGTAAATTTTAAAGTTATCTATTGAGTTTAGATTGTAAGTATTAATTATTCAAATTTTTATAATATATAGCTAAATAATAAGAGTAACAGGTTAACTCTGAACACCTTTTAAAAACTGTGATTTACTCATGATTCAGATATGTATACAAATGTCTTCCACAAATCAATGACCGCTAAATAATATGTGGGTACCTTGTCATGCTCCTGTAACTAATACTCTACTGTGTATCGCTCTAACCTACAGCAGAAGAAAAATGAGACCCAATATAGTGATTTAACAATTGGGTTCAACATAATAATTATCACTGCTCTACATAGCTGGAATATGTACACATATTTACAAAGCTGTTAAATACTTTTCAAGAAAAGACTGCCATCAGAACTTAGAACCAGGGATGCCACGTTGGATCCATCATGCACAAGTTCCTAGGGTTCAAGGCAGCTTCAACCAACTCAGTAACACCCCTCTGAACAGGTTGTGGTGGATCCATAACATTCTCCTCCTATATAAAATAAAAAACGTGAATACTATGGACTAAAATAGCAGGCAGCATAACAAGATTGAATAGGGAGAAACTTGAGACAGATATAGTCAACATTCTCAAAAAGCATTTTATATACTATGTGCCAGAGCATCAAATGTTGTAAAAAATATGAACTGGCAAACTTACTGATAAATAAGGGAATGGGAAATTTGAAAAGGAAGAAAATAAAAGGAACTAGTATCAATGATGACTAAAAGTGGAAGGAAATTAGCAGGATGCAGAAACTTGCAATTAGTGATAATGAGTGGTGCCAACAGAGAAAACAGAAATGCAAAAAACCCTTGGCCCTTTTCTTTCGTTTGTCTTAGTAATTATTAAATCCAGAAACATGTCCAAAAGGATAAAAATGGATTGCTTTATTTTTGGTAGGTAACCCGTAAAATACGAAATTTGTTAGATAAGAACTTATCTCCTAGTTCCATCAACAATTAAAAAGAAAACCTGACAGTGGAACTTCCAAATAAATTAAATCAAAGGATAGATAGTTTCGGAAAACTAAGAAGGGAACGCAATTTTGTTTAGTTGCTTACTACCTCTTCAGAAAAATTTTGAGGAGCGATTCCCTTAACCCTTGTAATAACATGTTCCACATTTGTGACAACTTTCTGTTTGAAGTCAACGGGGCTCATAGTACCACCTGCAGCCATAGGGGCCATGGGCATCCCAAGCGGTCTTCTCCAAGACCAAGACAGTAGCTCATCACGGAAAAACATTGCTAGATGATGCCACAGGTGCTGACTTTGCTGTAATACCAATAAAAAACAAATCAATTGGTAGTGTTGCATTGAAGTAACATGAAAATATTTAAGAGCATTCGAGTGTATGGATGCACGTTCAGTGCTCACCTTAGGTGAAGCCACAGCCTGCGCAGCTGCACACATTGAAGATACAATTAGGCCTTCCACACCATGGGAGAAGAAGGCTTGCATATTCCTTGTCAGTCTAAATGGAACTGGTTCATTAAACTCAATCAACCCATTTGCATCATACGCAGGATGAAAATCAGTTTGGAAAATTTTTCCAGTGTTCTTTGCAAACAAAATCTTATTCGGAGACCTCCCACCAATTTGTAGCATAAAGGACATGAAACTTGAAAGGGCTAACTGGACGGCAAACTGCTTCTTGAAAGCCCAACTATGGTTGCCGCTAGGTAGAGTTTTATACATGTATTGTGAAAAGATGTTGTCATTAACAAGGTTTTTCGTTATCTCATTATAGGCTTGCAGACGAAGATCGACAACAGCTTCTGGTGATATTTGGCCTGAGATAGCTTGGTTCAACTGCTCCTTGAAATAGGTTATCGGAAGATCTGCCTCACGGTCATTCCTTGCACAATGATTCTCATAGACCTCAAGGAAAGTACTATACATCAAATCATCTTCCACCATGCGAACCTGTCCATACAAAGATTCAAGTAAAATTCGACAATAGTTTTAAGTAGGTAAAAGTTTCATTTGCAGTCTCGGTAGTCTTGATTGCAATCAAGGCCATGGTTCCATCAATATTAAAAAAGGTGAAAAGATACAATAATGTACTAGGAAAATTAATTTAACCTGAGACCAAACAGGTATAATTATTGGTGTGTGAATGCATATGTGACGGCGTCTTGATTCCTTGTGCTTCTCAAACATTTGGTTCATCACACGGAAAAGCTGCAGTATGCGCTCATCACTTCTAGCATTGGGAGTCAAAGATGTCTGAACAATAAAATGACGTTGGGAACCATCAGAGCCAATTAGAGTCAAACGGCGAAAACTGCTCCCATGCCTCCGCACAATTGGAATATCTGCAGCAACCCTATCCAGCTTAACAGTATGATCTGGTGCAATTTCCTGGAACAGAATAAACAACTAAGAATCAGCATGGGATGCACCAAATACTCCCGCAGGTAAACTCAGGGCCAGTTTAATGAATATCAATACTGTAATATATTGTAGGGGGCACACACACATACATTAAAATTTTGGCATTTTTGAAAAAAAAAATCAGAAGCAGTTACCTGATCAGTGAAATATTGTCCTGGAACTTCAACATCAATAACATGGAAGTCCCGCAATACCTTGCTTTCTTCTTCCAGCTTTAATACTGCTGGAAACCGATCCTCAACATTGCTTTGAAGAACATTTTTCCAGTGTTTCAAACGCTCAGTCAGTTGAGAGAGGGTAGATGGAAATGTAGCAGTGCTTTCTGGATCAAGATCTCGTTCAAAATCCTGTTTGTACTCCCTCACAAAATCAACATGCTTATTTACAGCGTCAGCAGAAAAGCAAGCTCTACAAACGCCAGAGAGCTCTTTCTTGAGAGACTGAGGAACTTCAGCAGTTGTAGCAGTTGGATATTTATAGCAGCGGTGAAGCAAAGCATTAACCACTGCCAAAAGTCTCTCTTCAGGAAGAGTGACAAACCTTGAACCAATTTCTGTTAGCAGGATCTGCGAAATAAAGGTTCTGTTATAATAATCCACGTAACTTCTAGTTTAGGGAACACATGACCCGGAATTTATTTTCATCAGATGCACTGGCAGAATTCACAACATAGTTATATACAAATCATTTTAACTTTTGTGCTAGTTCAATCCACATAAAACATGAAAGATGAGCTGTCAAGAAGTACAACACAAGTAGACAATTTGGCTACAAATCCAAGTTTATATAAAACATCTCTCCAAGTTTATATAAAACATCTACTGTTCTTTTTCATGCGCCTTTGTCCATTGATTCAAAGTCCTTTCATGTTTACTTTGCTACATTGATTCATAGCTCCATTCAACAAATGTATACAATTATCTCATTGTTATTCCTAAGTGCTAGCAGCAATGGTTTAATTTAATTATGACGCCAAGAGCAGAACTTTTACACATGCAACAGGGAGAAAGGGTGAATGAATATGGTGAGGTTGAATAGTATTAATTTTTAACAAAGTAAAGCAAATTAAAATGTCTGGAAGATGATGACCTCGAGTTCACTAGCCAAATTAGCATGCTTGCCCCTAAGAGCCTCCATTATATCTTTTGCAGCATCAAAAGCACTGGCAGCTGAAGCCACAAAACCTAAAGCACCAGCAGCACGTCTTAAAGTATTTTGACCACCTTCATTGAGGTTTGCAGAGCCTTGCTGCAAAGGCTGGTCATTTCCATTGTGCATGCTGCTCTCTGCACTTGTAGACCTTTCAGGTTCTTGCCCATGTGAGTTTCCACCATCATGAGATCCAATTCCACCTGAAGGCTGGGAGCCTTGGTGAGCTTGAATATCAGTTGGCAAGTTACTCCCACCTGGACCCTGTACTCCTCTTGCATTTCCATCAGCCAACCCACCAAGAGAACCAGTACTAGTACCAGAAACACTCTGTTGTGATCTTTGTTGAGCCATTGCAATCCTTCCAAGTTCCGATTTATTGGCAACATCACGTCGTTCCAGTAAGTATGTGCGCAACCAATAATATAAAGCCTGAAATTCAGGAGAAGAAACTCATGATAATTTAGGATCTACATAATTTGCAATAAACAGATGCAAATATGCAAACACTCACCTGAGGATACAACGTTGCAATCTTCAAAAGCACAAGTTTACAGTGAGGAGCTTCGGTCCTCTGAAGAGAGAGTAAGAGCTGTGGAATCCAAGAGAGCCAAACCCAATGTGGTATTTGTTCATAGTACTTATCAAATGCCCTTCCAACAGGCTCATTAGAAGTATCAAAACTAAGAAGATAAAGCACACGAGCAAGATGGCTTCTTGAATTGGACACACCAAATTTTATACCTTGCAAAAAGCAGCTGACAGCATATTCCAACCAAATCTCTTCATGAGTTTCTCTGTAAGCCTATTTGAAGTCGATGACAGACAAGTACAAAAATTAGTTAATAATTAATCAGTCAAAGAAAGTAACATGAAAAACAGATACTAATTACCATATCACAGTAGTCTCCCCAGCTTATCCATCCTTTAGGCAAGTTTTTGAAAAGACTAATGGCATTTGAATAAGCAACATTAGTAGACTCAGAATCATTCAATTTTAACAAGAAATCCCCTTTCAGACGGAAAATTTCAGCCTTGTGCTTTGCAGGAAAATACTCTAGATTAGTGCTGTTGATCAGATTAATACCGCTTGTAAGTTCTCCCTTATTTTCTAGGTATGCCTTCGCCTGTTCAGTAATCTTAACAAACGCTTCCTGTAAATACTTGACAAAGAGCATCAGATAAAATCTACACAAGTTCTCAAATTTCATAGTTCAATACAGTCAAATAAACATACTCTGAAAATAAAAAAGGTATACATACAAATATAATTGTTAAGAATTACTACTATGTACAGATAAATCCAGCTTAAAAAAAAAACTGAACTTGCCATATGACATTGTCAAAATTATCAGAAAAAAATGTAAAGCGACCCCCAAAAGTTAGGTTCATCTATAATTAAAAATGTACAGATAATGACAGACATGAGGCAATACTCTAACTACAGATGACCAGATATCCTACCTGCACTTCCATGGTTGAATGCCCATATAATTTTTCAAGTATGGTGACGCAAACATCAAAAAGGCCTTGCTTACGAGCAATGTGGGCAAGCCTGTTGACAGTCCATGCTTTGTCACGGTAACCAAGATGATGAAGTGCTGAATTTGTGGCGCCAAAATCTTTGAAAGCATCAATGACAGAGTTGTACATTTCATTCCTCCACTGCAGCAAATCATACCAAACAGACATATTATCCCATTCATTTGGAGTTCTTAGTCTCCATGTCTCAAGGATGTCCTTCAGATCAGCATAAAGGTTCCCTTGCACACCAACCACAGAATTTCCTTTATTTCCATTAGAAATATCTATGAGAATCCTAGCTGATTCTTGAACTTCAACTATTTGTTGGAATTGCTGCAGAAGAGGAATTCTGGAATGAACAGACATTTCAGGCAGCTGCCACCATTGTTCTAGAGAAAGATCAACGGCTTTACCTACCATATTCTCAGCATCCCCCACGCCATTTGTATTTTTATCATGAAGCGCAAAGTATGCTTGAATTAGACGAAGCTTTGGAGTTTCTTCCACTTGAGCTTTGGGAATGACATGCTCCTTCATATATGTCCAATCAGGCAATTTCCAAAGACTGTCAAGCAGAATTTCGTAATTCTCAACACTCTTGCCAAAGTCTGCCAGTGCTTCCCATTGACTGAGTTGACTAGCACAGTATAACCACTGCTCTTCCCATAGGCACATCTCAGCCTTAGGTACGGTGTTATTATATGTTCCTTGAGTTGCCTTCACCATTGCTTGATAGAAGAGACTTTGGGCACGATGCCAATAGCCATGTTGAACAAGAGAAAGCCCAGCCCGGGTTTCTGCAGTGACTGATCTCTTCTTCCACAGCCCACATCTCATATCCTCTTCATTGAGCAAACGATAGAGCTCAGCCAGAGACTCAGAGCATTTGGAATCATTAGGGAACAACATAACATGACTTTCCAACAAAGCTAGTGCAATGTGCCATGCATTATAAGTTTTCCCAATATATTTAATAAGCTCGCTTGGCATTCTGGGTTGAGGATGGCTCAACTGAAGCCCTTCTAATAGAGCTTGCACTACATTTGGTCTGTTGGCTTGCTGCCTCTTATGGTAATCTTTAGACAAAAGATTAATCATTGGTTTAGCAAGTGTTACCTGTTCTTCTTTATGCAATGTAACCCAGACAATTGGAAATACCAGTACCCACAAATGGTATGCAACGTTAGCATCTGTGTGGGCTAACTCTCTCAAAGGAATTAATAGATCAACCACCTGGAAGAAATTTTATCAGTGTGAGACTATGAAGTATTTGCCAAGAACTGTGCACATCAGATAATTACAAATTAACAACATGTGTGACAGAAAACAGTGATAGATCTGTAGTCCTCTTTAATTTGACAAATCCAAAGTATAAAGGACACAAAAAGTCTCAATCAATCTACCATTTTTAACAAACACAAGAAGTTTTACACATAACAAGTACTATGCCACAACCATATCATGGAACTTCATGATGAAATACAACAACCATAGCAGTAAAACTAAAGAAATAAAACTTTAAGTATGAGAGTATAATAGTACTTCAGTGATTAAACATCAGTAACCTGGAGTTTGCTCATGCTGTTAAGAAACTGGGCATGCTTATGCACAAGGGTCTCAAGTGTTAGAGGAGCATCCTCGGATCCTTCAGATACATCATTAACCTTATGTTGCATCCCACTTAATTCAATAATAGAACTTGAAACCAAAAGGGGTTGAACTCTGGCAGAATTTGGAGCTAGTGTAATAGGTTTATCCTCAACCAATATTGCCAGGAGAAGATCAAGGCCTTGTTTGAGCCAGAAGACATCACTCAAAGCCCCCCAGTCTTGAATTTGGATAATAAATTGAAGTCTGGTAAAAAGAGTTTTTCCAAGAGACTCATGATAGAGAGAGAAAAATTTCATCCTAACTTCCAGATCTTTGGCTCGTAAACCAAGCATATAAAGCCTTTCAACCTTCTGAAAAACCTCTTGACGCAAGGGTAAAGGGTATCTGGAAATTATTTAAAAAAATCAAGACAAAATACATTTCAAGCATAGCACAGATAAACTTAAGATGAATAACTTACTTATTTGAATCTGCACAAATCCCATAAAGAAGTTCAAGATATTTCCTGTCCCACTCTTCCAGAGCGACTGGTGTGAAATTTTGTTTATCAACTTGTGACAGCTTCTGAAGAAAAGAAACTATCTCCTTGGGGGTGAGAAAGGAACTTGGCGTGACTGGAGTTCCTTGTTTACAGAAGTCATCTTCAATCCACCCTTTAACCACATCAAGTATGCAAAGAAGTACACTTGCATCAATTCCTTTCTCCGAGAGTAAAGCATTTAATATTTGAGACACAGATCGCTTGCACTCAGAAACAACCATCACTCTATCAGTGATAAGTTTCAAAATTGATTTGACATTTGAAATAACTGCTCCAACATCAGCATCTTGACGAGAAGACGTAACTGCTGAATCTGGATCTGGTCTCTGACCCTAATAATGTATGACAATTTATCAAGACTTGAAACAGAAAAATATATCACACATACTTCTAGTAGATTTAAAAAAAAAATAACATAATTAACATGATAAAATATATGTTAATAACACTAGAATGGCTTGGATAAAGTTGATTTAATATATAGTATATCAGAGTCAGACTGAAGTAAAAGGCATCAAAAGGGTATAGGGCATGCCTGCTTTACTAGAAAGAAGTCCAAACCACATTTGTTTTAAAACCATAATATAGCATCTTACCTAATAAAAATCAAGAATGCAGAGTAGGTCTTGCTAGATTACACCACAGAATTTAATCATCAAGCAGCATATATTAACAATATAAATAAAACTTCAATGTATCCAAAAAAGAAATAGTGGAACTGACAAACACAATTACTTCACTCTGGATAAAATTAGCATGCCTATAGTCAGTATCATAAGCTTTTACTGAGTGAAGTAAATAAATTAGATAAAACAAAAATTTAAATCATGCATGTGGAGACATTTATCATGCATATTTTCCCACTAAATTCTATTTTAATATAAAAATCATTTTATACCTAGAACTTCATAAAATATTATTAATTCAAAAAGGAAAACAAGCATACTTGTCTTAAATGAGGCCCAGCCGCTGAACCCATATCTCGTTGGAGCCGTTGAAGAATGCGAACCAAAATTAAAGGATCAACAAAGTTCCGTTGTACCTCTGTCAAGGTTTTTATGACAAGCAATAGGAAACTAATCGAACTAGCATTATTATCATCACTCGCAGTTTGAGGAGCTGTGACAGTGGTAGCATGCTTCTGTATCAAATCATCAAGCTTCTGGTACAATAACTTAACATCTGCAGGTGTGGTAGTTGCTTCTTGAGGAAAAGCAACAAAAATCATCCTCAACAGTGAGCAGAAAGATTTGCCAGCATCTAAAAGTTTATGCTTGAAACATGGTTCAAGAATCTGGAAGAAAAATACAATTAATGTCAAAATTGAATCACTGAGCGAGCGAATGAAAACAAAAAAACAAAAACAATGTTAGACCCACTTGAGAAATCTGATTGATGTTATTTCTTATGAACAAGTGAGGTTGTTTCTCTAACACTTTGTTCATGACATCCAAACCCTGCGCCAGTGCAGTGGATGGATCCTTTGCTTGAGATGGCTGTATACTGCTCAGAAGCTTTTCCAAATAATTAAATTTTACATTTGCATTCGGCCACACCTCCAAAGCTTGTGAAAGTAGCTCCAAAGCTTGTTTGTACATGGCACTTGCTTCTTTGTCCTTTGGTTCTATGACCAGAGCAACCTAATGACATAAATAAGAGATAATAATCAATAACATCCTTAAAAACAGAATATTTTAGGAATTGTTGTGAATGCATTGAGAATCTTTTCAACAAGCAAACATACTTTAGACTTGGCAAAAAAGTACTCTGTATCAGTCACTTTCATTCATATACATACATGACTAGACTAAGAAGCACAAATATAACTCCGGACACAAATTTGGTAAAATTTTAGAAGTCATTCAGGACATGACACAGTTACAGTGTAAAATTAAACTAAAATTACATAAAAAAATCTTTTAAAAAAAGAGAGAATATTGGAATACATATTTCAAAAATGAGTACAAGTCACTGCAAACATGATAAAATGTTAAAACTTATCTAATTGTCATTGTATCCAAGTTGTATTGCCACTAAATTAAGAAATAAAAGTAAATTATTAAGATGCAGCAAATTCATGGCGGGCAGACACTACTACAACACAATACACAGCTAGCTACCACTTAGAAGTGTCCGTGATTAGGCAAGAGAATATTGTAATACAACTAAACTAATAAGTTATCCTTTGAACCCTTAATCCATAAGGATGTCAAGCATTACGGAAAGCAACAGCAATTTCAGTATCCACAATATTAAATATTGGAAAGTGTGTTTCCCGGATGTTAAATTATCTTGCAATGAATTAGCCAAATGGCAAGATCACCATTCGAAACATAAGAAATCAGGTTAGAAGTAAGCCCCACTCTGATAAGAAAATTGATAATCATTTCCTCCATTGCAGCATTTGGTTTAAATTCTTCATCAGGTTGACTGGCAGATCCAGGGGTTTCAATGTTAGTTATTGATGAAGGACCACCAGGTGACATCACACACATGGATTGCAGGCCAGGTTCTGCTTTTACTCGCTTAGTTGTATCTTCAGGAAATGTAGACCCATCCACAGATCGCTTAGAATCAGCTGAGCTAGGATTAAAGACATCATTGATTTGGTTGGGTGCATCAGAATCAGTAACAACTTTCATCTCGTTTTGTCTTTGCCTCTCCCAGTTAACAACTAATCCAGCAAGTTCAATGGCGAGTCGTCTGTTCTCTGCTGTGGTATTATAAGGCAATCCAAGGCGGCTAAGAGAATTTACCATCTGAGGAACAAACTGTGCTCTGCAGCTGTAGAAGAGATCGGAATGGCGGACAATAAGTTGGAATATGTGAATAAGATTGGGAATTGAATGACCTTCTTCAACAAGGATTTTCTTAGTGTATCTTATCCATATGGGCATTCGAGAATCACCAAGGGGCAAACGCCGTGGCAGTGCTGGCATTAGAATGTCAAGAGCTTGCTTGACCAACATTTTATTTTCGGGTTGGCAAGTCCTGAGAAGAGCAACAAAAACCTACATTTGCAAATCAGTGTCAGGGTATAGATATACACATTAATTTTTGGATTAATTACCTCTTTAGTCCCTTTATTTATTTATTTAATTCAATTTGGTCTCAATTTTAATAAAAGGTTCAATCATGTCCCTCAATCTTTTAAAACACAACAAGGTGACCACTTTCCATCCAATTACCATTAAAGTTATTAATAAACAAATATTGATGGTTTTAATTTATACATAACACAATTTATAACCACCGCATATAGTGACAATTTATAAAACTATCAACATCAATTTCAAGACACAAAAGGGTCACATTATTGCAATGTTTAAAATTGAGAGACTTACTTGATTGAACCTTACATTAATAGAAGAACCAATTGAACAAAATAAATAAATAACAAGACCAAAAAAGTAATTAAGCCATATATTTTCATGCGAGATTCAGTTGGATACACAATAACAGAGTATCTAAAAGCACATTCATATTTCAGATAGAGCAAACAACTTTTTGTTAGCTAGGCTCAGTAAGAAGTTAAATCTAGATGCATCGGGTTTCAACTTGAAAGCTCTTTAAAACCACGCATGTAATCTTAAAACACAGAAGTTATCTCCATCCAGCTTCCATGTCAAATCCATAAAACGCATAAAAGGGAAAGAAAATTGGAGATGAATACAGCCACAAAGTAGTTCCTTCAAGAAAAAAACATGAAAGACACAAGTCAAACATGTTAAAATCTAAAAGGACTCAAGTACAAATGTCTACTATCTAGAAATGGTGTAAACAGATAAACCATATTTTGAAAGAAGGCAGTCAAACACTATACCACCTTGAAAGAAAGCCATATTTTCCATTTACAGGTGCAAGCTCTGGCTTCACAGTTACACTTTACACTAGGCATTGAAATTAAAAAACTATAGAATGTATTCCCATGTGATTCAGCAGACTTCATTTCCATGAAAAAAATATTTCATAAAATCACTTAGTTGACAGCTACTTGTGAGTATTTTGCATACAAAGTTGTTGTACTTAAGATGCATTAATGGTAACAAATTCTGTTAGAATGAGAGCTGTTAAAGAGTTGTTATCAAGTAGTCAAAATTGAGCTTTGGAGCATAATGTGTCTATGATCTCCTCCCTCTCCAATCTCACGTCTCCTCAAGGTTGTAATTTTGGTGGATTGCTTTGGATAGCCGTTGTAGATTGCAACTTATGGGGGCAGCGATATTACAAGCATGGGAGCAACGGTCCTCATGGCTGTACTTGCTGCCTCAACTTTCCTCACAGCTGAGCTCCTCATGTCACCTCTCTTATCCTGCTCGCAGCCTGACAGTGCCTTTTACAGCCCTACTCATCATGGCAGTCGTTGCAGCACCTCTCGTGCAGCTCCTCGTAGGTTGGGTTGCATGACCTGATTTTTAACCGAAAACCTAAGCCCAAAAACTTAATCCTGCTTACCACACTGCCCAAATGCATCATGTAAACCTAAGCACCCCACTGACTAAAACTGTCATGTCATGATTCTCTACTCACTTTGATTCCATTCCATCTGTCCTCCCTCTTTGTTTATTACCACTGCGCCGCTAATTACTTAACCTTGTTAGATTTTTTTTCCCATTCATTAAAATGACTTCAAATCCAATTCAAACTCTTTGGTACCCATTTCTCTAAAAAGGGTTCTGGAAATAGGAGTTATATAGCTTGAAGGCATTGTATTTCAATTGGTGGGGATACTAGGAAACTTCAATGTAAATACTATCAGAAGGTAAAAACAATGGAATTCGATGTAGCAAAGAGTAAAGAATTTAGTTCTATGTTTGATTTGGTCTTTAAACCTCCATCATGTCATGAGATGAGTCCAATATTTGGAGTAAGTGAAAAATACATCACTTGTTTTACAAGCACATAGGGATTAATGGAAAGAAACAGGATGCACGATGGTTGGACTGATAAGAAAATAAGGACAATAATACACCTTCTAGTGAACAACCCAAAGGAAGACATGTTTTTGAAGTTCATAGATGCATTTGCTTCCAAAATGGTAGAAAAAGTTTTTGAGATGATGGAGAGCATTGTTGAAGAGATGAATGTTGTTCAAGATGTGGTAGATAATGCAGCAAATTATAAATTTTCTAGTCAAATGTTGATGGCAAAGAGGAAATGGTTATTTTGGACACCTTGTGTTGCACATTGTCTTGGCATAATGTTGGAGGATTATGAGAAGAGAAGATCCCAATTAATGTGGAGACAATTAAAAGGTAAAACAATTAAAATCTTTATCTATTCAAGAACGTCTCTAAATTATCTATTACAACATTTCACATGAAGAGATTTAGTGAGATTAGGTATTATTCGCTTTGCCACATCTTACTTGACATTAGGGTGTCTTCATGAGAACAAGGGAGCTTTAATAAGAAAGTTAACTAGTAAGAAATGGAAGTCTAGTAGGTTTGTTTGAAAAAAGGATGGAAAAACAGTTCAGGGTGTAGGGAGTTCATTTACAAAAATGGGTCAAGTTATGAAGAAGATACGAAAGGTTTTCATGGTCAAGAAAAGGTATCTATATATTTGTTTATTGATTTTGAAACTGAAAACATAAAACTAACTCTGATATATTTTTGGTTATCTATTTGCTATTTCCCTATGTGGACCATCACAGGCCTTTGCATGCTACATGCTATTTTCTTTACCCTCAAAGGCATTACTATCCAGGATTTAAAGCTAATTTGGAAATGCAACGAGGTCTAATGAAATGTCTAACAAGAATGGTGAAGGATGAGGACAAACAAATTTTGATTGATGTTTAAATTGACGATTTTGAAAACAAGTCACATATTTTGGTTGTCCCTGGACTACAAGGCCAATTAATTTAAATACATAAGCAAATCGATGCAAATCTTATGGTGATGAGCATTCATAAATCCAAAAACTTGTCATACATGTATTGAGCTTGACATGTAGCAACTCAAGAAGTGAGCATAGAATTGTTAGTCTACTACTTGCTTATCATTTGTTTAAGTCCACTGAGAGAGAAGCAATAGGCTAAAGCAAAGCACAATAATGTTGCTTTTGTTATGGCTAATTCAAGATTAGCTAAGGAGAAGTAAACAATAAAATCAATTCAAATTAATATTGATGACTGTTCATAGATGATGAGTAGATCATGGAAGATGAGCATGAGCAAATGAAGCATCAGGGTTGCATGTACACAACTTGGGTTTGGATGAAAACATAATTCCCATCCAAGTTGAGGAGGATGAAACTTTACATCATGATTTAGACATTACTGATTCAAATGGTCAAGGAGATGCAACTAGAAATGGAGTTGAAGGCCTCTATGGCGATTATGACTTTAACTAGCCAGATTAATTGCTATAGAAAGTTTTTTGTTTTGTAACTAGGATAGAATTCCTATTTGGAAATAGGATGAAGCTATTGGTTTACTATTATGTAACTAGGATTGACTTCTTGTTTTATATGCTAATTGTATTGGTTTTGTTTGTCATGTTGAATTGAAGTTCAATTATGAGTTTTGGGTGAGATAAAATGATTGTGTGTGTTTACATGAATTTCATAAATTTTGTAGGATCTTGAGTAAGATCTTGATTTGACTACCTTGGTTGTTATTTTAGTTACACAGATGTTAATTTAAATTACATTGTAACAGCCACACATCTATAACTAACTTTGCTATAGGAATCCTGTTTGGATCTCTACAAATAGGTGTTCTCAGCATGTATCTACAATTATAGTAATTTTCAGATAAATAATTCTCCCAATACAAATTGGAATCTGTCTCTCCGTTCTCTTGAACTTTCACCACTTTCTCACATTTACTTTCAGTTACCTACCTGCTCATGTTTACAAGATACTATGAGTAAGGAACATTCAGAAGAAGTTAATGTTTTCATACCTGGAGTATTATTTTTTCTGGGGCTTGATATGCCTCCAAGAAATGGCAAACATTCACAAATGCCCATTGTTTGCTTGCTGTGTCTTCACGCTTAAGATGATTCCACCCAAATTTTATCAGTTCCTTCCTATGATGGACCAGATCATTCTGAAGATATTTAAGAAGCAAGGTGGCAAGCTGCAGTAGTTCTATTCTTAAAGGCTCATCATACTCAGCAGAAACCTAGAAGAGGGACACGATGCATTGTGAGACAGAAGACCTTACAAAGCTGTATAACAAAAACTGAATCATGAAGATTTCAACAAAAGACCAAATGAGAAATTAAACATGATAAGAACATACCTCCTCTGGAGGATCAAGAAGTTTATCAACAATTGTTTTTATAATTCCAGGATCAACGACTTCCCAACTTTGACCGTTTTGAAAGGCATGTGCAAGCATTGGAAGAATGAGCATTTGCATCACAGTCACCAAATGGTCGTGACCAAGTTGTTTTGATTGGAAAAGGCTGAGAAAATGCAATAAAAGAGCCTTTTTCATGCCTGGAGGATAACCTTCTGCAACCTAAAAGTCAACACAATTTAAATACAAGGAACCCAGATATTAAAAAAAATTCAAATCCAACTATGAACTACCTCAATAATGTAAAACTCCTTCAGGAATGTATAGTCAATCCGACTATGAAATAAGAATATGGTAAGTATATCAAAGAGCACGTTCACTTCGTTTTTGTCATGTCTCAAATAATTAAGGAAGCATTTGACAAGCCATTTGCTTTCTTTAACCTGCGATATCATAATGACCATGAAAACAAGTTAACCAGCCACTTAAAAGACAGGTCAAATTAATGAATGTGCAGTTAAAAAACTATCTAAAAATATAAAATGATTGATTAGACAAACCAAGAAAAAAAAAAATTGGAGAGTGGTGGAGATGCAACAAAAAAATATGACCATGAATCTTTAAATATTCCTCATGAAGTCCGAAGTGAAGATATCTAGTAAAGAAACCAATAAATCAATACAAACAATTTGGTCAAGGCAGCAAACGTTTAGTATACAAAAGTTAACTAAAAGTAGACTGCAATGAAGTGGCAACTTCTCCAATATGCTTAAACCATAAAGCAATGCCAAGGGTTGATAGATTGCTTAAAAACAGCTTTGAAAGTTAGTGCCTGAAACAGACAAGTTAATTGACAGAAAATAGCATCAAAAGGATGAGTTTTTAAGGCTAAATATGACTAATTAATCATTCCCTTTTCTAGGCCGTTTTACTTCTTGTATCATAAGTCTTATTGTTAATTGTCAAATAAAATGGTACTTGCATGACCATCATCTGCAATGCTGAAGATGTCAGCAAACAGATTGGCTCAAACATATGAGAATCCAAAGCCCATCCACCTATTATTCTTTACAATTAACTTAAGACAAAAACTGATGAGATAAGAAGCAAAGAACAGAAACACAATTAAAACTGTTAAATATCTTTATATGCATGAAATTGAATTCATGCAATCATTGAATAATAGAAACAGGAACTCAATAAAAAAATCCACAATCAATAATGATGATACAATACTAACAACATTTTATACTTACTTGCACTAGGTTCAGCTCCTGCTCTTTTTGCAACCGGGATATTCTTGCAGGTGACTTCCAAACAAGTACCAACGTATCAAACACACTACGATTACTTTGTAACCAACCAGGGATTAATTTGACCAGGGTTTTTATAAGTGCTAATCCCTGAAAGTAAGCGTCAGATGTTGCACTGGTAGAAGGAGCAGGTGGATTAGAAGCATCAGTTGATGGTGCAACACTTTCTTCACCTAATAAACTAGTATGTGTACTTGTGGATGCAGGAGTCATTGTCACATCAGATTTGGGAATAAATTCAGAGAATGCGCTTGCAAGTATCTTTTGAGGTGATTTTGCAAGTTCATCTCTTAATGGTTGACCAGCTTCTGAACGAATTATATACATGAAACTAAATTTACAGTAAACAACAAAAAGAAACAATGTAAGCATTCGACCTTAGCAGGTATATAATTAAAGTTCTGCAATCTAAAACTTACCGCCTGAAATACTTTGGTTCACTTAATCGAGCAAGAAAATAATCAACTGCAAGGGATGCATATCTATTTAAAAACTTTGTAAGTGGAAGGCGATATGGACTATTGATTTCACTATATACTAGTCCTGGGGGTAGAGCTCCTTCCAAATCAATAGTCAAGGTTACAAGTTCATCAAGGAACTTCGAGGCAGCAGGAGGAAGCAAGTGAAAAAGCTCAATTATAGCTACAACAATAGAGAAGACATATCAGCACAAGTACGATCTATGGAAGATGAATTAGATACACTTGCATTAAATAGGTTAAACCATAGATGTAAAACCTGCAGCAATCTTTGGTTCTTCACCAGACTTCCATGACTTCTGACTTTGAGCCAACTTCTCAGGCTCCAGCCACCTTTTTAGATGCTCTAGAAGTTTTCCACCCAAAGTAACATTGAACCAGTTCGATAACAGTTCAAGCAGGCGAGCAAGACCAAGCAGAAGAGGCATGCTAAGATTTTTTGTGTGCGCCAAATTCACCAATATAGGCCTAAGGCTGCTTTGTAAAAGTTCTTTGGGCATCCTTTGATTAATAACCTAGGTAACAGGGTGATCAAGATGTAAATGAGGTTAAAAAATTATTCTAGGTCAACTAATACTAATAGCATGCATGCAAAACTAAAGCAAAAATTCACACAAATGTTTCCAATAATTCTCCGTCACGTGGCACAGGCCCTCTTTTGCAACTCTAGTATAAATTATATATCATAAAAACTAACTGTACCTGCCGCAGGCCCTCTTTTGCAACAGCAACAATTTCTGGAGTTCGACAGGTTAAAGACTTGAAAAACATTGAAATAATCTTGGCACGCAACTCAGAGTGATTTGGAGTTTTAAAATCAGCCCATGCCATTGTTGTACAAAGCAACTCAATGCAAGCAGTACGAAGTTTAGTCAACGATGTCATCACTTTGGGATTGATAAACTTAGCAACCCAGGCATTGTCATCAGATTCTGCTATTTGCAAGGCTTCTTGCAGGAAATTAACTAACTCTGGTGTCAACTTGAGAAGAGGTGGCCTCAATGCTAGACAGAAATTCAATGCTGTAACTGTTCCAACCTACAGAAGATATAATAAAGTGGTAAAAAGAGAAAAGCTAAAAGAAAGATCAAATAGACCATCATCAGCAAAAGAACATGTACCTGTTGATCAACAGTCTTCAACTTTAGGGATCGCACAATTAGAGGCTGGAGAAAAGGCTGATATAATTGCTCTAGTAATTCTGACACCTCACTACCAGTCCTGCTAGCTAAAAGTGCCAAGCATGATTGTACATTCTTTCTCACAGTGATAGATGCATTCTGGTTGAACAACTCTTGAGCAAGAAAATCAACAACTCCTTGAAAGCTCTGCTTTCGTGCCTCACTATTAGCTTCATCAACATTATTTACCACTCGAAGAACTTGAGTGAGCACTTGACTTGTCTCCTCCTGCTCCTTGCTAGCATATATGGGTAGCTTTTTAAGAACATATATTAGACCACGCACAATTCTTACTTGAAAAAGGCAAAGAGTCTCAACAGTGACCTTTCCAACCAAAGCACCAAGTCCCATGACTCCACCCATTTGAGCTTGCCAGGTAAGCCCATAGCAACAATGAAGAAGGCGAGGCAACAGTTGTTCAAATACAGGAACACGAACACTAGGGGGTGGAGAATATACAGGATTCATTGATGGACTAGAGACAATCATAGGTGTACCTGGCCCTCTAGACATTATGAAGTCAGTATGTTTTGAACGAGCTAGAAATACAAGTGTTTCTGCAAACACATTTAAAGCCCCAAGAGCAGCTTTGGCATGGAGCCTGTTTTCATCTGCTAGTACTTCAACTAAAGCATCCAAGAATATTAGAGGATCCAGCTCCTTCAAATTTGAACAAGCATTGCTTTTTAGCCTAGAACCAACATGAACATTATTTGAGAGTGATGAACCCCCAAGTGCTGCTACTGATACATTGCTGGATGAAGAATCGATGTGAAATACCACTGCAAAATGACGACATATATTGACAACAAAATCATCGGTGGGATCTGTGAGATCTGTCTCACCATTGGCAGCAATGACAGTCATCAAAAGAATCTTAAAAACAGACTTCTCAGCCATAAGTTGGGTCTTTGTCTTTACTCCTAAGTCGGCCTGAAAATGAAGTGTCATATAATTTTGCTGAAATAATATTCCACAGTACATACCCATCTAACTAATGTAAGTACTCAGTAAAATATTTGAGAGGATAACAGACCAATTACTTATTATTGCAAAAACATTATACTATGTATAGACCCATCTAACTTATGCAAGTACTCTCAGTATATATCGGAGAGGATAAGAGACCAATTGAAGTAGATAGTTCCAAAGGTAACCACACTTAAATAAGTATAATGTGAAGGAGAAAAAAAAAAATAACGGCAATCAACAGCAGCAGATTTTTTTATAATTTAATTAGATCGTCATGGACGAGAGATTCATGAATACAGTGAACTAAGAGTATTTAGTTACACAGATTAATCGAAAGTGTCAGCACCAATTTTTAAAGGAATTAGGTGTACTTGAACAATAACAAACTAACCTTGACATCCATTAACTCAGACCTGCGTGATGTTTGATCAACTGTAGAAACTAACAGTGCAGATAGTTGCTTGGACGTAGATCCATCATCAGCAACACTTCCAGGCAAATTGAGCTGAGATGACAGGCACACCCGAAGAAATTTTAGAGCTTGCTTCCGATAGAAAGCATCCATGCCACAGTTTTTGTTCATTACAGCTTCCACAGCAAGATTTATGCATCGATCAAGCGGCACCAAGAATGGAGTTGCAGGCTCAAATGTCAAAATCAGGCGAAGCCCATGCTCAGGATTCTCCTTACACTCAAGTGCCAGAGGCTCTTTAAGAAATCGTCTGTTTCGGCCTCCTAACTTGCCAAGAAGCTGCAATGCTTTTGCACCCCAGGGATAGGGAGCTGGTCTTAAGTGAGACCACAAGGCAAGAATCACCTCCGACATAACACTGGCCATAATGGGTTCAAGGAAATCAGGATTTAAACTGTCAACCCAAAACTCAAGGGTTCTTAGACCAAGACTCACTAATTCATCACTTCCCTTGAGACATAATACCAAAGGCTTCATAAGACGAGAAAGGTATGGTAACAGAGAGCTTAAACGTGCAGGTAAGGTCAAGCAGAGCTCCAATAAAAGATCTCTCATATCTTCTGCAGTTGGCCCTTCCAACATAGCTAGCAGCATATTGAGGCAAGGCTGCAACATGGGCACCAAGTCACGGAGCAAAAGTTCATATTTGCACCCTGAAAGTGCCTTGAACATTGTACGAAGCAACTGCATGTAGCCAAGAGGTTTTTCTACTTCAGTAGCATTTTTCATGCAAAATTCCATTATAACAGGAGCATGAGGCTGCAAAATCCGTTCAAAATCAGCCGGTGCTTTGGTAACAGCACCAAATATAAATCGAAAGAGATGCAAAGCCAATTTTGCTGCTGGTGAATCTGGTTGCTTCAAGGCATCAAGTTTGCCGCTCACAAGAAAATTAACAAGCACATCCGCAAATGGCCGGTACACTTTTGGGGCTGCTAGAAGGGTAGAGAATATATGGACAAGTTGAGTGTTGGATATCATACACTCAAAAAGCTCGGGCATACACAGAGAGAACATATCCATAAGATCTCGAGGTTCCATGATGGCCAAAATCTGCGAGAAGAGATGCAGCATTTCCCTCTCCTCGTCCTTCTCCTTGAAAAGAGCTAAGCAATGAACACCACTTTTTAAAACACCAGAAGCTTTGCACACCTACACAAGATTCTTATGTCAACTTTGCCATTAAGCCTAAAAACACAGATGTTCAAGTTAAGCCTATCTGTAGTACCTCATCTTCTCTCATGCCCCTTAATGCTTGAGGTGGCGATAGATTGGAAGATGGCGAAACAAGAGTCTGTAATTATCCATGGACAGGGAAAATTCATATTTAAGAAATAATACACATCATAAGCGGCGATGGGATAAAATCCACAGGCACAAATTATTTTCATTACCTGAGGCCTAGGGGAATGTGCATGGGTGATACTCCATATTATGGTCTTCATTCCTGAAAGTTGTAAAAAGAAGTTTTAAAAATGTAAACTTATAATAAAAATGTGTAACTTTATCAGTCATAAAATAAGGTTGCAAAAGTAATGAAATTAAATGAACGTATGGCACTACTAGAAAATAAAGATAACAAACTACTAGGGTTGACAATAGACCCAATTCAATCAGTAAATCTGACCAAAACCAATCCAAACTAGAGAAACACGGGTTCATTTTAATATTCGTTTTAAAATGGATCAAAAAGAGCTTGACAGGACCATCTACCAAATTAGGTACACGATCATTCAGTCTCAAATCCAAATAACGCACAATATTAGTTTTATTTTATCTATTTTATTTGGATTTATTATTAATGATTATAAAACTTAAGAAAATATACAAATATATTTATAACACCGAATTTTATCAACATTTTGATTTTCTCTAATATTTAATTTTAATAACTAAAACATAATAAATAAATAAATAAAATATAGACAATCCAATTACTTGATCAGATTCCAACCATTTAATCAAGTTGATTTGGGTCAGGTTAGTTGAAAAAATTTAACAGCATAGATCTAATCCAACCCAGTTAAGATTAAATCACATTGGAATTCATTTTGTGAAACCTTACTCAGCCCAAACCATGATCACCCTTACGCACAACATAAGGTTTAAGGATATAAATTACCCATCACTAATGTCTTTATCAAATGTTTGCAATCATTTACTTCCTTCGAATGTTCTACAGGAACCTGCAAAGCCAAAACTGCCTGCAAAGAAAATAGAACAAAATCACACACAGAGCAAAAGACATATATCTAACCGTAATTAAAAATAACATCAATAGCAATAGTATTTTAACTCAACACATAGATGTAACCATAATTAAAAACAATAATGTATTGTAATTTGATTGAGAGAAGAAAGATAGAGAATGAGTAATCTTTATTATATGATTCAGTGCATGATGTACAGGGAAGGCTGGGTATTAATAGTACCCAGTGCAGTAGTAATACAAAGTAAATGTAAACAGT
>Ga0123341_1000566_pt1 | contig 23380 bp, 27 predicted proteins | sample Turbeapinknodule_FD_89959 | JGI IMG/M metagenome (GOLD analysis project Ga0123341, IMG submission 89959) | Root nodule microbial communities of legume samples collected from Mexico - Turtle bean Mexico pink nodule | ecosystem: Host-associated > Plants > Roots > Nodule | place: Mexico: Nepantla...
GGACGTTTCGCCAATCCTTTCTCCGACGGCCTCAATGCCAAGTATCGCGAGCGGATGGTGCGAGAAGACCTGTTTTGCAACGACCTCTACCTCACCCTGGTCTGGCATCCCGGCCGGGATGCCGTCGAAAGGGCAGCCAGCCTTCTTTCCCGGCTGCGCAAGGCACACCGATCCGGTATCGAACTCGACAACGATGCCTTGAAGAATTTGCGCGATCGGGTGACCGACGTCATTGGGGGGCTGCAGCGCTTCGAGCCTCGTCTCCTCACCCTTCACGAACAGGATGGCATCCTGTTCTCAGAGCCGAGTGAACTCCTCCATCAGATTGTCGGTGGGCGGCGTGAACCGGTCCCTCTGACGGAGGGACGGATTTCGTCGGCGATCTATTCCGATCGGGTGATTTTCGGACGCGAGACGGTCGAGATCCGTCACGAGGCCGAAAGCCGCTATGCCGGCATGTTCGGTTTCAAGGAATATCCAGCCACCACGCGCAGCGGCATGCTCGATGGCATCCTGACCGCCCCCTTCGAGCTCATCCTGACGCAATCCTTTGCTTTCGCCTCCAAGGCCGATGCCCGCACGATCATGGGCCGCAAGCAAAACCAGATGGTCAGTGCCGGCGACAAGGCGGCATCGCAAATCGAAGAGCTCGATGAGGCGATGGACGAGCTGGAGTCCAACCGCTTCGTTCTGGGAGAGCATCACCTTGCACTGTCGGTGTTCGCCCCCACGGTTAAGGAGTTGGCCGACCACATGGCGAAAGCACGCGCTATCATCACCAGCGGTGGCGCGGTCGTCGCCCGCGAGGACCTCGGACTCGAGGCGGCCTGGTGGGCGCAATTGCCGGGGAACTTCCGCTATCGGGCGCGCTCGGGGGCAATCACATCGCGCAATTTCTCCGCCCTTGCTCCCTATCATTCCTATCCCTCGGGCCAGAAGGACGGCAATGAATGGGGACCGGCGGTCGCCATGCTCAAGACGGCATCGGGCTCACCCTTCTATTTCAATTTCCACCACAGCGATCTCGGCAACACCTTCGTTTGCGGACCATCGGGCGCAGGCAAGACGGTGCTGTTGAACTTCATGCTGTCCCAGCTGGAAAAGCATGATCCCCATATGGTCTTCTTCGACAAGGACCGCGGCGCCGACCTTTTCGTGCGCGCGGCAGGTGGCAATTATCTGCCGCTGAGGAACGGTATCGCCACCGGCTGCGCGCCGTTGAAGGCGCTCGACCTCACGCCGGAAAACAAGGTATTCCTCAGCGGCTGGATCGCCAAGCTGGTCGGATCCGCATCCGGCGAATTATCGACCACCGAGTTGCGCGACATCGCTTCGGCCGTCGACGGGGTGGCGGACCTGCCGGTGGAGCGCCGCTCCATCGGCGCCCTGCGCACTTTTCTCAACAATACCGATCCCGAGGGCATCGCCTCGCGGCTCAGGCGCTGGGAGAGGGGAGGGCCGCTTGGTTGGGTCTTTGACAACGAGACCGACGACATCGGCATCGGCGCCACGTTCATCGGCTACGACATGACCGATTTCCTCGACAACGAGGAGATCCGCAGGCCGCTGATGTCCTACTTGTTCTATCGCATCGAGCAGTTGATCGACGGGCGCCGCATCATCATCGTCATCGACGAATTCTGGAAGGCGCTGCAGGACGAAGGTTTTCGCGACCTCGCACAGAACAAGCTCAAGACCATCCGCAAACAGAACGGGCTCATGCTGTTTGCGACCCAGAGCCCGCGCGACGCGATCGTCTCGCCGATCGCCCATACGATCATCGAACAGTGCCCGACGCAGATTTTCTTACCGAACCCGCGGGGTGACCGCATAGATTATATCGACGGCTTCAAGCTGACCGAACGCGAATTTGAGCTCGTCTCACGCGAACTCACCGTCGAAAGCCGTCGCTTCATTGTCAAGCAAGGGCACAACAGCGTTGTCGCCGAACTGAATCTCAACGGTTTCGACGACGAGCTCGCCATCCTCTCCGGCCGGACAGCCAATGTGGAACTTGCCGATGCCATCCGATCGGAGCTCGGCGACAAGTGGGAGGATTGGCTTCCCGTATTTCACCAGAGAAGGAAGAGAGCATGATCCGCGCAGGAACACTATGGCCTTTGTTTGCATCGGCGGCCTTTTTGGTGTCGGCGGCGCTGGCGCCTGCCCAGGGCATCCCGGTCATCGATACATCGGCGATCGCCAAGCAGATCGAGAGCATTGCCCAGCTGAAGTCGCAGCTCGATACACTCAATCAGCAGCTTCAGCAGGCGCAGCAGCTTTACGGATCGCTGAACAAGATCACCAATATGGCTGACGTTGCCAGTCTTTTGAATGATCCGTCGATCCGCAACGCGCTGCCGCAGAATTTCAATGCGATCGAGGGGCTGTTTAAAGGATCCGGCAGCGGCGTCTTCGGCAGCGCCGCCTCAAAATACCTGCAGGACAATTCCACCTATCGCACCGATGCCGATGATTTCTATGCGCAGGAACTGTCCCGGATCCAGAACCAAAATGCGGGGCAGATGAGCCTCGGTCAACAGATCTACGATGCTGCGACCAAACGCATCGACGGCATCGACGAGCTTCGCCAGCAAATCTCGAATGCGGCCGACGCCAAGGACATCGCCGACCTCCAGGCACGCCTCCAGGCCGAAAGCGCCTTCCTGCAAGCCGATGTCCTTCGCATGCAGGGTCTGCAGATGGTCCAGCAGGCGCAGTTGCAGGTCGATGAACAGCGCAAAGCCGAAGACTGGCGCAAGCGCATGGATACGATGGGAGCGGCACTCAAATGAAGCGATTTCTTCCTGTCCTTGCCGTGCTTTTCTTGTCGGCCTGCTCAGCGCAAACGGAAAAGGTTTATACCGTTGATGAACTTGCAGCCGACGATGCTCTGCTTACCAGGATTATCGGCGAATGCCGCAACAATCCCGGCGAGCTCGGCGATACGCCCAATTGCCGCAATGCCGAGGCCGCCGATGGCAAGCTGCGGCTCGAGCGCATGGGCAAAGCGTTGGGAGGCTGAGCGATGTATAAGATTTTCAGCTTCGTCGACGGGCAGTTCAAGACGCCACTGGAAAACTTCATTTCCTCGGGCACTTCGAATATCGCCAGCTGGGTGAGCGGCCCGCTGACGGCGGCGCTCACGCTCTATGTGGTGCTCTACGGCTACCTGGTTCTGCGTGGATCCGTCCAGGAGCCGATCCTCGAATTCGCCTTCCGGGCGATGAAGCTTGCGATCATCGTCATGCTGGTCAGGAATGCCGGCGACTATCAGACCTACGTCACCAATATCTTCTTCGAAACACTGCCGCGCGAGATTTCACAGGCGCTGAACTCCGGCACGGCGCCAAGCGCTTCGACCTTCGACAGCCTGCTCGATAAGGGCCAGAAATGCGCCCACGAAATCTGGTCTCGCGGCTCCTGGCCGGTCGACATCGTCACCGGCATGGGCGGCATGATGGTCATCGGTGCGAGCTTCGTCGTGGCGGCGATCGGTTACATCGTCTCGCTTTACGCCCGGCTGGCGCTTGCGATCGTGCTCGCCATCGGCCCAATCTTCATTGCGCTCGCCATGTTCCAGTCGACACGCCGGTTTACCGAATCCTGGATCGGCCAGCTTGTCAATTTCGTGATCCTGCAGGTGCTGGTCGTTGCCATCGGCTCGCTGCTGATCACCTGCATCGACACGACATTTACGGCGATCGAAAGTTATAGCGATGTCTTGATGCGCCCAACCGCGCTCTGCGCCATCTGCCTTGCCGCTCTCTACGTCTTCTACCAGTTGCCCGGCATTGCTGCAGCACTTGCGGCGGGCGGGGCCTCGCTGACCTACGGCTATGGCGCCGCGCGCGATGCGCACGAAAGCACGCTCGCCTGGGCTGCATCTCACACAGTGAGAGCCGCCGGCCGCGGGGCGCGTTCCGTCAGTCGCCGCCTGACGCCAGGCCGGACCGAATGACGGCCCAACGTTCAAGACAGTGACAGGTTATTTCCGCATGATCCGTATCGTTTTATCGCTTTTCCTGACCGTCAGCCTGGCGGCTTGCGGCTCGATCTCCCACCCTCTTCCCAAATGTGACGGTTATTCCCGCCGTCCGCTGAACCGCGCGATGTGGCAGTGGCAAGACAATGGACGAACCGAACAGCCGACAACCGGGGCACTTCCCGCAGAGGCGACGAGCCAAGCCGCCGCTTACGGGCAGGAATCGTCCTCGGCCTCGCCGGCCGCCTTCGCAGCTTTCGATGTCGCCGGTTCTTACCGACCATGCGAGGGCAGGTGAAATGGTGACCACGGAGAGTTTGAAAAGTTATTTCGACAGGGCGCGCCGGTTCGATCAGGACCGGATGATGCAGGTCGAGCGTTCTGCGCGGATCGCCTGGTCCGTCGCCCTTTGTGCGAGCGTCATTGCCGGCGTTTCCGTCTTTGCCATCGCCGGCCTCACGCCTTTGAAGACCGTCGAACCTTTCGTGGTGCGCGTCGACAACTCGACCGGCATCGTCGACGTGGTTTCGGCATTGACGTCGAGCGCCGGCACCTATGACGAGGCCGTGACGAAATATTTCGCCGCCAAATATGTTCGTGCTCGCGAAGCTTATGTCTGGAGCGAGGGTGAGGAGAATTTTCGCACCGTTGCCTTGCTATCGACGCAGCCGGAACAGACGCGATTTGCAGCACTCTACCGCGGCAGCAATCCCGAATCCCCGCAGAACATTTACGGCCGCAATGCCACATCACGGATTAACATCGTTTCCATCTCGTTGATCAACGCCAATGTGGCATCGGTCCGCTATATCAGAACCGTTACCCGCGGCGACGACGTGCGTACCACGCATTGGGTTGCAACCCTGACCTTCTCCTATGCCAACGCTCCAATGTCCTCGACCGATCGGCTGATCAATCCCCTTGGCTTTGCCGTCAGCGAATATCGCGCCGATCCGGAGGCTATCAATTGAAAGCGTATTTCCTCGTTCCGCTCATCCTGACGGGGGGCTTTTCCTCGGCGGCGATCGCCCTCGAAACCCCACGTAGTGCCGCACAAGACAGCCGCATCCGCTTCGTCGATTATCAGCCCTACAACATCACCAAAGTCGTCGGCACGCTGCGTTCTTCGGTGCAGATCGAATTCGCAGCCGACGAGGAAATTGCCCATGTGGCGCTTGGCAACAGCGTTGCGTGGGAAGTGGCGCCGGCCGGCAATATCCTGTTCCTGAAGCCCCGGGAAAACCAGCCGGTGACGAATATCTCGGTCGTGACAGCGCGGCGGGACGGATCGACCCGCAGCTATCAGATGGAGCTCACTGTCCGCGACGGCAGCGTCGAGGCTGGGCAGAACACCTATTTCTATCTGAAATATCGCTATCCAAGTGATGAGGCGGAGCGGCGACGACAGGAGGCGGCAGCGCGGGCTCTGGTGGCGGAGGCGGGTGACGCCGATCGGGTCCTTGCCCTTCACGAAGCCTATGGACCGCGCAACTGGCGCTACGCGGCGCAAGGAACGCAGGCGCTCGAGCCACAAGCGGTCTACGACAATGGCAAGGTCACGACCTTCGCCTTTGCCGGCAACCAGGAAATGCCGGCGATTTACATGGAAAATTCCGACGGCACCGAAAGCCTGGTCCCCAAATCCGTCGACGGAAACCTTGTGCTCGTTCACGCGATCAGCCGCAAGTTCATCTTGCGCAGGGGCGGCGACGTCCTCTGCGTTTTTAACGAGGCCTACGATCGCGTCGGCATCAATCCCGAGACTAACACCACGTCACCGTCGGTCGAGCGCGTCGTCAAGGCGAAGCCCGACGCAGCGCAGTAGGAGGCGTCATGGCCGGGGAAGAGATTACGCAGATTCCTGGCGAACGGGTCGAGACGTCAACTGCCCGTCGGCTGGACAATAATCCCATCCTCAAACGAGGCGCTGTCGCGCTGGCCATCGTCGTCTTTGTCGCCTTTGCTCTCTGGTCGATGCGTGGGCAGGACAAGCCGGCTGACGGCACGCAGCCCGAAAGGGTCGTCATCCGTCAGACATCGGACTTCGAGCCGGCGAAGGAGCCCGTCCAGCCGGCGGCGCTCCCCGCGGACGTCCAGCTGCCGACGCCCGGCGTAGCCGAGCAGGCGCCGACCGACGACGAAAAGCTGCTCGATGCTGCGCGCCGGGCGCCGGTCATCGCCTTTGGCGGCGAAAAAGCACCGTCGACGCGACCGCAGGAGAAGGACGAACGATCCGATGAGCGCTCAAACTACGTGCCGCTTGGCGACAATCCGGGTGGGCTCGCATCGGAAGGCGAAAACGAGGATCAGCGCTTTAACCGCTTGCTGGTGCCGACGCAATTGCAGGGGTCGCGCGCCGGCACGCTGGGCAATCGCGATTTTATCATCGCGATGGGAGCGTCTATCCCGTGCGCCCTGGAAACGGCGCTCTCCTCCGATCAGCCGGGATTTACGAGTTGCGTCATCAACCGGGACGTCCTGTCGGACAATGGTCGTGTCGTGCTGATGGAAAAAGGCACCCAGGTCGTCGGCGAATATCGTGGCGGCATTCGTCGCGGGCAGAAGCGCCTCTTTGTCCTCTGGAACCGGGCCAAGACGCCGAAGGGCGTGATCATTACGCTTGCGTCGCCGGCAACCGATGCCCTTGGTCGGGCCGGCATCGATGGCTATGTCGACACCCATTGGTGGGAGCGTTTCGGCAGTGCAATCCTGCTGTCGATCGTTGGCGATGCGAGTTCCTATGCCAGCAGCCGGCTTCAGGACAGCGAGGCGCAAAACACCACCAGCGCCGGGCAGCAGGCCGCAGCGATTGCCGTCGAGCAATCGATCAATATTCCGCCGACCCTGATGAAGCACCAGGGCGAGCTGGTTTCGATCTTTGTGGCACGCGACCTCGATTTCTCGAGCGTCTACCGGCTTCGCGTGACGGAGCCCCGCAATCGCATTTACGATCGCGCTGTGCTCGGAGATTTCGGGCCCTCTTCGAAGCTCGTGACAAAATAGGGTCGAGGATGACTGAAGCTGCTGACTCAGGTGTTGTCCGTGAACTGCTTTCGCCGCTATCACGCTTCCTGCGCGACAAGACCCTCTATGAGGTCATCGTCAATCGGCCTGGACAGGTTGTTACGGAGGGGAGGGAGGGATGGCAGACCTATGAGGTGCCGGAGTTGTCCTACGACAGGCTGATGCGTCTCGCGCGGGCGGTCGCGAGTTTTTCCAGCCAATCGATCGACGAGACGCGACCGATCCTGTCGGCGACGTTGCCGGGTGATGAACGGGTCCAGATCGTGATCCCGCCGGCAACGATGAAGGGAACCGTCAGCTTCACCATCCGCAAGCCGTCCTCCGTGTCACTGACGCTCGATGATCTCGATCAGGCAGGATTGTTCGCCGACGTCGAGCCCGCCGAAGGCGGCGGGGGGCAATCAGACAAAAGGCTGTTGGAATATTATCGGGTCGGCGCCTATAAGGCGTTTCTCCACCAGGCGGTGTTTGCAAGAAAGAACATCATCATCTCCGGCGCCACCGGGTCGGGAAAGACAACCCTATCGAAAGCTCTGACCCACCACATTCCGCAAAGCGAGCGGATCATTACCATAGAGGACACACCGGAGCTGGTGGTTCCGCAGCCGAACCATGTTCGGCTCTTCTACTCCAAGGGCGGGCAGGGGCTGGCCAAAGTCGGCGTTAAGGAACTGCTGGAATCCTGCCTGCGCATGCGGCCCGACCGCATCCTGCTGCAGGAGCTGCGCGACGGGACCGCCTTCTACTATATTCGCAACGTCAATTCCGGCCATCCGGGCTCGATCACGACGGTTCACGCCGATTCCGCCCGCCTCGCCTTCGAGCAACTGACATTGCTGGTCAAGGAGTCCGAGGGGGGCGGGGATCTCGATCGGCACGACATTCACGAGATGCTGACGGCCGCGGTTGATATCATCGTCCAGTGCAAGAGGATCGATGGTCGGTTTCGGGTGAGCGAGGTCTACTATCGATATGCGGCCGGGGGAGGCAACAATGGCCGCGTGGCGCCATTCTGAAGCAGCGCATTATGCAGTCAGGCGCCGCAGTCAGCCGAAAGCGTTAGGGAGCGACCGCCAACCAACTGAGTTCGCTAGCTTTCCAGTCCAGGCGTGCCGTTGGCTGCCGAATGATAAGGCGGTCGCTTTCTACCAATAGGTTGGCGCTGGGGATCGAATTCTGCGGTGTAGACCATTGCTTAAGCGGACTTGCGGGTGAACTGCGCGCGGATGCCTGGCGGCGTTCCTCGGCCGGCTGGTCCTTGGTCTGGGCAAGGATTTTACGCATACGTGGCGTGAGAGCGAGTCCTTCGACAGCGCTGATCTTCTCGGCTCGCTCCTGTGAAAGGCGGCCGGTCTTGGCGTTGCGGGTCAGCTTAGGAGTTTTCACAGTGCTCATGAATCAAACCTATCACGTCCTTATGGGGAGGCTGCATAAGGATTTCGCTTGGGAAGGTCGGGGCCCGCGTGATTTACTACGAACACGGTACAGCCCCACTTGGCCTGAGCTTTCTTCGGGTCCATTTCAACTGCGCCTCAGCGCCCTTCAGTTACTCAAAGAGCGTGAAAACGCATATCGCCAGCTCGCTGTCGTCGAGGGATCTCTTCCACTTGACGAGGTTGTCGTGTGTGTCCTTTGAACGGATGACGGACTCGTCGAGCAAATATTTAAGCACTCCGCAGCCTTTGTCTTAGTCATCATCAAAGACACCGGTTTTGACAAGACTGGAAATTCCGCGTTTGTGAGAGGTCGAAGGATAAGGGCGTCCCTTTTTAGGATATGCCCGTGCGAAGTCGATCGCATGTTCAACTTGGTCCCGCTTGAGCGAGGGAAAATCCTCGAGGATCTCCTCGATAGAAGCGGCAGGATACAAGGCAGCCACTTGATAAGCAGGAATATCGGTTCCCTTGATAAAGGGCTCTCCCGCCCTCATTTTGATTGATCCCTTGACCGTTTCGAGCAGTCTCAATCTCCTCTTGAGCTTGGCGTCGCTTTTTCGAAGATCCACGACGAGTGCTCCAAATCGCGCCGTCGTGGCTTTTTCCGGAAGCCTTGATAGTTCTTCGTAGAGACGGCGTTTACCTACGCCTGACAGGGCTTCACCGATTTCGCGATCCATCGTTAGAAACCGCAACTCAGCCCTTCCGAGAAGGCGTTGAGCTCGCGCCCCGACTTTAACCACGGTGGATTTGACGAGCTTCTTGTCGACCGCGTTTTGCACGTCGGTAGCAGAGCGATCTGCCAAGAAGCTCGCTTCCGTAACCGTAAATTCCATATCGCTCAAGTCGATCTAATTCAACTCCATCTGGAGATGAATTAATATGGTGTTGACGGCCGCTCGGGTCAAGCGGTTGCTCAATACATCGCGGACCTCAACGTCCGATCGCAGTTGCCAGCTACGGCCGCGCAGCAGATTGGACCTATTGGCACCTCGCAGCAATTGGGCCACGGGCTGAGCAAACGCTTTGGCGATGCTGGCAAGGAAACCCGCTGCTGTGAAGCAGAGTTCATGCGGAGGGCAAGCGCGGCATTTCGCCTTCGACGACACGCCAGATCCATGGCGTCATCTCGGGCCTCGCGGCAATCATCTCCTTCAGGGCGACCTCATAGTCTTCGTCGGCATTCGACGGAATGACGAACAGAGCGACGGGCGCCGGCCTTGCTTCCGGCAACATCACGGAGGCAATCGGCTGAGCGCGTGAAAGGTCGAACCGCAGCCCTTTCACGCTTCTGCGCTTCAGCCCGGAGAGCCGGTCGAGAAGACGCTGTTCGTGGATGTTTTCGAACGGGATCCAGTTCACATTGACCACCATCATCGCCACTTCCTCGACGGATGCGATGCCGGCGCTTGATATGCCGAAAGTGGCGACCACTACAAGATGGAACTCTTCGTTTGACCGCCAGAGTTCCAGTTCGGTCTCATATCGGGCGTTCAGCCGCTTCCATGCGCCCTCATCGATCATCAGAGGAAAGGGCAGGTGGCGCACGAGTATTTTCTGGCCGTTGCGCGCCGGTGAGAATTCCTTCACTTCCGCGACTATCATCATCAGTTTGCGCGGCCCGGGACCAACTGCCTGAGCACCGGCCAACATCGCCGCACGCCGGGCGGAAATCCCTTCCTTGTCCTCCTGGTGAAACACTTCCGGGACAAACAGGATGTCGCTGAGCGGGCCGCCGCGGACGGTCATCTGCCGTGCGGCGGTCAACAGACTGCTGCGCACGCGACCCCATCCGCGTCTTCCGGCCCATAGTGACGTCCATTCCGTGAGCTCCCCCATATCCCAGAGATAATGGAGCATCGCCCTGAGCGACAGCTTTTTGGGTTCGCTTCGCACAGCTTCCGACGGCTCAGAAGAAGACGATGTCGACGTCGATCGGTTCCCACGTTTCGACAGCGAAAAATCGAGTCTCAGCATTGCCGCACCGGTCGCCGCGTCGATCTGGATGGCGTTTCCGATCAACGGCCCGAGGCCGGATAGCTCATATGGCGGGTCGTACGATAGGCATCCGGGATCATGCTGCCGGCCTGAGAGCGGCATGCGTTTGACCAGGAATTGGCCATCCATCCGAGCGATGTACATCGGCACCGGCGGTTCCCGACACTGGCAAAGTGGCCTGAGCTTCTGCTCGTAAGCGCGTTCGAGCTGCGGCAGAAACTCCGGAGAACTGTCATCGAACGCCTGGTTGCCGATCAAAAACTGTCGCACATCGTCCCTCGCTTGCCTGACCAAAGGATGATCGAGCCCTATAGAAGACGTAGCACGAGCTTCAAGGATTATACTAGTGCAAAATAGTCAGTATAGAAACCTCACGGCCGCAGGGGCTGATTTCAGCGCCATAGGCAGGAAAGGGGAAGTGCGGCAAGCCGATCGCCAAATGGCACGACATCGGTTCCATCGTAAAGAACGATGGCGAACGCCAATTTTTGTGCGTCTTCAGGCTCCTGAAATCGGTGGCATTGACCGTGCCGCTCGCTTTTACCTCGATCCCGACGACCATCCATCGTCACGCTCGAGCACTCCATCCACCGCATGCGTCTGCTGATGGCTCCGACAACCGCGCTATTCCATTCGTCGTCCTGCAAACCGCCGCTACATGGGTTCCAACCTCCACAAATTAGAACCATCAAGCATGACAATTAGAAGTCGACAATTCGTTGATTAGAAGCCAACCCGTCAAAGACTAGAGGCTTCGCAAGCAAAAAGTGAGTTTTAATCGCGTGTTGCCCAGCCCTTCAAGCCGGCCGCAGCTGGCAGTCTGGTGAAAGAGGAAGAGGAGGGCAGAGAAGGGTTGGCTTGGCGGGGTTGGAGAGCGCCGGCGCAGGCCGGCTCTTTCCTTGCTCTCGACAGGTGTCCCATGAACGTGATTTCTTCCTCGGCGGTGAGTGCTGGTATCTCCGTGCACGGTTGCTTCGACCGGCCGAGCCGTGCGGGCCGCATTTTCGAAGACTGCAACAGACCGCTGCCTGTTCCTAAACTGCAGGACCGCTTGGTCTTTCCTATCACCAGCCACTCGTGACGGAGGAAGCCTTATGTCATCCGCCTCCGAACTGGCGGACCGTCTCGCGCGTAATGCCGAGGCGGTGTGCAAGCATTATCTTTCTGTCGGCCGACGGGCCGGCAACTATTGGATCGTTGGTGACGTCGCCAATAGCAAGGGTCGCTCGCTCTTTGTCCGTTTGACAGGCCCTCGCGCGGGGAAATGGTCCGATGCAGCAACCGGGCAGTATGGCGACTTGCTCGATCTCGTGCGGGAAGCCTGTGGGCTGGCCGACTTCCGCGACGTCGCTGATGAGGCGCGGCTTTTTCTGAACGAACCCCAGCCCATCCCCGCGTCGTCCCGCAGGGGCGACGCCCACACCGCTCCGCCGGTCGATAGGCCGGCAGACGAACGCGCAAGACGCTTGTTCCGGATCACAGAGCCGCTTAGCGGTTCACTGGCCGACAGCTACTTACGCCAGCGGGGCATCCTGCGGGCAGCTCTGCACCAGGCGCTCCGCTTCCATCCCTCGTGCTACTACCGCGACCTCGTGACCGGCAGGACGAGCACCTTTCCAGCCCTCATCGCTGCTGTGACCGATCCCTCCGGCGTGATCACCGGTGTGCATCGCACATGGCTCGATCCACAGGGCAAGGGAAAGGCGCAGGTCGCTGATCCCCGCCGCGCGCTCGGCAGGCTGCTCGGCAATGCCGTGCGCTTCTGCTTTCCTTTCCATGGCCCGGTGCCGGTAATAGTCGCGGGCGAAGGCCTCGAAAGCATCCTGTCACTTGCCCGCGTGTTGCCCGGCATGCCGATGGTCTCGGCGCTGACCGCCAATCATCTTGCCGCCTTCCGGCTGCCCGATGGGTGCCGGCGCCTCTACATCGCAGCTGACGCCGATGCCGCCGGCCGGCACGGCATCGAGGGACTGAGCCGCCGCGCCCAGGCGCTTGGAACCCTGCCGTTGGTGCTCGCCCCGGAGCTCGGCGACTTCAACGAGGATCTGCGCCGGCTCGGTCCGGAGCGGCTCATCGCCAATCTCAAGGCACAGCTCGCCCCGGAAGACGCTCTGGCCTTTCTGCCCGCATGATCGAGCCGGTCGGGGAGGTGAGGGCGCCAGGCGTCGCAGGCAAGGCCAGCTTCTAGCGACCGCCGCTCGGTGGCGCGCCCGCGGGCCTGCCGGGAGGCGACCCTTATCATGCAGCGAGTGGGCCTTCAGCGGGTCGCTCAGGTTTCTTCCCCTGTCTGGGGCCGCGAGCGGCCCGCCATTCCTCGCGCAGCAAGAAACCTTCTTGTCCCCGCCCGGCGCTTCGCTGGGCCGCGGCGTCAGGCGCCGCGGTTCCGGCCCATCTGCCGCATGGACAGGGATCGCCGTCAGGCCGCGAGAGGCGCGCCCCAAACCGACGGAGACCATCATGAACCTTGCCCTTCCCATCGACGATGCCTTCGAGCCCCATCACGGATCTTCTCCGACCGACCGCTTCATTTATGAGATGCAGATCTACGGCCATCGCCCCTTCCAGGACGAACCGGACCCGCGCCCGCTGCCAGAGGAGCCGCTCGTCCAGTCGGCGCTGACCGCCATGTTCGACACCCTCGTCGAAATGCTCGGGGACACCCGTCTGGAGCCCGATCTCGAAGACCTGCTCTGGTCGGTGGTCAACCTCTTCCACCGCGCCGGTGAACGGATCCAACGTGAGCTTCAGCGCAATGAGGATAGTCAGCGCAACGGTCAGCGCGAGCAGGACGGCTCGGAGGTCAAAAGCGTCGAGCTTGAGCGCCTCGTCGCCGAAGGCATCACGCTGCTGGAACGCCGCAACGCCTTCGAGTTCATGCGCGACTATGCGGGCGACCTCTTCGAAGCCCAATGCGGGTCGGCATGGCGGCCGCGGACGGGCTCCAAGGTCAGCCACGCCAACATGACCGCGGCGATGATCGACTCCAGAGACTTTCTATCCGCCCGCCGCCGCGCCGAGACCGAGGTGCTGATCCCGGCAGGCACCAAGATCGCCTTCGGCGGTGGCATCGACTACAACGATCATGAACGAATCTGGGCGAAACTCGATCAGGCCCTGACGAAATATCCTGATATGGTGCTGCTGCATGGCGGCTCGCCGAAGGGCGCCGAACGCATTGCCGCCTGCTGGGCCGAGGCGCGCAAGGTGACGCAGATCGCCTTCAAGCCGAATTGGACGAAGCACGCCAAGGCGGCGCCGTTCCGCCGCAACGACGACATGCTCTCGGTCATGCCGGCCGGCGTCGTCATCTTCCCCGGCTCCGGTATCACCGGCAATCTCGCCGACAAGGCCCGCAGACTCGGCATCTCCGTCTGGCAGGCGGCGGGAGATGGCGCGTAAGCGCCATCTGTCCACATAGGCTGAAGGCAATGCTTGCATTTCTTGAAAATTGTGTACACATTTGCGGCTGAAACGGAGCTTCGCCATGCCCCAATCCCGCCAGCAGATACCATCTCCCCGCCGTGTCGGCGTGCGGGAATTTCGGGGCAACCTGACGTCCTTCCTCAAGCAGGTCGAAGAGGGGCAGCGGTTTGTCCTGACGTCCCATCACAAGGTTGTCGCCGAAATCGGGCCGCCGTCAGCGAACGCCGTCATGCGGAAACCCGGCGCGTTGCGCGGAAAGATCAAAGTTGCCGATGACTTCGATCGTCTGCCGGCGGATGTTCTGAAATCCATGGAAGATGGGACGTGAGGCTGCTGCTCGATACGCATGCCTTGCTGTGGTGGCTGAACGACGACGAGAGGCTTGGGAGCCATGCGCGTCGCCTTATCGGCGATCCCGAGAATGACGTCCTCGTCAGTGCTGTCTCTCTTTGGGAAATCACCGTGAAGCTGCGCATCGGCAAACTTGATGCCGATATCGAAGAGATTGTGGCGATCTTGCCCGATCAAGGTTTTGACCGGCTGGATATCACGGACGCGCATCTTATCGCTCTCGCTACCCTTCCACTTCATCACCGCGATCCCTTCGATCATCTGCGCATGGCGCAAGCCGTGGCGGAGGGAGCGTATTTGGTTCGGAGGATCAAAATGTCGGGCTCTATGGCGTTCCGTTTGTGACTTGCTCGGATCCTGTTGCCTTGTGATCTCACGCGGGTTTGGTTCCGCGGATGAGGCGGGCCCAGATCGTTGGCGGTCGCTTGCTTGCCATAGTGCTGTGCCTGGTGACCACCGACGGCCTTGATGGTCGGATGCGCGCGAACAGTAGGGAACGATCAGCATCTGCGTCCATGCTAACAGCTTCACTCGGGAATGTCGCACGGTCTGCAGGCGGCAATGCGGTCGCCGCGGCGACCTCCCCGATCAGCAGAGGAATGCTGTCGAGCCGGGTGCTCACCGCCTGCCGCAGCTGGGAGCGGGCGAGGGTTATTATGTTGATCGACATGCGCGCGAAGCGTTCAGGGGCGCGGCCGACATCCCGCAGCACTTGGACCGGGCGGCTACGATGGTTTGTCGCGGCATTCGATTGCCCCGAACCATTCCCGTTTTATGTCGCTCGTATAGACGACCGCCTGCTTTTGCGGCCAACCCCTGAAGGGGTAAGACTCGCCCGAATATTTTGCAAAATTCGATTTCGGTTCTTTGTCCTGGTGGAAAATAGAATTTTGCAAAATTTTCGATCGAGCTGACCGCAGCAGGTCGGCCGTCTCTTCGTGCGCCATCGGGAATGGTCCCGATCAACCGAAGGAGACAACACCATGGCCACCACGATCGCAACGCTCACGCAGAAGACCGACGGCATCCTCGAAGGCATCTTCGCCACCATCCGGGTCAACGCCCCCATCGCTATCGTCCCGAACGCTCAGAAGGCGAGCGAAGAAGCTCCTGACTACCGCGTCATCCACCGCAAGACCGGCTTCGAGATCGGCGCGGCCTGGAACCGCATCGCGCGGCAGACCGGCGAGGAATACCTCTCGGTGAAGCTCGAAGCCCCCGAGATCGGCGTGATCTTCGGCAACCTCGCACCGGCACCCGGCGGCGATCCGAGCAAGAAGGTGATCCTCTGGAACAACCCGAACTGAAGAGCAAAGCCAAGCGGCCCCGAGCAACCGGGGCCGCTTCCGCCGTTCCTTACTTTTCACGCGTTAGCGGGAGTGAAAGCGGGCGTCGAGCCCGCTTTCACTCCTCCTGTCGTGCCACACGGGACCAAGGACTGTCTGCTCAGATACTTGAAGTCTGCCGCGAGGCTCGCGCCGCCTCAAGGACTTCGCGGCCCCTCCAATTTTCAGCCGGCGCCCTGAGGGGCGCCGTCAGAAAATCGGTTCCTCCGCTCACCGGCTCCGCCGGTCGCTGACGCGATCCTCGACCCGGCCCGATCCTCACGACCCCGGGCGTCGTCTTTCACATCATTCAGGAGATGACGACGATGGCAATGGCACTCGAAATTCACGTTGAAGAACTGCGCGCCGAGCTCAGAAACGCCGATCCTGCCGAGCGCCGCCAGATTGAAGCGGAGCTCGAGATCGCTCAAGCCGAACTGAGGGTGGCAATCGCCGAGCAGGTAGGCGTCATCGACCCTGCGCCGCCCTTCTGAGGGCGGCGTTTTGCCATGTCACCAGGCCCGGCCAACCGGATCGACCAGCTGGCCGGGCTCGAAGCTTCGCTTCGCACCATGATCATAATCGAGGATCAAGGAAGTCGCCCCAAGCGTGGCGTCATGCCAGTGCGCCGCGTCCGACATATGTCTTCGGTCTATAGCCGCGCGCCCGTTTCGTCCGGAGAAGATCGAGGAACATGCGGACTGCATCCTCTTCCCTGTCGAAGTGATGCACCATGGCCTGCCCAAACGTTCCTATGCGTCCCCATCGTCGCGTCAGGCAGGGCGTGCCGAACAACGTCGGTTCGATCGCGAGCGCGTAGAAGCGCGCCATATTTTTCGTCGCATCCGTGCGTTCGATGTAGAGCCGATATGGTTGAGCGAGCATGGCGGAATCGTCGGATCCAGCTTTTGCGTCCAACGACACTTGTGAATCGGTTGACCCTTTCCGATTCATTTTCGTGATGATGGCAGAAGGATTGTGATTTGGGCGAGTCCCCCGAAGGCCGCCCGGGCCCGGGTACTATTCGCTTCGCTCGCCGAGCCCGCACGCGGGTCTCCGCCTCCGGTCACGCCCCCTCTGGCATTGCCCAGCCGCAGGGCGGGGATTCTACCCTCGACACTTCCTGCCGGCTCACGCCGGAAACGGTCGCGGCCCCTTCGGGTCCGCGGCTCTTCTTCTCTCTGACGTCCAATTTTACTCCAGCAAATCCGGCGTCAAGGACGGCGCGGTCTCCCCCAATTTTGCCGCAAGCGACAAAATCGGTTCCCCCGCTTGCGAGCCGCGTGCCGCGGTCCTTGACCCCTCTTTGCTAAGGAGTGGCCGATCTCCGTCATCAAGATGAAGGAGATCACATTATGACAACCGATCAGAACCTCATGCTCTACACCCAGCTTGCCGGTTTCCGGCTCGTCGTCCTGGCAAGCCGCTTCGGCTGCGACAGCGACTTCTCGCGAGAGCGTCACGATCGCCTGGTTGAAGGGCTCGAGGCGGCAATCGCTCGGATCCACATCATCATGGAGTTGGAACGAAGTGTTCTCGTCGGGGACGATGAATTCGCCGAATATCAGCTGGAGGGTGAGAACGAGATTTTCGGGCGCTTCACCATCAATCTACTGGACGATCTCGAATTTGATTGCGACACGCATGAATTCCGCGTCAACGGCGGCGAATGGACGAACGCTTTGGCCGTTGATGATAGTGGCGTCGATATCAATTTTCCGGAGCTGGTTTCGCTGAGTGAGGAGCTCGGTTCGCTGGCGCAGATCATCAAGGATATCAGGCTGGCAACGGCCATCACCATCTATGCGGGGCGCGCCGTTTGATCATGGTTGTTGCGCCATCTGAGAGGCGACAGACGAGGTTGCCTCTTGGTTGGCGATGGCCTCTGACATCGAGAGCCGAGCAACGATGGCTACGAGGTCTCATGACAATCGTCGCAATGTTGTAAATGCTGTATAGAACAACCGTAGTGGCAACGAAGGAGCCCATATGCCCAAGTCAACCGGTTCCTATTCAACCAGTGACCTCTCCCGTAAGTCCGGTGACATCATCGCCGAGGCGCTGCGTCAGCCCGTGACGATCACTCACAGGAACAAACCCCGTCTGGTTCTCCTCAATATCGAAGATTATCAGCGGCTGATCAGGCAGTCCGACCGACGCACCGTCGGCACCATCGAAACGATGCCCGACGAACTTTTTGCCGCGCTCGAAAACGCTGTCGAGGCCTATGCCGGCGAGGACGAGACGGGCCCCGCATCAACTACGATCACTGCACCGGTTTGACGAAACGATTGATCTTGGCCGCCTGGTCCATCTCCTTTCGCCGAAAATAGATCGCCCGACCGCAGCGGATCGGACTATGCCCTTGGACGATGATGATCTGCTCGTCCCTCCTCATCGACTGGGTGATCTCGTGCGGCATGATCAACGGCCGGCGCTGAAAATTGACGCTCTCCGACTTTCGCGACGCATTGTTCTTCGTGCCCCAGCCGATATTGCGGGAACTGCCTTTCACCTCCACCGTCATCTCGCCGCATTGTGCCGAGACGTTGCGGGCCGTGTCGAGCGCCTTGATCGCTGCGTAAGAGGCGAAAGCGCAGCCATCGATCCATGATGTCGCGCCATCCTTCCCGAAATGCCGCTCCAATTGTCCGACCGACTGGTACATCAGCATCATCGAGATGCCGTACTTCCGGCCGCGGTCGCGCGCCTCCTCGAGCACCCGCATGTAGCCGAGAAGATCGACCTCATCGAGCATGAACAGCGCCCGGCGCTGGAAGGCGCCATCTGCCTGCACCATCGCGTTGATCAGCGAGCCTATAATGACGCGTGCGATGCCGGGATACGAACGCAGGATCGATGCGGGGATGTTGAGGAAGACGTCCTTCTTGCCCGAGACGATGTCATTCGATTTGAACGCATTGCCGCAGACGAGCGCAGCATAGCTGTCGAGCGACAGCCACTTCGTATCCTTGGATGCGGTGGAATAAACGCCGCTGAAGGTCTGCTCGGTCATGTTGGTGAAGACGCCGAGCGTTTCGCGGATGAAGGCCGAAGTGGAATGCTCCTGAACGTCGCGCAGCATGGCCAGCACCGATGGCTCCGGTTCGGAAACGATCCGGCGGAGACTGCGCAAGGTTCGTCGTCCCTCATATTCCGGCGAGAGCATCACATGGGCGAGCAGACCGGTCAGGAGGTTGTGCGCCTGGTTCTGGAAGTAGGATCCCGTCGAGCTTTCGAAGCGCAGGCTCTCCGATAGCAGCATATGCGCAATGCCGACAATGTCCTCTTCCTTTTGCCTTGAGGCTTCGATCCCGTCGAGCACGTTGAAGCCCACGGTCGGGTCCGTGGGATCAAGGACCATGACCTCGCGCTCGAGAACGCGGGTTCGGTGCTCGGCCACCATTGGCGCGACCTCGGTGGAGGGATCGAGGCAGATCAGCGGCCCGCCATAGCGCAGCGCCGTCGGCACCACGTTGCTCGTCGTCTTGTATCCACCCGACCCGGCAAAGAACAGCATATGGGTGGAATCGAAGTCTTGCCTGTAGGTGAGCAAAGGAGCCTTGCCACCTTTTCCCCATGTCGCCGGATCGTTGGGATCGAAGGGCAGCGCATGGACGATTTCCTTGTCGACGCGGTAGCGTTCGCCGACGACGATTTCGCCATCGGGTGGAAAGAGCTTTGCCGCCGCGGACATCGAAAGCCAATCCGCGTCCCCGAAAGTTCCGTGCTTGGCCCGCGTCACAGGTTCGGGCACGACGGTCGAGATGCGCGCGGCCACCGCCACAGCCATGAAGCCCACCACCGCGCCGATGACGGCTACGAGATCCACGTAGGAAAGTGCCTGGTTCCATGAGACCGAGCCGCTCTCCACGGATGGACTGAGCCTGGCGAATTCTCGCAGCGCGTAGAAACCGGCCACAGCCAGAAAGCAGACGAGGCTCACGATAGCCACCGGCATGCGCCGGTGCAGCGGCAGAGCCCATACCGTCAATAGCCCCGCGAGCGGCCCAAACAGAAGCGCCGGCACGGGTGCGGCCCGCAGGAACCAATATCCCGTCTTGCCTGACATGCCAGCGGCCAGTTCCTGCCAACGCCAGCCGATGACATAGGCGGCAAAAGCCGTGACGGCGATCGGCACCAGAACGAGCAACAGGCTCGGGTACGATTTCCTTCTCGTGGTCATTCTGCCGCCTCCGCGATGAGCCGCGAACTGCCGTCGAGTTTGGGGATCTTGAATGCCTCCTCGCCGATATCGCGCAAGCGCCGATACTCTGATGAGCCCGTGCCGATCCTTGCCAATTCGAGAAAACCGCCGAGCAGGAACGCCCGGTCGACCTTTGAAAGCCCCGCCTTGACGACGAGGCCGCCGAGCAAAAACTTCTCGCGCGCCTCGTGCTTGCGATCAGCCACCATGAGAAACTTCCGCCGGCGTTCCAGTGACGCCAGCTGCCGGTCGACGCGGCGAAACAGATGCGCCGTCAGTCCCCTTCTCCTCTCGTTTGCGAAATCGCGCTGCGATCTCCTCGACGAGGCGATCGACCTCCTCGTCGGCGATCTCCATTTCCGCCAGCCCCGACTTCGTCGCGGCCCGCGCATAGCGCTCGGCGGACTTGGCGATCATCGCGCGTCTGCGCTCGCGCAGCTTCTCGATCTGGGAGTCTATGTCGGTGATCGATGATTTTGTGGCCATCAGTGAACTCATCCTTCCTGAAAATAACCTCAACGGCCAGTTATACTAGCTAGAATAAAATAGTTAAATAGGCTATTTTCCATCAATTCGAAAACGTCGCAGCCGGAAGTCCGGCTGATGGCCGTGTTCCGGAAAAGCGGCATCGGCCCTGCGGTCCGATCAGTTTGAGGGCGCAATATACGTCGCTGTGGCGACGTGCTTGGCGAGGTCTGGAGACGTCGGTGGCGATCATGTTCGTCAGAGCACAGATGATCAGCAGGGGAGCGGGACGCAGCATCGTCTCGGCTGCCGCCTATCGCCATCGCGCGCAGATGATGGACGAACAGATGGGAACGTCGTTCAGCTATCGCGGTGGGGCCGCCGAACTGGTTCATGAGGAGCTGGCGCTGCCCGAAGGGATCCCGGTCTGGCTGGGGTCGGCGATATCAGGCCAATCCATCGCCAAGGCAAGCGAGGCGCTGTGGAATGCCGTCGACGCCTTCGAGAAGCGGACGGACGCACAGCTTGCCCGTGAGCTGATCATTGCGCTGCCGGAGGAACTGACGCGAGCGCAGAATATTGCGCTTGTCCGTGAGTTCGTCCGGGACAGTTTCACCGCGAAGGACATGGTCGCCGACTGGGTCTATCACGACAAGGAGGGCAACCCGCATATCCACCTGATGATGACGCTGCGTCCGCTGACGGAGGACGGTTTCGGACCAAAGAAGGTCCCTGTTCTCGGCGAAGACGGCAAGCCGCTGCGCGTCGTCACGCCGGACCGGCCGAATGGCAAGATCGTCTACGGGCTCTGGGCCGGCGACAAGGAAACGATGAAGGGGTGGAAGATCGTCTGGGCGGAAACAGCCAACCGGCATCTGGCGCTGGCCGGCCACGAGATCCGCCTCGACGGGCGCTCTTACGCTGAACAGGGTCTCGACGGCATCGCCCAGAGACATCTCGGTCCGGAGAAGGCAGCGCTCGCCCGCAAGGGGGCCGAGATGTATTTCGCGCCGGTCGATCTCGCCCGGCGGCAGGAGATGGCCGACCGGCTGCTGGCGGAGCCCGAGCTTCTCCTGAAGCAGCTCGGCAATGAACGTTCCACCTTCGACGAGAGGGATATCGCCAGAGCGCTGCACCGTTACGTCGACGACCCCACCGATTTCGCCAATATCCGTGCCCGCCTGATGGCGTCCGACCAGTTGGTCATATTGAAGCCGCAAGAGATCGACGCTGAGACCGGTAAGGCGGCCGCGCCGGCAGTCTTCACCACACGGGAGATCCTGCGCGTCGAATATGACATGGCACGGTCGGCTGAAGTTCTGTCGGATCGAAAGGGCTTCGGTGTCCCCCGTGCCCAAGTGGCCGCTGCTGTTCAATACGTCGAAAGGGCCGATCCGGCAAAGCCCTTCAAGTTCGAGGCGGAACAGGTCGAGGCGGTTCGTCACGTAACGGGCGATAGCGGCATTGCCGCGGTCGTCGGTCTCGCCGGCGCCGGCAAGTCGACGCTGCTGGCTGCCGCACGCGTTGCCTGGGAAAGCCAAGGCCATCGGGTGATCGGTGCAGCGCTCGCGGGCAAAGCGGCGGAAGGATTGGAGGATAGTTCCGGCATCAAGTCGCGCACACTCGCTTCCTGGGAATTGGCCTGGGCGAATGGGCGCGACACGCTGCATCGCGGTGACGTCCTTGTCATCGATGAAGCGGGCATGGTGTCGTCGCAACAGATGGCGCGTGTGCTCAAGGCGGTGGAAGACGCCGGCGCAAAAGCCGTGCTTGTGGGCGACGCGATGCAGCTCCAGCCGATCCAGGCCGGTGCTGCCTTTCGGGCGATCTCGGAGCGAGTTGGCTTTGCCGAACTTGCCGGTGTGCGCCGCCAGCGTGATGAGTGGGCGCGGGAGGCCTCGCGGTTGTTTGCCCGCGGCGAGGTCGAGAAGGGGCTCGACGCCTACGCGCAAAATGGTCATCTCGTCGAGGCAGCGACGCGCCAGGAGGCCATCGGTCGCATCGTTGGTGATTGGACCGAAGCGCGCAAGCAGGTGATCCATCGCTCGGTTTCCGAGGGCAGGGAAGGTCGTCTTCGCGGTGACGAACTGCTCGTGCTCGCCCACACCAACGATGATGTCCGCAAGCTGAACGAGGCACTGCGTGAGGTCATGAGGGCGCAGGATGCGCTTTCTGACAGCCGGACCTTCCAGACCGATCGCGGAATGAGGGAATTTGCCGCCGGCGATCGCATAATTTTTCTGGAAAATGCTCGTTTCCTGGAGCCGCGCGCCCGTCATCTCGGTCCGCAATATGTCAAGAACGGCATGCTCGGCACAGTCGTTTCCACCGGTGACACACGGGGCGATCCATTGTTGTCGGTGCATCTCGACAATGGCCACAAGGTCGTCTTCAGCGAAGACAGCTATCGCAATGTCGATCACGGCTATGCCGCAACGATCCACAAATCGCAAGGCGCCACGGTCGACCGGACCTTCGTGCTTGCCACCGGCATGATGGATCAGCATCTGATCTATGTGGCAATGACCCGGCATCGCGATCGCGCCGATCTTTATGCGGCGACAGAGGACTTCGCGGCGAGGCCGGAATGGGGCCGCAAGCCGCGTGTCGATCATGCTGCCGGCGTCACCGGCGAGCTCGTGGAAACCGGAGAAGCCAAATTCCGGCCCGACGACGAGGATGCCGACGAAAGTCCCTACGCCGATGTGAAGACGGATGACGGTACCGTCCATCGTCTCTGGGGCGTGAGCCTGCCGAAGGCGCTCGAGGACACCGGCGTCTTCGAAGGCGACACTGTCACGCTGCGCAAGGACGGCGTGGAACGGGTCAAGGTGAGCGTTCCCGTCGTCGACGAGGAAACGGGTCAAAAGCGTTACGAGGAGAGGGAAGTCGATCGCAACGTCTGGACGGCCAAGCAGATCGAAACCGCCGAGGCTCGTCGGGAGCGGATTGAGCGCGAGAGCCATCGGCCTGAGATGTTTAAGCAGCTTGTCGAGCGCCTGTCGCGCTCCGGCGCCAAGACCACCACGCTCGATTTTGAAAGCGAGGCCGGCTATCGCGCATATGCCGACGACTTCGCCCGGCGCCGCGGGATCAATCATCTTTCGTTGGCCGCAGTCGAGATGGAGGAAAGCCTCTCCCGGCGCTGGGCGTGGATTGCCGCAAA
>Ga0123341_1000567_pt1 | contig 23379 bp, 12 predicted proteins | sample Turbeapinknodule_FD_89959 | JGI IMG/M metagenome (GOLD analysis project Ga0123341, IMG submission 89959) | Root nodule microbial communities of legume samples collected from Mexico - Turtle bean Mexico pink nodule | ecosystem: Host-associated > Plants > Roots > Nodule | place: Mexico: Nepantla...
ATTATATATTTTTTAGTAATTATTTATGATGTGTTTTTAACCTTTTAATATAATTATTGTGATATTTTTTAATTTTGTCACTATTATGAATAACATTTGTGACAGATAAAATGAGTAGTCACAAATAATAGATAAATAGTGTCAAATTTTATCTTTATCACTAATTTTAATATACTTATTGTGATATTTTTTAGTTTTGTCACTATTATAAACAATATTAGTGACAAGAAAAAAAAAATAGTCACAAATAATATATTAATAGTGACAAATCTTATATTTATCACTAACCTTTTGTCACTAAAACTAATTTTTCGTGTAGTGTGGTTAAGAGTGAACTAGTACAAACATCTTGTGTCAATCTCTCTATCCTTACACTCATGCAACTGCTTTAGCTTTGATTTTTTCTAAACTGCTGGTATAAACAACAAGTTGTTTCGCAAAAACAACTGGTTGATTTTTTGGAATCAAACTAAAAACAATTTTCTAATTGGCTTAACAGTTTTCTAATTGATTGATTCTTCATAGTCTTTCACTCTACCTTCAATACTTGCGAAAATATTTCAAAAACAATTCACCCCCTCTTTTTTAAGGCCTATAATTCTAACACAATTGAGCTACAAAGAGTGAGTTTTTTTCTTGGATGAATAGACAAGAGTAGAATTTTCTAGAATTGTGGTGGAGGTTGATTAGTTTTTAGTATTAACTATTATTTGCATACAAAAACTTCTTGAGTATAAATATCACATCATAGTTTTGGTAGTGTGTGGATGTAAGGAAAGAGAATGATAGATTATGTTTGAAGGGAATTAAAAGTTCATGAGAAGAATTAATCTACTCGGGACATGGAGATGATGGTAATGGTATTGCCTTAAAGATCTTAAGGCACTATCTTAATGGTACTTAGTTTCACATATTCAATATCGTAAGAGCATTAAGTACTTGTTTGATCAGAAGGGACTATACACAAGCCAAAAAAATATTGGTAAATTTGTTAAAGGATTAAGATTTTGAGTTTGTGTATCATCTGAGCAAGACAAATAATATTGAAGACGTCATGATTTAAGAGACATTTCAAGTGTCAAACGTAATGGTTAAGGACTCAAGTTAATGGAGTGTCAAGTACTAAATGCACTAAGAATTTCATGATGAAAGTAAATGAGGATTCTAAGGTTTAGGATAAGGTTTGGATGCTTGTAACCAAGAAGTTAAAGAATATAATCTAGTATAATATTTATAAGAATGATTTCATATGCATCATGAATAACTAAGATATATTTGTATGTGATGAAGTTCTTTTAATTGTTCAACATGTGATTAAGTATGTTCTTGTTTTTCTAGCTTGTTAGAAACTGTAGTGGAGTATCAAAGACTTGGGAGAATGTTATAACAATTAGACGTGGCTAAGTAGAAATGAAGTAGTATTATTATAAGAGTGGTTTTTTGTCCACAGGATATGAGAGTACATAATGGAATCGAGATTATAGTAGATTGAGTAATGAGGAATTCATATTTTCTTTTAGAAAAGATAGATAGAGTTTTGAAAGGTTGTGATTTTTTAGAAAATGTATTATCCTAGGAAAAGAAATGTTGTTGCAAATGATTAAAGTCACAAGGGGATATAGGTATCAACACTTAAGATTAGATAGTTGCATTTGAATGAAAGTTTCAACAATTTGAACTTGGAAGTTTTTGTACCTTCAAATGACATTAGTTATAATATACTTGTTAAGACCAATAGGTTTCTAGAAAAAGTGAGAGTAAAGTAATTGGTGCATTTGAATTTGAAGAAAATTTAGAGTTTATTAATTATTGATAAAACTAAAAACTTCTTTAAGGGAAAAAAATGATATCGTAAGATTTAGAAAACAAAATATGTGTGCCAAATAATGATGAACTAAAGCAAATGGGTTATCTAAGTGTCATGAAAGCAAGCTCAGTTTACATCTAAGTATGATCCAAGGGTAGCAAGATTTCAAAATGTCTTATTGGTGGCATGGTATGAAGAAATATATAGTCAAGTTTGTAGCTTTTAGTTTATCTTGTCAACAATCAAAAGGCTGAACAATCAATGACTTAAAGATATGTTGACATAGTTAGACATTCCTAGGGTGGAACTAAAATAATATTTTTCATAGGTTTTATCACCTACTTGTCATGTGTAGGGAAGAAACACGACTCAATGCAAGTAATAATTGATAAATTAATGAAGATTGCACACATTCTACCTATACAATTGATTATTTATTTACAAAAGCTAACCCATATTCATAAATGAAATGATTATATTACATGGTGTACCATTCATCATAGTATCAGACATGGATTTCGTTTCACTTATAGTTTTGGAAGACGCTTCAAGAAGTTTTAGAAATCAAACTTTGGCTTAGTCCAACATATCATCCATAGGTTAATGTACTATCATAGAGAACTATCCAATTCTCAAAGGATTTTCTCAGTAAGCAAGCATTGGGATGACTCCTTTTGAAGCATTATATGGGAGGAAATGCATAACACCTTTATGTTGGTTTCAAGATGGTGAAAGTGTGTTAATTGGACCAACATTAATATATCAAACCAATGAGAAAGTCAAGATAATTCAAGAAAGATTGAAAACATCTTTGAGTAGACAAAAATCTTATGCAGATAAAAGAATAAGGCATTTAGAATTCTCTATAGGCGAACATGTTTTTTTGAGAGTTACACCATTTACTAGTGTAGGAAGAACAATCAAATCAAAGAAGCTGACTCCAAAATTCATAGGTGTCAAATTCTCAAGAGTCTTGTGGCGTATGAAATTTCTTTGCCTCCTCCTTTAGCCAACATTCACAATATTCATGTGTCACAACTAAGGAAATATGTACCTGATCTCAATCATATTTTACAGTTTGATTTAGTTTAAGTGAAAGAAAATCTATCATTTGAAGTGAAACCTATTAGAATTTTAGACTCTCAAGTGAAACAATTCAGTGGAATAAATATTCATATGGTTAAAGTTTTATGGGATCTCACTTATGGTGATTGTAACTGGGAAATAGAAGAGGAGACGCAAACATCATATCCTAATCTTTTTATTGGTAACCTAATTATATGGCTATGATTGATGAGAAAGGAAATTGAATTCTACATGAATGATTACTCTAATGTGTTCTTTTACTTATATTTTCGTATGTTAGAGTTTTATTTTGAGAACTTACCCTTGCATATGTTTGTTTATGTATGAACTAGGATGATTGTACTATGTACACGAGCATATGTATGTACTAGCACTGGAGGGACGTTGGAAAAAGACTGGAGAGCATTGTTTTCTTTTACTCCCTTTTGTACAAAAATTGTATATTTTTTTGGTATTACAAATGTAACTCTTAAACTTATTCATTTTATTTTTGAAATTCTTTGTGGGTTATGACTTGAGTAATCCAAAAACATTGTCAAAGCCTCGTGCAATAGTCAAATCATGTAGAAACCTACGACAAAAAGTATTTCTATCATGAAACAATAAAGTTTTGTAAATTGTTAATTAAATCTAAAGGATGGAAGTATGTAATAATATAATTCAAAGTTATAAGATGAAATTTTGAGATACTGGTTATTTGAAACAATATATAATGCATAAATGTAATCTATGTACAATGGTAGGGATGTTCATTCATTTGGGTTATTCGATGACCCAATTCGAACCAATCAAACTCAGTTATATTGTGTTGAGTTTCATTTATGATTGGGTAAAATCCGATCCACCCAAACTAACCTACTCTTATACAAGTTGTGTAATAGGTTTAGTATGGGTGACCTGAGACTCAACCCAAGACTTACTCTTATACTTATGTTATGTTTTCTTTTTATGTCTTGAATTAGTTTGGACAAACTTATTATGACTTGACCTATTGGCTTACTTGAAACATTAAATTAATTTATATAAAGATTATGTTTTTTTTATTAAATTAATACTCTAAAATTACAATTTTTAATAAAAAAGGGATTTTTTTTTTCAAAATCTTGACCTAATTAATCCAACTTAATTCAACCAACTCAAAAGTGGGTTATGTTGGATTGGGTTTAATATAAAAGAAATGCAAAAACCCAACCCGGTATTTTTTTTGTGGGTTGGGTAATGGGTTGGTCTAAATCCTATACAACCTAACTCGTGAACATGTATATACAATGACATATTCTTATTCATGATCTTAAATAGGAAAATATCCCATTTTTACTTGGAAAGGAGCACGGAAAAATCCAGAGCTAAGGGTTACTAGCTTATAAATAGTTTCCTTTGGTATTACAGTCTTACAAATTGGGGAACATGTTTGTTAGTCCTTTAGTCTCCTAATAAAATGAATTAATTAATGATTATGTATGAACTATATATACAAATTATTCTTAATATTAATAAACACACACACATATAATTTAAGAGCATACATTGCTTAGTGTTCTAGCTAGATGTTTGAGCTAAGCAATGAAATCTTCAAGAGCATAACAATACAAGTGTCACAATTTCATTGTGACTTGACTCACCTAGCCTATCCCACAAGATAATTGAATCACCCTACAACAATTCCCCCCTCAATAATTGTCCCACTATGAATTAGACTCTTCAATTATGACTAGGTCCACCTTCCTTACGCGATAGGACAATTGTGCAATCTGTAACAATCTCCCCTAAACAATTGTCCCATTGGGAATCGAACTTGTGATCTTGACTGAGATACCAATTGTGGGATCAAGCACTTAACATTAGGCCAAAAACTATAGTTAATAGTTAGGACACAACTCTTTCTACTTAAGAGCGTAACAACCCAAATGCCACAATTTGATGTGACCTGGTCCACTTGAGTTACACCACATGACAATTGATGCACCTTGCAATAGTTATTTGTTGCTCAATCTGTTGCAAGTCCTCCTAGCTTAGTGATGTGTCAATGTGTTCATGTGAGGAGGGTTCCCCAAAGTACCTATGCCTACACCAACAGTATGAAAATAACTTGATACTTTGGACGTCCAACATTAATAGTCAGTATATTTTGCACCTAAAGGGATGAAGTGAACCTTGTGTGCACTACATCTTTAAAGAATCCTATAATAATCCTATTTATCATAAATATCCAAAAAAATGTATTTTTTTTACATATGAAAATAATGAATCTAAGAATAGAAGACTTACAATCCGCTGAATAATATGAATTGCTAACTCTAATGATAATTGGTCTAAAGACACTATTTGTTCATTTTCCACTTAATGAGGCATGAATGGGGGGAGGGGAGGAAGGGGGATTAAGAATCAATATCAAATTTCGTTGTCTACTCTTGCATGATTTTCCAATTGATATTCTTTGTCATCAAATTCTTTTCTAATAATTGATAACCCCTTTGAGATAACTTGTAGGGTGAGTTGTTCTTCTTTAGGATTTCTTAGGCCTTTATTCTCCTTTCCTGTGTTGAAATATATATCATTATTGTTAATGAATTAAATAATTTGAAATTTACCTCACGAGGTACATTAGATTGAATCTATACAAAATGTCTCTAGATATCTTCGTTTATATCATATTTTCTTATACGAAGTTGGTCCTTGATTAATCTTGTCATCATTTAAACCTCATTGCATAGTGAATGAGTTTAAACTATCTTGGCATGCATGCAATAGTAAGATCTTCCTCTTAACAACTTTAACACGTATTATCTTAAAGTGTATGTACATACATACATAAATTCAAATCAAATACTAAACTAGAACAAATTCACATTGTATAAATAACTTAGATCAAGATTGCTAACCAAAACATGTTGTCAAAGCAACTTTCTGTTTGAATCCCCTACGTCATCACATGAAGGTTGCAAAATTGACACTTTCTTACACGTTAGTATGCTTAAATAAATAGTAAATGCTCCATAGTTGGGACTTGATTACTTCTATATATGTAGTAACATCAATGTGGATCAAGATATCTCCACTTATGTGTTTGATAGTAAGGGTTTTCGATCTGTGTTGCCTCTAGCCTTCTTAGTCAAAACATTAATAACACCATGAGGAGGAGAAACAGGTGGACTAGCCATGTATTTGTGATACACATTCAAATTTTCATAAGTTAAACACATATTCACATAATAAAGTTAATTACATATTTAAATTAGACACACACATATATAACATGTGTTACAAACATATGTAAGTTAGATTGAACTATTCTCCCCATATGCCTTCATCATAATCAATATGACTAACAATTACATTGCCTTTTTTCAAGACTATGGGATATATCAATGTCTTTAAGTTGATTTTCATGACATACATATGTGTTTCTTCTATGAATGAAGATTGACCTTTTCTTCCTACTCATATCTATTACATAAAAAAAACTTGTTTTGTTTGATAGGTCATGATGAAAGGTTCATCCTTGTAGTCTACCTTTGTGAAGTCAACCAAAGTAAATCTCATATCATTGATTTGAACACATTTTTTGCTACCAACTCACTTATATTTAAACAACAAAATTGGAAACTTAGTTAATAAAGCTCATAGATTTCTTTAATTACACCATTATAGTTATTCATTGTCATTTCTAAATTTCGTTGTTCAAACTTGAAAACTATATTGTTATTGCTTCAATAGTAACATCACTATTTTGCATGGTACTCTTATCCTCCCAAGTAAAACTACCAAATAGGTTAGGTCAACTTGACTTAACCTAACATGACATCTAAAAATATGTATCAGGTCAGTTTGATCTATTTTATAATATAAACTACAATTTTTTTCATTAAGCTCAACCTTGTGTAGGACCAACGGGTCATTTTAGTCTACTTTAAAATAAATAAAAATAAAAGTAAAATAAATTTAAATAAAAAATCAAATGTTTTTTAAATTTAAATTTAAATTTGAAGTATAATAATTTGATAAATAAGTAAATAAAAATTACAATACAGTGTTTTTAGGAAATAATATTACTTTAATTCTTTCAAAGGTAATTATTATTTTATAAAATGGAATGACTTACAAAACTGCGAATAAACTAAACCTAAGCCCATTTAAGCTTGGGCCCAAATGAATTAGATGACCCAATTCAATTTAATCACAAATGTTTTAGTTAGTCTAGCTCGTTTTTGAAGACTTTTCGAGTTAGCTTATCAAACCAATTCTATATTGACAAAAGTTGTTACATTCATTTTGACATTTTTTTTCTTGTAACACTTTATTTTTTAAACTAATTTACAAAGTTGTTGTTATGTTTATTCACTAATTGACCTTTTTATATATTTTAGAATTCAATGTCTTTAACAATGTTTTATGTTCATAAATGTACATAAGAGAATTTTTATTGTTGTTCAAAATATATAAAATATGTTTTCATTAATTTTTCAAAATCTTTGGTTTGGACACTCAGACATGTCAAACCTTACCACCACATTTATCATGATGATGAAACTTAGGAAACCTAACTGCTCAACTTTTGATAAATAGTTTAAACAAAAATCAATACTTTATTTTATAATATATCTTTTAATTATGGATCATGTATAGTTCAAAATTATACACTCATCTTAAATAATCAGATCACAAAATCTAACTTCCATTAGTAATGAACACCTAAGTGAACCAAAATGTAAAAAAAAAAGGAAAAAATATTTCAAATTGACACAAGACCACAAAACAACCCCATTTTGTAACTAATCCAAACTTGAAGGCGATCTCACGTCAAAATTCATTGAGTCAAAATCTAATATTTTAAACAATTAAAATGAACAACTTATTTTTAATGATAAAATAGGCTAGTGTTCTAAGATGAGCTATGTAACTCTATTATGAGATTTGATGAACAAGTAGAGTTTGGTGATACAAATTCATGGGAAAAGGTTACATACCAAATTCCCAATGCAAACGTTATGCAATCTTAAATTTTACCATTTTTACCACTTTGATAATTCCTATGCAACCTAAAAGCCATAGATTTGGATGTTACCATCAAGATTAGATTAAAGAGATATAAAGGATATTGAAACAAAGTTATTAGATGAGCGTAATTTTATTCACACTTAATAACTTTAATTATAGATTATTGGAGTATAATAATAAATAAATTTATTATTTTAATTAAGATTCATATAATTGGTTTATTTGGGCCTTAACTATTATTTTTGTTAATTTTGTATTTTTAGAGTAAATGATCTAAAGGAAGTGTCTACCTTTGTGAATGGGCCAAATATGCAAAAAAGTACAAGTTGTTTCTTTGAATCAAAACATAAGCAAATATTTGAGGATTTTATGCAAAGTAGGAAAGATTTTCTCCACTATCTTCTCCATGATCTTCTCCACTATATTCTCTACCAAAACTGGTGCCTCCACCATGGAATGCATATTTGGTTGCTCATTTGTGTCCTATTTAAGGAGAGCCAAAGGAACACATAACAAACACCAATCTCTCTAAGTGCATAATTGCTTCCTCTACTTATTTTTCTGCATTTTTATCTTTGTTTTTTTTACCTCTGCATAGAAGGCTAAACCTTTTTGGTTGATTTCTTTGTAATTTCTCATTGAGTGTTGAGGTTCTGATCAATAAAAGTTTTGTTATTCAATTCTCTATAGCAGTTGTTTTATCTTCTAATCGCTCGGAAAACTATTTTTTGTGAGAGGTTGTACTTGAATGAATGATTGAAAGTCTTCTTTATCTTAAATGTTGGCTTCTTAGCTAGTTCACATTGTTCTAATTAATTTATTGGGTGCATGATTGAAGAGAGAGGACATAAGCATTGACATGGAGTATACGCATGGAACAAAGTGGGTACTAATTAAACTAGTAGAAACATGATTTACTGATGAGATTCAAGTTGAATTAGATTGACGCATATTCAATCTAGTTTAGCTAAGTGTTATAATTGAAGGGTGATAATATTTAGATAACCAGTAAGTAATTCATTGGTGGAGGAACTTAGGAGTCAACCTGCATTCTTTACTGTTTTTAATCTGTTTTACATTTTTTTGCTAAACGAACATAAACCCCATCTTTACCTTTACTGTTATTACTATACAATTTTGTTGCAGAGTGTTCGAGAGCTAGTTTTCACTAGATTCACACTTGAGTTCATTAGAAGAATACTTGGTGATAAAGTACCATCCAAAGCCATCATACACACTAAATAAGGGACTGAAGCACTATTTGTATAAATAAAGTAGAATACAATTGTAATAAAAGTTGTGTTTGTAGATATACTTTTGTAAAGGCCTGTTGTAAGAGATATTAAAAGACACTCTAGGAGATCCTCACTTGTCATACTAGCAAGGATCTCTAGAGCATCTTAAAAGGATACTAGCCACTCCTTAAGCCACCAACCCTACCATGCTTAATCTAACTTACCTAGGGTTAGAGTAGCCTGAGGAGCAAGCTTCCCCTTTCCCTATAAATACCTTGCCAAAACACTTTGTAATTAGATTTGATATAATTGTGAATGAAGCTTTTTGAATTCAGAAATCATTCTTTCTCAAATCTCTTCTTGTTTGTAAGCTTATAAGGCCTAGTAAACTCTTGGAAGCTTGGCCTCACCAACTTCCTCTTCACGCATACACCATTGCCAACACATGTTCATCTATTTGGTTTCCTTCACACCTCAACCATGTCTTTCGCTGCCTCTCATCCCTCACTTCCACAAGTAGGAACCATGATTCATACCAGGTGGATCAGAGCATCTAAGATCCTTCAACGAAGCTAAGTAAATTCTCTCAAAAAAAAAATTCTATCAAGTGTGTTCTTCACGGTAAATACTTGTTCTTGCTTGATTCTGTAATTTTTCTTGTGTTTCCACCGAATAAATCTTGTTTTTCACTGTTTATTCTTATTTTCCACCGATTATATTTAGTTTTCACCATTTTTTTTTCGTTCACACATTCATCAAACAATTTTTCTTTACTATTTTTCACTAGTTTTTGTTGTTTTCTTCATTTTAATCGATGAATTCATTGTTTGCTTGGATATTTCATCGTTTAATATCCTTTCTATACAATTTAAATGGTTTAATTGCCTTGGAACATTCATCAAACATTTTCCGCTGCCAAGCCTCTTTGTTTTTCGTTGTTGCTGTAATTTCCTATTGTTTTCTGGTGTTTGATTCGTTCTTTTGCTGTTTTCTGTCAACTTCTACCATTTAATATGTCTTGTATGTGATTCTCTTGGTTTATTTTTTCATTTTATTTTGTGTCAAATCTTCCACACAGTCTGCACCTCAACCTGTTCAAAAACACGGGTGTTCTTGCTGTTTGTCTTGATTTTGTTTGTGTTTCTTGTTTTTAATCCTGTATTTGTTTTCATTTAGGTGTTGTTTAGGGTTTCACATCATTACATGTCAATTTTCACGTTACATTTTCTCTTAATATTGTCATAATCATCCTGTGTTGCTGCTTTATGAACATTGTGTGAGTTTTTCTCTCAATGCACACAACCTGTTTGATTAAAGTCATGTTGATGTTTTGCTTCCGTTTTGGTGTGGTTTGCTTTATGTAATATAGTTTTCAGTAATCCTCACTTGCTCTTGGTTCTTTGGTGATTTTCTTGCATCATTTCTACTATTTCGTTGTTGTTTTGTCAACCTTTGCTTCCTTTAGGAGTTTCCTGCCAGTTTTTCTAGAATTTTCATACTTACTATTTGAATTGCGAAATTTATTTTGACCACATTTTGCATCCAAAGTTTCTGATTTTTTTTTTTTTGCAATACCATTTACATGTTCCCAAATCTCACTAAAAAAGGTACGTCCTAGTTTCAAATAGAAAAAAAAGTTATAAATTTCAAAAGCCTAGACGTTTCTCTATGTGAAAAACTTGTTTCAGTGTCAGTTTTGCTCTTGGTGTTAAATTTTCTGCATCTAGTCCCCTTTGTGTTTTGGCCTAAAAATTTTACCATATGTTTTTTTATCTCTTACCTTGAACTAATTAAATTTTCAGCTTCCAATTAGCTATAGAAAAATTACCATAAATTGTACAATCCAATCCGCCAATTCAGAAACCAGTTTTTCCTATGCTACCAAACTATTTGTGTTTTAACAAGTTTGGTTGATTTGTTTCTCAGTGTCTACATCTCTTTTTACCCTAAAATTTGTGGCATTTTGTACATCACTGAGTTCATCATATACCATAAAAATTTCAGCTTAAAATTCTTTGTTTATAAATTACCATAATTCTTACACGTTTGGTGATCAGTGCTACACCTAGTCTTTCCGTTTCAGTCAATGTTGCTGACGTTGTGCGCATTTTGTACCTTTTATTTCTCCGTGTTTACTGCACCTTTTGGCCTCAAATTTGTTCCATTTTCATCGTCTTTGAGTTTAGTTTTTACCATAAAAATTTCAGCATTATCTGTTTTGCAAATTTTTTTGTACAAATTTTGGAACAAACACTGCCAATTACTCTAGATTTTGTTTTTGTAATCTGCTCTGGAACTTTACTTAGGTTCTTTTGCTTATGCTTCCTTTTATTGGTTGCCTTAATTTTTGCTTGTCTTTTGTTGGATTTCTATTCTGGTTTGTCACATTCTCTTCCTATTTTGCATTTAAACTTTGCAAATTTGTTCTTTTCTTGCTTTATTCCTTTGTTTCCTCTATTGTGTTGGTTTTTGGTGGTGCTTGAAGGGTGCCTCACGAAGTGAAGTGTTTCCAACTTCCAGTGGGTTTTCTTTGGACATTTGGACTTAATATTAAGAGGAGAAGAAGAGGTTCCTGAGAAATTTTAGTTTCCTTCATTTCACACGATTCAAATCAAGACACCTCCTTTACAGTTTTTCTACACATTTGTAATTTTGTGTATTTTTCGTTGTTTGGCATTAGTATTGTTTTTTTTTTAGTTTGGGAAAATGCTTTAGTAAGCAATTCCACTACATTTGGTAATAGTTTCGTGCATTAGTGTGGTAGTGTGTCAGTGAACTCTTCAGTGTTCATTGCACTATCACCATATGGTTTTCGACTAGCATTTCAGTTCCTTCTTGTTGTTTTGTTTTTGCTTATTACATTTTTGCCTTTCTTTTCTTGTATTTTACGTTTATGTGATACATTAGGGTTTTTCTTTTCTTACAAATAGATAGATCTTTCTTTGGTTTTTAAGAGCATTTCTATATCTCCATTTTTTCATGTTTCCCCAAATTGTTTTGAAGTTTTCTTTGGACACTTTTGTGAGATAACTTTAAGGTAAGCTCTGGCGAAGAAAGCCTTGGTACTTTGTGACTCACCTCGCTTTCCTGGGAGTGAACTTGAAACTTTCTCACTTTTGTTTCCTCTACTAAACTTCACCCATAAAATTTTTTGTTTAAAAAAAAAATACTTTGAAATTTTGGGCTCATTCTAGTTGATTTCTTTCAAACAATTGAAAAATTTTATTTACAATCAACCATGGGTGGACCATTTTATCAGTCTCGGGTTCATAGCAATATCAATACTCAAGTTCCAATAGATATCCGCTCACGCCTAGACCAACAAACTCAAAATCTTTCTGAGATAAAAGAACTCATTCTACAATATAAAAAAACTCAGGAAAGAAAAACACATAGGTCTAGGAGACTATGGAGACATTTCACATAGACCTAGGGGTAGACACGGGGAGGGGTATTATCCAAACACTGAACTATAACAACAACCATATTCTCTGAGTAAGAGGTATTCTAAAATTCCTATATGGTGGATCAATATTCTAGCTCAACCTACCCTAGGCATAATTACAAAAGGGAGGGTCATTACACCACATTCTAGGGACATGCCCTCTCAAAAGGTATCTTTTGCTGCACCTATTGTTTTTAAGCCTACATTCCCAGATCTAGAGAAATTTATTCCTATAGATCAAAATTTTAAAGATGAAGCAAAAAAATTATATCCGTAGAAGGAGCGACTTTAGCGAAAAGTTAACATCTCTTCCTTGCCAACATGAATCTTCATCCCTAGAAACACAAAAGGAGGTACCTCTAATTGTAGTACTTTAACAATTGAACCTCCTACCACTATAAACAATAATAAGCAAGAAATAGAGTTATCTTTTAAAGATTTGATTAATATTGAGCCTATAGGAGAGAAGTCTAGTTTTAGTATTGTCCATATTCCTTCCAATGACTTTTTCCTTGATTCCAATATTTTATTTAAAAATGAACTTCATACTTCCCATAGAGAAATTTTTTTTCGTCATCCTTGTCAAATTTTTCAACGATTTTCTCTTATGGATAGTTATCACTTTATACCTTCGTTTATTCAAATGTTGAAATACCATCTAAATACCCCTTTTCACTCTTCTAAACATCTTTTGCCTCAACATGATGGGGATTTAGTTGTAACTCAACAAGTGAAATTCAAGCCTTCTTTAGGACATTTTGATAAAAGTGTTTTAAGTCCCATTGTCCATATAGAAGCTTGTGAGTTTTTATCACACAACCCTCTGAATTTTTCAAAAACATTTTTTTACCAGGGTTGTTTTCCTAAAATTACTTTCACTACCAAAGGCACTAGCTTTGTGACTAGTTTTCCTTTTGAAAATATTTTGTCTGAAGCTAACCAAGAATTTTTTTCAAACACATAAATCAGATGCCCATATTCCTCCACCCTGACAATCTTTTGTATGTTTGTGTCCCCTCTCAAGGGAATTCTTCTTCCTATTCTCCTTCTTCTTCTTCTACATTGTTTTCTCCATTTCCCGTGGTGTTCCCTTTACCTGCTTTAGGTAATAAGACACATCATATAGGTACCATTCCAAATATTTTATTTCTTTTCAATTTCTACATCCATCCACTTCGCTTCATTTGTATTCTCCTTATGTTTGTTGTCTTTTTCAGGTGGATTCATGAACCCGGAGGACCATAAAGACAACCCTTTCAAATAAGGTGGCCTTGTCAAATAGGATCTGAGGACATATCCATTTGAAGTGGGGGAGCCTGATGGAGTACCATCCAAAGCCACTATACACACTAAATAAGGGACTGAAGCACTATCTGTATAAACAAAGTAGAATACAATTGTAATAGAAGTTGTGTTTGTAGATATACTTTTGAAAAGGCATGTTGTAAGAGATATTAAAAGACATTCTAGGAGATCCTCACTTGTCATACAAGCAAGGATCTCTATAGCGTCTTAAAAGGATACTAGCCACTCCTTAAGCCACCAACCCTACCATGGTTAATCTAACTTACCTAGGGTTATAGTAGCTTGAGGAGCAAGCTACCTCCTTCCCTAAACACTTTGTAATATATTTGATATAATTGTGAATGAAGCTTTCTGAATTCAGAAATCATTCTCTCTCAAATCTCTTCTTGTTTGCAAGCCTAGAAGGCCTAGTAAACTCTTGGAAGGTTAGCCTCACCAACTTCCTCTTCATGCATACACCATTGCCAACACATGTTCATCTATTCGGTTTCCTTCACACTTCAACCATGTCTTCCGCTACCTCTCATCCCTCACTTCCACAAGTATGAACCATGATTCACATCACTTGGGGTCAATAGACCTTCTATACTACCTTTTCCTCACTGTTAGACAATCCATGAATGAGAATTAGACGAATCTCTTTGGATAGTCTACTTGCATAAAAACATTTATTTGGATGTCAGACGATATGCATATCAAGAACCTAAAAGCCATAGATTTAGGTGTTACCATCAAGATGATACTAAAGAGATATAAAGGACATTGAAACAAAGTTATTAGATTTGGTTTCAATTGAAATTTTCAACCAGTTGATGTCTTTTTCCGGTTTTGAGCATAAATAATTAGCATATCAGTAGTTTTGAAGGATAAATGTAAAATTGATAGTGAAAAATTGATAGTGAAGAACTTCCCAAGTCCTAAAAAAAATTGATATAATTAGGATTTTAGAAAGTTATCTCACGTCAAAATTAATTTTTAGTCAAAATCTAAGCTATTCAAATAAACTAGTTTTAGGTCAAACTTAACCTAGTGAAGAGAAATATGATTTTTAGTCTTTCGTATTATTCATAGGGATCAAACGTAATTACCTAAGTGGAAAAACCATCTTTCGCACAATTCTACCAAACTAACCAAAATATCAAGGGTTAGATAACACATGGTCTCAATTCTAGTCAGTACAAACAAAAAAAGTCACAATAATATAAAATTATGCACACACACACAAACACACGAGATAAGTTAATTTTTAGAGTTCACACTCAATCGGTTTTTTAATTTACATAGAACTTTTGATCATAACATTTCCACAAGAACATGCTAGATAAAAAGAAATCTTAAATAATAATGAGAGATATTGTTTGAGTACCTAATTGATAGGCACAAAAGAGATGATGATCAAAATGGGTGAATTGATGAGAAGTTAGGGAAGACCACCAAAAGATAATATTTGTTGAACAAGTTATGATGTAATTAAACTAACAATCATGGAAATAAACGAATTATATTCACAATGTTTCGTATTTAAGGATCAGTTATTTAACTATTACAAAAGTTTATCAAATTTGGACAATCCTACAAGTAATAAATATTTTATCACGTAAAATTTTCTTAAAGAATAGTTTACAAACCTTAAAAATATGTCAAAGACCATACTAAAAATTACCTGATTTGTGAGGACATTGTAACAATGAGAAAACACATGAGCAAATTGAAGACCATTGTCACAATTAGACCATAGAAGGAGGATAATGATGAAGATGCGACACCACGTGAGGAAAATAATGAGAAGAGATACACTTTCAAGGAGGAAAATCCTCGAGGAGAGGACGAGATTGATGAAAAAGGGGGAAGTGTCACACGGAGAGATTATGCATGTATGTAAGGAAAAAAGAAAACTAATTGTTCTATTTTCATAGGTTGTTTTAAATACCTTTCTTTATCAGTTAATCAATGTTAAAAACACCATTATACATTGAAATAATCAATGTAGAATAATGTTGTGGTATGGTATGTATATTTTGTAGAAATGACAAGATAAAATAATCACATAAAATGTTAAGGTCAAAAAAATATACAAGTAATATAATATCATTCGACAAGTTATATAAAATAATCACACACATACAAATATTACAATTAAAACACAACTACAAAACAAAAAATTATCAAAATAATATCAATTTTAAAGTTATCAAACATATCTTTAAATAAAAGGTTATGCACATGTTAATAATTCAATAATTTCATATCTTTGCATAAATTCTCAAATGTTAGTTAATTCATTTAAACATTAGTAAGGTTAAACCTAAAGACCAAACCTTACTAAAAAACTATACTTCAGCATTCGCTCACTATAACAACGTCAATACAAGTTTCAACATCAAAGCATTTAACATTTTTTTTTACCAATTTGGTCCACAATTTCTCATAGGTGGATATTAACTCAACATAACATTAACTCATTACTTATACCCCAACTTGGAATTTAAACAAACTTTGCATCCCTTACATTTATCTTACTTATACCCTAAGGAATCTAGAGATTTGTGAAGAGGATAAAGTATCATAAAAACTTCATGATAAACTAAAAAATAAACATTCTAGAAATTAAACATCTCAAAATCAAGTTCCAACTCAAAATAAATCTACTTCCTCACAAAAACAACTAATGGATAAATATTTCTAGAAGGAGAAATATAGAAATTTGAAGAGAGGAAATGCAAGATGTTACATGAGACTAACACGTAAGATTGCTAGTCTATAGTTATGCTACTCTGTTACATGACTAGTTTGTATATTCTCGAAAAATCACAAAAGGAATTAAGAGTTTCTGTTTTGCTTTTGGAAAAAGAATAAAAAATGTAAAAGAAGATTTGAAACAAAGAGGGAGAAAGTATAAGTTTATTCTCTATGGAAACGCATAAGAGTTCTTCATATTCCTAATTGCACCTCCCTTTACACTAAACCAACCACTCTTGTTTTTAATTTCAACTCGTAATCAAAAGCTCAATCTATTTTACACGCCATCACTTAAATTTTCCAACAAAATCTAAAGCTAACACTTATATCTCATATATACTACACATATATAACTAACTAAATAAATTATAGTTTTAACATAATTTAAATATCACCTTTTCAATTTATTTCAAACACTTATACTAACAAATTCTTATAAGTATTACATATGAATGTGACAACAAATTTCTTCTAAATATTTAATGCATTATATACTTAAATATTTGATCTTAAAATTATTGATTAAATAAAAATAAATTTACTTTTAATATTCAAGACCATTGTATATATTTAGAACTTGTACCTTTACGGTGTGTCTATTATTTAATATTTATAGTATATCGATAAATTATAAACCAAACTTTCGGCATATTTAATCTTAGATCCACCTTTTTTTATTTTGGAATGAGAATTCTAGAATCTAGCTTTTACATTCCTATTACTATTTTAGGATAAAAAGAGATGGATTCAGATTTTTATAAAATGCAGGAAAAATATCCATAAATTACGTACAAGAGTTAAGCCCAATTTTACATTTGCGTTTCTTCCTGCACCACCATATCTTCCTCTCGCACCCCATAACTTATGTTTTAAGACATTTTTTTCCTTAAGTAAAAAAATAAATCAATCCTAAATCCCACACACTTCACCTTCTTCCCAGCTTTCACCTGCGCGACACCCCAGGCACCCTAACACTTTATTTATGTTCGTTCAAGCTTTATGATCGTTCTTAACATTATTTGGGAGTGTTTCGCAGACCATATGTATGGTATAGTCATCCTGCATTAGAGATTTGTGTTTATTATGTGGTGGAAAATGTTGGTTTTTTTTTACTGGTATTTCATTGGTTTTTCAATGGCTGTTCAATGATTTGAATCTTCTATTATATTTTTCATTTTATAAATATAATTTGGATTATAGAATTTGGAAGTTATTTCCAAGTTTAGGTTTCTAGATTTTAAAATTCAAAATATTTTTTTTTAAAAAATACATTTTATATTGAAGAATCCAAAAAGTATTTCTGGATCTGGAAAAGGCTTTTGGATTTTGTAATCCATAATGTATTTGTTAAAAAAAATACATTTTGTATCCTAGAATGCATTTATTTAATAGATAAATTCTAGATTGTAAAATCTAGAAGTCATTTTCGAATTTGATAAATTCTCCAATCCATAATGTGTTTTTTTAACAAATTTGAATTACACAATCCAAAATACAATCAAAACCACACCAGAACCTATACCAGAAACGAAAAAACTCATTATAAACATGCATGTCTGATTATAACCACCACGACAAATAACCACAAACCACCTTGCAACTCATGACAAAAGCAACCATCGATCTTCACCAAGATTTTCACGCACTTAACCCACTCACCTCCATACAAAAAAAGTCCATAAAATTTAATTGATTTACATAAGAGTATTTCTAAAATTAAATAAGTTATGAGGGTGCCAAAAAAATATGGAGACACAGGAAGAAACACCCCCTGTCAATATACATTGGACAAGAGAAATAAGTACTGTAATTAAGGCATTTCATTATGCACCCTATGATTGGATTGTGCACCGCCATTTGTAAAATGGCTAAAGTACCCTCAAGTTAATTTATATACAACCTTACTTTCATTTCTCACCCACCTTTTTTCTTCTTCATCCACTAGTGCACCCTTTCATTTGTTATGCTTTTGTGTAAGTCCCTATAAGACTAATATTTGTTGAGATTATTAGAGTCTAAGTTCAAGAGGGGTGAATTGGACTTAGAAAAATTTCACATAGAATACTATTTAAGAAATCCTAACAAAAAAGAATAGATTGATTTAAGAAAAAACATATTTATTTCCTGATTTCAATAACCAGTTTCGAAAATATAACAAATTAGTTTTAGAATCAACAGATTTTATTTATGACTTATCAGTTCTAGATTTTTGTCCAGAGAAGCAATTGGAAACAATGTTTAGACCTTTAACACAAAGATTTAACAAAGAAACACTTTGATGATTAAAATCAAGAGATACAAAATTTTTAATATGATTTTCAAACCATTACCTTTAACACAATCAGTTTAGAAAGATTTCACTTGAAACAATTTTGTTAAAGTGATTTTAACTGCAGAATTTAAATTCAGCAAGCAACTTTCAAAAGCCTATTCGAAAACAGTTTCAAAATGATAGAAGCTTGAACTAGATTGTTTATTTGAATTTTAAAACATGTATTACTTAGCCCAAGATTAAAGATACTTTGAATTTTAAGAAAGATTAAGGCCTTATCAGAATCTTGAAAAACAGAATATGATTTAACCCAACAACAGTTAAAACAACGGATTCAATTATGAAACAACAGGTTTATTTTATCACAAATTTCCATATTTCAGTTTTAAAGCAGTGATCATGAAAAGAGAACGGCACACACAGATTTATACTGGTTCACTCAATAAGAGCTACATCCAGTCCCACCTTATACCAAGATGGATTCCACTAAAGCAAAGCAATCTTTACAAAACCTCTTAGTTCTTGAACCCTCCAAGAACCAAGATCACAAGCTAAAACACATTATTTCAGCAACACTCTAACTTCTAAAAACCCTATCAAGAAGTACAACCAAGAACACTTTTACAAAAGGAAAGGTTTAGGAAAGAAAATACCTTGATTGCAGATACAAGAGTTTGAATCAGGACCCTCACAACTGCATTACTTAACATAACCACTTTCTGATTAGTTGAAAACTGAAAGTGTGAACAAATAGGTTGAAACTAAATTTTGAAAAAGATTACAATTTTGAAGCAATACCAAATAATCAATTGTTTTGTCAAACAATATATTAAATTTTTGTGTTGTAACACAGTTTTTAAAAACTTGGAGCAGTTTCTTAAAACTATTTTTAAGAGATCCTTGTGCTTAATCTCATCATTATGGCTGTGAGTTATAAGGTAGATTCAGAGTGCAAAAGGCTATTTAAACAACTCTATCCTAACTAAAACCATGAATTACATTTTTTCATAAATCTTCAAACAAGTTGTCTTCATCAAACATATCTTCATGGAAGTTGAGTAGAACATAAACTCCTATTTTTTTGTCGTTTCTCACTTGCTCTGTTCCACTCCTAAAGAAAAAAAAAACAAGTGAAAGACAACTTCATTATTTATACCAATTTCTCACCTATTTTGTTCCATTTTTAAAGAAAAAATGTAACTCTCTCTTGGCACACATGATGTAAAATATTAGTTTCATTGTATAGTATCTCTTATACATGTTCTCTTACTATATTATTATGTATGAGAAAATTAAAACTTAATTAAACCCATTTTATCTAGAGATTTGACTTTTGATTATATTGTTCTTCTTGGGCACCTCATTTCCTTTATTTAATCCTTGAAAACATTGATTCGCTCCAAATATTTTATAATGCCTTTGCAAATGTAAAAAAAATGTCACAAACTTTTGTTTCTAAGCACACATGAATCCTAAACTTGTTTACAATATTCCAAAAAAAAAGTATTAGCTTGACTAGGAGTCATAAGATTTGCAATTTCTTTTCTTATCCTATCGTGTATAACACAATGAAAGAATGTTTTACAATCTATATTTGTTTCATAGGAATGAGAAACTAGTAACCATGTCAGTAACAAAATAATTTGGTAGTTAAAATCTTGGTAGCTAATTAGGTACCAATTTAGAAACTACTTATCAATAATAGAAACTAATTTAGAAACCAGCATTAGTGCAAAATGTAGAAATAACTACTGTTTATTATGTGCACTTTACGATCAGACGCAGTCTTTAAAAACGCGGTGACATTTTTGAAATTAAGTTCATTTACAAATGTGGCTAATAGCCGCATTCATAAATCAAAGCGCTTGATTTATGAATGCGGATATTACAAATAGCCACATTTGTAAATAATTTTTTACCCTAATTTCTGAAGCGCGCTACTTACACTTTCTTATTTTCTTTCTCCTCTTTGCGTTTCGCGTTTACACTGTTTTTGCTCGCGTTTGCGCTTCACGTTCATCTCTTCTTATGCAACTTCATTCATTTTGTATTCGTGCCTTTGAAAGTTTGTTCGAGCTCTCTTTCTTCTTCACCAATGGTATATAAATCTTTTTCATTTTTCTTACTTTGTTTGGTTTCTTGTATTGCTCAAAGTAATGTTTCATTGCCTTCGTCGATTCTTCTGTGGTTTTTGGTTTGCTCCATCGCTGCTTCAGCGTCCGTTGCCGCCGCCGTTGTTGGCGCTCTCTTGCCACTCTTCAGCAACATTGCCTTCACACACAAGGTTGGTGGTATTTTAAATTTTTTGATTTTTTTTTTAATGTTATGAATTGTTTTTTTTGTTATGTAATATAATTTTTATTTTTTAAAATTTATATTATTTAGTATTTATTATAATTTGTATTTATATTATGTTAGTTGTTAGTTTAGAATAAAATTATCGAGTTTGTATTGTGTACGAGGATGTTCGACCCTCGGCAAACGCGTGACATAGAACACTGATTAGAAAACACCTGAATGACTATTTCAGAATATAATGGATCGAAATTGGATTAATTCTCTTCGCATAAGTGATGAGTACGAAAGAGGAGTAGAAGAATTTATACAATTTGTGCACGTAACGCGATTAATAGTGGTCATGATGGAGCAAAGATCAGGTGTTCGTGCGTTAACTGTTTAAATGGAATGTTAAGATAATGAGGGAGCACTTGCTATGTGATGGGTTTCCTCAATCTTATAAAACTTGGACATGGCATGGCGAATTGTTAAATTTACCATGTGTTTCCGTAACTGAAGAATATGTGGGGTCCACCATGGATGATGCAGTACATGATGATGTAGATGATGATCGATTGGAGGACATGATTCGTGATGTGGGAGCTCAGTCTTTTGTAGAAGCGCATGAATATGGAAGTATGTCAAGCGATGTAGAGACTCAATTGTATCCTGGATCAACTAATTTCACACGGTTGTCGGCGATGTTAAGATTGATGAATTTGAAGGCAATAAATGGATGGACTGATAAAAGCTTCACAGAATTGCTTCAGTTGTTGAAGGATAAGCTTCCATCTACCTAATCGTAATTATGAGGCCAAAAAGATTCTTTGTCCAATGGTTATGGAGTATAAAAAGATACATGCATGTCTTAATGATTGTATATTATACCGGAAAGATTTTGAATTGTTGAAAAGTTGTCTGAGGTGTGGGTTATCACGTTATAAGTTGAAACAAAAAGATGAGGATATTATTGAAGATATAGAAAAGCATGAACCCTCAATGAAGGTTATGTGGTATCTTCCCATCATTCCAAGGATGAAGCGTTTGTTTGCAAACCCAAACGATGCTAAAAATCTTAGATGACATGCAGATGAGAGGAAATGTGATGGCATGTACTGACATCTAGTTGATTCTATTTAGTGGAAGAAATTTGATGATGAGTTTCCAGAGTTTGGTAAAGAATCAAGAAATATCCGACTTGGTTTAGCTACAAACAGAATGAATTTGTTTGTTAATATGAGTACAAGTCACAGTTCATGGTCTGTTTTACTAGTTATTTACAACTTACCTCCTAGATTGTGCATGAAACGAAAATACATGGTGATGTCTATGATGATATCTGGTCCAAAACAGCCAAGGAATGACATAGATGTTTATCTAAGTCCCCTAATTGAAGATTTGATGTTAATGTGGGATTAGGGTGTTGAAGTATTTGACGGATTTGCTAATGAAATTTTCAAGTTGGATGCCATGTTATTTTGCACCATCAATGACTTTCTAGCATATGGTAACTTATCAGGTTATAGTGTTAAGGGTCATAAAGCATGTCCAATATGCGAAGAAGAAAATGCTTCAAAACAATTGAAACATGGAATGAAGACAATATATCTTCGGCATCGGAGGTTTCTTAGAAGTCATCATCCTTACAGAAGGTTGAAAAAAGCCTTTAATGGACACAAAAAGACTAGTGGTCCACCAACTCCATTAACTAGTGTTGAGGTTTACTAAAAGGTAAATAACATAGACCACACCTTTGGTAAGTAAAAAAAAAAGTCATCTGTGACAAACATTTGGAAGAAAAAATCAATCTTCTTTGATCTTCCGTACTGGTAGAGGTTAGAAGTCAGACATTGTATAGATGTAATGCATGTTGAGAAGAATGTGTGTGATAGCTTAATTGGTACACTTCTTAGCATTAACAAGAAGACGAAGGATGGTCTAAATGCTCGTTTAGATTTGATTAAGATGAACATACGAGGCGAGTTGGCACCCATAGAAATGGGTAAGCGTACATATTTGCCCCCAGCCTGTTACACCATGTCAAAAGATGAAAAAAAATAGTTTTTGTCAATGTCTAAAGGGTGTGAAAGTCCCACAAGGACATTCCTCAAATGTGAAGATCCCAGTGTCAATGCAAGATTTGAAGTTAATTGGGTTGAAGACTCATGATTGCCACTTCTTGATGCAACAGTTGTTGTCGATAGCTATTCGTGGG
>Ga0123341_1000570_pt1 | contig 23356 bp, 23 predicted proteins | sample Turbeapinknodule_FD_89959 | JGI IMG/M metagenome (GOLD analysis project Ga0123341, IMG submission 89959) | Root nodule microbial communities of legume samples collected from Mexico - Turtle bean Mexico pink nodule | ecosystem: Host-associated > Plants > Roots > Nodule | place: Mexico: Nepantla...
AATTATTTTATTTGATTAAAACATTTTAAAAATTTAAATAATTTTGAAATGAAAATAGTTTAAATTATATTTAAAATTTATAAAAAATGTGATTTTTTTAATCTAAATACAAAATAAACAATGACTTAAATTTCCAAAGGAGGAACAGGAAAATTTTATGAGCAAAATTGAGGCAATAAACACTCAAAGTCCAATTGGTAAATTTGGCTAATGAAGGTAATGAGCAAAATTAATTAAATTATACCTTAGTATTTGTTCTGTCATTACTTTTGTTAAAATTTAAATTCAACTTATAATTATAACTTTTTGTTTTACTTTTTATAATCCAAATATAGAAATTGCAATTTTAAACGAAACTTAATTTACTTAATTGTTTTACCTTTGGTGAATTAAAGATATTTTTATTAATAAAATGTTTAATTTTATTTACTTGTTAAAGTCAAAATACGGAGAGATATAAACAAAAATTTCAAAATTCCGAAAAGCTCTCACCGTTATAATTTTGATCCCTTGAATAGAAGAAAGGAGAAAGGAGTGTTACAGAGAGAGTGTGAAGAGCACAACTCCAGCACCAACCACTCTCCACTTCAATTTCTCAGATCCACGGAAAGCCATAACCAACACGCTCTGCCTCATACTCATCATGCAGACCGCGCCGTCGTCATCGCTGTCTTCGCCGGAGGCTATTCTCGAATGGCTGCACAAAGAGATGGGATACCGTCCGCTAGGTACATACGCTGCCGGAAAGTCGCACCTGCCGTCCGTCGAGTCAATCCGCCGGATTTGCCGCGGAAATATGATTCCGGTCTGGAACTTCCTCGTCACGCGCGCCAAGTCCGAGAAGACGGTGCGGAACATCCGCCGGAACATCACCGTGCACGGCGGGGAAGGCGGCGGCGAGGCGAAAGAGGAGGTCAGGGGGAAGGGCGCAAGGAAGAAGGAGAGGGCGCTCGTCGCCGGCGAGGGTTCGGAGACTGCGACGACGAGGGAGGCGGCGTTGCAGGAGCGGGATTTGGCGGCGAAGGAGGTGGAGAGGCTGAGGAACATTGTGAGGAGGCGGAGGAAGGATTTGAGGACGAAGATGCTCGAGGTTTCCAGAGAGGAGACTGAGAGGAAGAGAATGCTCGATGAACGAGCCAATTACAGGTTTTGGTTATTTTTCTCAATGTGCCCTAAATTTGAGCAGCGTTTGTATATGTAATTGGTAAATTTCATTCTGGTTGGTTGCAGTGGAGTTTGCATATTTCTTTTTCATAGCGAAACAGTTTGTGAAAATGATGAACGTATGGGGAAGTACAGGTGAAGGTAGTGGGACATAAAAAAGTGATAGATTATAGATTTGATAAATGATACTATGAGAAATAACGAGGGAGATGGGAAAAGAAGTGAAGTCGAAATGAAATGAAAGAAAAAGTAGTGAAATGAGATGAAAGATATAGTGGTGAAATGATAACAAAAACCTCTTTGTTAATAGTTTAACAGTTTTTTGATAACATACCCCGTCTTAGGATGTTCCCAGGTAGAGACAAAAACAAAAAAAGAGAGAAAAAGACATGTGTTATAAGTTATGTGATGGAAGGAAAAGAGAAAGATAGGAAGAAAATGAGGTGAAAATGAGGTGAAAATGAGACGGAAGAGGAAGTAAGTGTATGTTTGTAGTTATAACGTTCTCTCGAGTAATAATGCTGGCACGGTGTGGTCTCTTGTTGGTATAATAATGTGTTTCAGATATTATGGTAGCCTTTTATGTGCTTTTCTCTTTGTACCAATAATATGAAAGAGAGAGGAAAAAATAAATTATGAGTTTACGGTGATTCTGGTATTGAATGATTGAAACTTGAGGCAACAAAAGTATATTTCTTCATCCTTTGTGCAGGCATAAGCAAGTGATGTTGGAGACTTATGACCGACAGTGTAACGAGGCTGCAAAAATATTTGCTGAATATCATAAACGTCTATATTACTATGTAAATCAAGCTATGGATTCTCAAAGATCAGGTGTGGATTCTTCTGTTGAAATGGCCAATAGTTTTAGTGCCAAAAGTGATAAGGAGGCTGTTTATTCTACTGTTAAGGGCAGTAAATCTGCGGATGATGTCATTCTCATTGAAACCACGAGGGAAAAGAATATTAGAAAGGCTTGTGAATCTCTTGTATCTCATATGGTTGAAAAAATACGGAATTCTTTTCCGGCTTATGAAGGAAGTGGCATTCATTTAAATCCTCAGGCAGAAACAGCAAAATTAGGGTTTGACTATGATGGGCAAATTCCTGACGAGGTTAGAACTGTTATCATAAATTGCCTAAAGAGTCCTCCTCAATTGCTTCAGGCAATTACTGCATACACTTCACGGCTGAAAAGTCTAATCTCCAGAGAAATAGAGAAAATTGATGTTCGAGCCGATGCAGAGACCTTGAGGTATCATAATGTACATAATTTGTTTTTCATGTTCCATTGGTGCTCATGCCTCTGTGACCGTAACTTTCTGTCATTGATCATTGTTACTATAACTTTAAAAAATGGTCACTAATGCTATATTGGCAAAGTATGCCTAAGAAGCTTACAGTGATTATTTCCCCCTCCCATCCAGGAAAATAAGTGTGTAAGAAGTAGCTGTATGGTTTTGTTAATGTTCTGTTAGTTCTTATCAGGAAGGGTATTACGTATGCTATTGCTGTTATAATCGAAATTTGCATTCTTCAATCAGGTACAAATATGAAAATAACATAGTTATGGATGTTTCGTCATCTGATGGGAGCTCTCCTTTACAGTATCAACTTTATGGCAATGGAAAGATTGGGGTTGATGTGTCACCAGGAGGGAGTCAAAATCAGCTTCTTGATAGACAGGTATTTTTTCATCCTTAAACTACATATTTTGTTGTTGTACAAGGAGTTATTGAACTGGTGCCGTGTTTGTTCTCAGAAAGCTCATGTTCAACAATTTTTGGCCACTGAAGATGCACTCAACAAGGCTGCAGAAGCAAGGGAAACCTGCGAAAAACTTATGAAACGTCTGCATGGAAGCACTGATGTTTCTTCACGCCCAATTGGTATTGGGAGTACATCCCAGAACGTTGGAAGTCTTAGACAACTTGAGGTATTATTATGAAAAACATACAGTGCATTATGTTCTTTTTAATGTGGGTTATGTATTATTTTTGAATCTATTGTCACCTGGTAATGATAATAATTTGTAAGCTTTCCTTCAATAGATAACCAATAGTTAGATTACCAACATGTATGGCGAGAAGAATATGAACTCTTTCACATGTCACTATAGAGAAATCAGAAATGTAGAGGCTGGTGTATTTACGGATATTGTTTTGGCAGCATAACTTATTCTAGGAAGAATTAATGCTTAAAAGCACTGCTGATTTTCTTTGTTATTTTCCTAATCAAATACTTAGCATGTTTTTCAAGATTGTGGTAGGCCTAGGTCCGAACAGAGTAAAGCTTGGATACCCAGTAGGAATAAAGATACCAAATAGATGGGTGTTTGGCTATTAGTGTGTGTAACTGAGTTTGTTGGATGATCTGTTAATCATTATTTTCTCTCTTCGGGTTTGTGACAAATTGTCGTTTTGTTATTGTAAAAATTTGTTTCTTTAGATTCAGATGCTATCTTAAGCTTCTTTGAACTACGAAGCACTTTTTTTGGTAAAGATCACATGTATATTGTTTAGATGTTAATGTGTAACATGTGTGTGTACACGATTGATTTGTTTATATGGCACTTTTTCTGCTACAGCAGAACTTTAATTAGAGAGAAAAAGAAACAACCGCACTTAAGATTTGCTTTTGTGAAAAATGATCACCAGTTCATCTCTTCACAATAACTTAAACAGAATAATGCTTGCTGTTTGTTATACCTACATTGCATGTTTGGTTGCTTGTCGTAAATGTGTGTATGACTGCCACAATTTTCTCAAAAAACAGAGGAGAGTCCTTGATTGAAAAATCAAAGGGACATGTGTCATAAAATGATTAGAATGCAGAAGCAAATTATAGGAGAGTTCTTGTTAGGGGCAAACCCTGTGATGTTGTGTACTTGTAATCTGGCCTGTATAAACCAGGTTATTTCAGTTTATTCAAATAAATTGTGTTCATCCCTTGTGTCCAACATCCATGAGACTGGCATATATTCTGGTGCTGTTGTGAAGTAACACATATTTTATTTACTTCATTGGGGGAGATTCTGAAATTTGATTTTACCATTAAAATAAAATTCATAAAACATGGGGATTTCAGAAACTCTATATATAAGATTTTTCATATTTGTTGCTACTATGGCTAAGTTAGGGACATCCAGATGTTTAATCTTGGGAATAATTTTTATGTATTATCATTTATTGTGGGTAAAATAAAAGTTTTTCTTTGAGGAATCTCTAAGTTCTAGAATTTCAATTAAACGAGTTGGGTTCTTTTTAGATTGTCCAACTTCATTCTGGAATTTTACTGCATAAAAGTTAGAAGAAAAAAGATAAAACTTTTTCCCCTTTCAATTCTGTTAATTTCCTAACGCTAGTTATATTTTTCAGATCAATATTTGAGGTAGAAGTTTACCACTTATTCTGTATATTTTTTCCTTCTGTTCAGCTGGATGTTTGGGCCAAGGAAAGAGAAGTTGCTGGTTTAAAGGCAAGCTTGAATACCTTGATGTCTGAAATACAACGCTTGAATAAGTTGTGTGCTGAGAGGAAAGAAGCTGAAGATTCTCTAAAAAAAAAGTGGAAAAAGATTGAAGAGTTTGATTCTCGTAGATCAGAACTTGAGACCATATATACGGCACTCCTTAAAGCAAATATGGTAATGTTCCATTTTCAGTAATTCATGTTAAGTGAAACAAAACTGGTAGAGTTACAGTCCATCCTTGTGAATGGTGATACCCTGTTTGAATTCTAGAATAGCCACTAGTTTATAACTTGAATTATCCATTAGTTGGTTTGTCTGTGTGGGTAAATAGATGCATTTACTGTGAATTGTTATATGCATTGACTACTGAGACCGTGAATATGATTGCACCCACTATGCCTTGTGAATGGTGATACCTGTTTGAATCCTACAATAGTCACTGGTTTAAAACTTGAGTTATCCACTAATTGGTTTTTGTCTGTGGGGACATTGTGCATTTAATGTGAATTGTTATATTCATTGAATACTGAGACCATGAATATGATTGGACCTACTGTGCCTTGACATTTTTTTCCCCAAGGTTCCAAAATTTATTTGAACTCATCTTTGTTCTTGTATGTATTTCCAATACTTTTGGTTTTAATAAACAGTCCTTTGATTTCAGTTTTTATTGTTTCCAATTTTGGTATCTTTTTACGATAATGCAGGATGCTGCTTCATTTTGGAGTCAGCAACCATTAACTGCTAAGGAATATGCTTCAACCACTATAATTCCAGCATGTGCTGCTGTTGCCGAGGCTTCAAATAGTGCAAAGGATCTCACTGAGAAAGAAGTGTCTACATTTTCTCAAAGTCCAGATAATAGTCTCTACATGCTTCCTTCTTCCCCACAGGTTTATAATGCTCCACAAACAACTTTTTACTTGCCTATTCGGTATAACATATACTAGAATAAAACTAATGTTCTGAATTTTTGGGATTTGATATATAAAATTAATTTACATGATGGACTTTCGAATCATCTATTTCTATCTTTTGATTCCAGGGTTCTGAGTTCATTTAAATATAAACTTGAGCAGATTTGACTGTATAGTATTCAACGCATTCTACTCTTTTTTGGGTGGATAGAATAAAATTATTCATATAAAAGCAAGTGTAATTTGGAGGGTGGGGAAGGGAGGGTTAAGATATCATCCCGATTAGAAAATTCCAGATACAGAGAGGAACTTGGATTGATTAAAATAACTCTAATAGTGCATCAAGCTTGCTCAATCTTTTCTGCATATGTGGAATGAAAACCTGTATTAAAGCAGGCACAAAAAATATATATAATCGTACCATATAACTAGTTTAGGAGCAAGATATTCCACGAGAGACATCTGCATTGCAATCCAATAAATACCCCTTGGAACTGAATAAACTGCACTCTGACACCAAATTTCACCCCCGCTTTTACTAGAAACTTTCTAATGTAATATTTGATATTGATGCTCCAAAGCAACATGACAGCCCATTCCACTTGGTTACCCAATTGGTTCTCTGGATTGAATCCCATTTAAATACCCTTATAACCTCTACCGTTTCTGTTATGCTATATTATTTAAGTTTAAATTTAAATAGGGTATTGTGATGCAAATTTAGTAGTGCAACTTAAATCTGTAGCCAATCTTTAAAATCTTTAGAGTGGGAATTGGCACCTAAAGTCCAGGTCTCTTGAATAATGCAGTGGAGAGACAAGATTCATTCTATTTTACATTTGTGATATCTGACATTGTATCACACTTAGACTGGTAAAAGGACAGTTTTTCTGCAATAAAAAATGACTGTTTCCCCTAATTCTAAGCCAGCATATGTAAATGAACTTTTAATGGTTTCAGAAATTTGCTTTAAATATGTTATTTGTCTATGTATATTGAAATGTGCTTCAACTTAATTTTTTGTTCACTTCTGGTTCAGGCATTGCTTGAGGCCATGGGTGCTAGTGGACCACCTGGCCAGGAAGCAGTTACAAATGCAGAAGTAAGTGCAGCTATTTTGACAGCAAGAGCTGGTGCTCGGGATCCATCCGCAATTCCTTCAATATGCCGTGTTTCAGCTGCACTTCAGTATCCTGCTTGTGAGTATATTATATTGTTTGCTGATAGGCTCTTTCTTGATCTACCCATATATGATGGTTTAATAGATTGCATTGTAGAATGTCGCTTTAGTAATTACTAATAGCACAAATAAGTAGACTATGGCCTTTGTAAATAGAAACTGCACCCTTGGGGTTTTTCATTTCCCCCTCTAACAGGAGTATGGCTATATTCATGTGTTATGTTTTGTCAGGACAAGTTAACTTTAAACACCTTTTTTCTTCTTCTCTAAATTAAACAAAATAAACATAATTTAGTTGATAGAACACGTTAAACACTAATTACTGTTACACTAAATAGTCTAACAATTGTCATTCTGAATAAAATATCTGGGTATGCCTGCCAATGTATTGATATAAATGATGTATGGCATTAGGAATGACATCGTAAAATCGTACCAAACTTTCAAAGCAATCATAAAATTATATTTGATATTTTGTTGTTTTGAATCAATATTTACTGCAACTTGTTATTTCATTAACCTGCAATTTGAAGAATATAATATAAGGATTTGTTGTCCGTGGATGCTTTATGGTGGCTAAAGCTTTTATTGTATATTCAATGGCTTTTGTGTTAAATGGACAGGCTCGGAGGGTTCAGATGCTGGTCTTGCATCTGTACTGGAGTCCCTGGAGTTCTGTTTGAAACTTCGTGGCTCTGAAGCTAGTGTGTTGGAAGATTTATTAAAGGCTATTAATCTTGTTTATATTAGACGAGATCTTGTTCAGAGCGGAAATGCCTTGTTAAATCATGCTGGCTTTGTTCAACAAGAATATGAAAGGTAAATATGTATCTAACATTCTAACCCCTGAATCCATTGTGCATTCATGGTTAATGTTTCTTGCATATTCAAAATTATGTATTAGCAAGAGAAAGATCTTGTTAATTATTTTCCCATCTCTTTTAGATACATACCTTCTGATGGTGTATTTGAGATAGCTGTCAAAATTAATTATTGATTATATGTATATTTGATTGTAATCAAAATTAATTTTTGGGTGGGTATGTTTAGTGAAAAGTAGTTTTTAGAATAATTTTGTTTGAAGCAAACAAATCAGCTTTTTATATAAGAAAAAGGATATATTCATTGCTGATAAGAAAAAAAATGTTTTAAAATAATCATTAGCATCAAATTTTCTGATTCACAAAAACAACATATTTAAATTATTTTTACAAATTTCAGCTCTTATTCCAAACAAACAGCTGAAATTGCAAACAACTTTTTTATCTCAAAAACAGCTGAGATCAGGGAAAAATAATCTTTCCTAAACATGTTCAGAATTTGTTGCAAACATTTTTTTTACATCTGATATATTGATACACAGGACAACGAGTTTTTCTTTGAGTTTGGCTGCAAAACAGGAGAAAACTATCATGGAAGAATGGTTGCCTGAACTTAAGACTGCTATTTTGAGTGCTCAGCAGAGCTTGGAAGATTGCAAATATGTCAGGGGATTGGTGAGTTATACTGTTATTATTGCTATTATGCTTTGTTTGTTGTAAGAAAATCCAATCTTAAATGCATTTTGTAGTTTGGCATAGCGTAGAAACAGATAAGAAAGAAGCAATTCACACGGGGCACACATCAAAACTCCTCCTTGAAGTGCCGAGAAAGTGGATTAGAGGAGATATATTTTTTATTCAATTTGATAGAGCACCAATAGATAAGCTTTTTAACTTAAGAAGAAGCTATATGAGAGCTTTTATAAATAAGCCTGTGCATAAGTTAATTTAAACTTATGAAGAAGCTAATTTATATTTTCTTTCTATATTTTTCACTTTGAAGTTTTTATGGCAATATACATGCTTTTGCAGAGACAAAGGTTTCCTACAAAAAGGTATTCTGTATCCACAAACTGCAAATAACAATACCTCTCTAATTACACACCCTACTATCAAATGTACATAGATGCCATCAGTTATTGTCTATGTCAAGCTATCATAAAGGCAGTTCTTAATTCTGATAAAGAAATAATCTAGAACAATTAATATAGGATAAGTTATTTTCTATCACATTTCAATAATACGCCACTGCTCTTAATTTTTATCCGTAATGACCAATAGGACAGACAATTAATAGGACACTTGTATCTAATGCTGCATGACTGTTCGGGATAGTGCTCATCAATTTCCATCCTTATTCTTGTTCTATTATTATTAAATTGTAACATCTTCTGCAGCTTGATGAGTGGTGGGAGCAACCAGCATCGACAGTTGTTGACTGGGTAGCAGTGGATGGGCAAAATGTAACTGCATGGCATAATCATGTGAAGCAGCTTCTTGCATTTTATGACAAGGAGCTATTGTAATTAGAATTATAAAGCACGTGGAGTAAGCAAATTTTGTGAAATCTTGTTCATCTAAACATTTCCCACTTAGCTGTCAATCCCTGATAATTGTCTTCTGGGATGGGATATGACAGCTATTGTCTATATTGATAGACGAAGATCTTAAGAAAAAGAGAGTATCATCTACTTGATCTTTCACAGATACTCTCTACCACCACTTTTTCTTTAGAAACGTAAAGTGTGTCATTTTAGATTTTAGGTAGTGGGGTGGATTGTTCATTTTAATTGGCAGTGATTAATGGCATTGAATCTTATGAAGGCATTTCGGCTTCATTTGCTGAACTCTGGTTTGGTCTGGTTGTCTACATTTAGAACCTTTGAGGAAAAAAGAAGGTCGAGTTGAACGGATTTGCCGAGGGGATATGCTAGTGTAGTTGTACAATTTCTTTTTGAAATTCACAAGGTGTAAAAGGAATAGCTTAAAATTCTTTGCAGAAGAAACCTCAGTTTAGATTTGACACTTTAGGTTTAATTTTCTTTTGTTAACCTCACTTGGTTTCTTTACTATACTATAGTAAACACAAATATTTAGAATAGCAAATTTGGTTTTTGTAAAAAGTGTATTATCTTAGTAGTGTAACATTTGACATGAATGCGTCGTTTGTCAAATCTAAACTGACCAAGAGAAAGAAAAAAAGAGCAAATTCCAATGCCTTGAAAAATATAATTGGGACTTGGGAACTATTGCCCTAATTTATTAGAATATTTTTTTTTACATTCTAAAATAACAGTCTTTTATAATTTTAGTGGATGTAATTAAGAGATATTCAACTATGTTAATAACTCTATTTAAGTAATCAATCATTTTAATATATTTTTCAATGTTAGTGGTTGTGTATTAATTTCTCTTCATTATACGTAGGAGTATTATTTAATATTATTTGAGTAGTTTAAAAATGCTAAAAAACTATTATTTGGAAGAACTAAAGACTTCTGTTTTTATATTACAATAGAAAATGACTAATTTTTTAAATAGAAGTATATAAATTATTTTTAATTAATAAATCCCCTAATTTATTTTTTTGTCACTTGAAATATTTACTTTGATGCCTGACCTTATGCATATTCAGTTTTTTAATACATCTAAAAAGACGAGGCAATAGTTGCGTAGTCTTTTGGATTAAATAGCACTAATATACTAATTTAATTCATGGATATTTTGTTATAATATCTTAATTCAACATTTAATAACGATTCGAGTTAAAAAAAATTGAAATTGTATAACCTTGTAAAATTGAAATTGTATAACCTTGTATTTGGACGAAACGTTTGACAACACTGATCAGAGAGTATTTGCAAAATAATTTTAGTTGGTCAAATGACAACACAAGTTCCAAATAACTCATTCACACCCTTTAGTATTTTATTAATGAATCTAATGGTCATTTTATAATGTTCCACTATAAACCAAATGAACTACTTCACCTGCCTCTATTTTGTATATATATATATACAGTGATATATGGGTGTGCATATCGTGATCACAGTAAATATGACCTGCATATACAGTAAAATACTCGCATGAATATCTGCATCACAAGGTGCTCACATGTTGCAGCTTGGAATTCTTATCCAAACAGGTCATGCTAACACAGTTTGTGCTAGCTCTCAGTGTGATTCCAGCAGCTTCATGTCTTGCATATTATGCTCACAGATTCTGTGGCTACTTTCTCTGTCTCGTGAACCAAAGGGACACAACACAACCATACCTTTTCTTGTATTTTTCATGCAAATAAAGAAACAAACATTCAATTAAATAGAACAGTAGCTACGAGCTTCTTTGTATATAACCTTTCCACCCACCAAATTACCTTCTTTCCTAGCTGTTTGGTGATGGGAAAACAAGCCTGCAATTACTGCATTTTAGTTGACAGTTCACTGGCTTTCGCATGACAGACATAAATAGTCTCCTCATCTGTAGGCTATAAAAAATCATTGTACTTGACTCTCTTTTACAGCAAGAGGGAACAAAGATATATATATAGCCTTTACTTGGAAGCAGAATCACCCACAATAGCTTTTACTCAATATACAAGAATTTCTAAGAGAAGTAAACCTGAGAATGTCTTGGTTCCTTGTAATACTATTTCTCAGTCTCACATTTGGTACAACTCGTTCTGAGGGTAGCTATAAAAGGAAGCTTCCCTCTGCTGTTGTGGTTGGCACTGTTTACTGTGATACATGCTTCCAACAGGATTTCTCCATGGGCAACCACTTCATTTCAGGTGCATTTTCACAGCTTGAGTTATTATTTTAAAACGGTTCATAGTTTCATATTTCTAGATATAGTCTAAATTTTGATATTTTAAGCTATGCTGTCTTATGTTTTCCTATACTCTTGATGACAGGTGCATCAGTTGCTGTAGAATGCAAAGATGGATATGGGACCACAAAGCCAAGGTTCAGGAAAGAAGTGAAGACAGATAAGCATGGGGAGTTCAAGGTACAGTTACCTTTCTCAGTGAGCAAACATGTGAAGAGCATCAAGGGATGCACTGTGAAGTTAATAAATAGCAGTGAGCCTTATTGTGCTGTGGCCTCTGCAGCAACCTCTTCCTCACTGCGCCTCAAGTCCAGAAAGCAAGGACTGCACATATTCTCAGCTGGCTTTTTCTCATTCAAGCCTCTTAAACAACCAAATCTTTGCAACCAAAAACCAAGCATTCAAAACATGAAAGGCCTTGATTCTGTGAAAACTATATCTTATCCAAAATTAGATCCATCATTTCCCCCTCCACTTCAGGACCCAAAGACACCTGGTGGTCTCCTTCCTCCCCTTCCTGGTTTACCTGATCTTCCACCATTGTTGCCACCACTCCCTCTTTTGCCACCCATTTCAGGAATATCACTGTCACCACCAGCACCTGCAGGAAGTACCAATAACTCCCCAAAGGTTCAACCTTTGGATCAGAAAATAGCTCACCCCAGTAGCCTCACATTTCCTCCTAACCCATTGTTTCCCTCACCTACTGTACCCAATCCATTTCAGCCACCATCTCTGAATCCTAACCCATTACAGCCCCCAGAAACATCACCAACTGTTCCCAACCCATTTCAGCCTCCCTCATCAGGAACATCACCACCACTGTTTCCTTTCCCAACAGTACCAGGTTTAACTCCATCCCCATCACCACCAGCTTTTCCCCTTCCTTTTCCCCCACTATTCCCTCCACCTAGCACCCTTGACACATCTTCCACTTTTTCAAAGAATGCCTCTCCTTAACTTAATACTACCATCCATTCATAATTGTCTAAAAACTCCTTCTACATGGTGAACTTGCTTTCTTTATGGAAATTGTAATATGGTTATGATATGAATAGAAAAATTAACATGGGACTACTGCTGAAAAAATTGATACATGCTTAATGTATTACTACCAATAAATTTGAGGATGTGACCATTTTAGAGATTCAATCTTGCAAATTGTTATTATCTGTTCAAATCCTTGCTGATAAAAAAAAATCTGTTCAAATCCTTTAGTTGTTGATGGAAACTTCTGATTATGATACTGCAACTACGAATAGATATCTAAAAGTGGCCATTGATTAAATAAATAAAATCTCTAACTACCATTTTATGTCTTTCAAATAAAATCCCAGAAGATTGTCATGAGAAAACAACACCATTCAATAGCAAGTATGGCTAAGGGGTCATTGATTAGTTTGTTATTCTAAAAGCTTAAACAGAACCCGCCAATAGCCGTTAAAAATTCAAAATCATATCTACACGTATATTAATAAGCGAAACCCCTTCTTCTTTCTTCCTTTTACTCCCATTTTTTACAAACGCAAAACCAAAGAAAGAAAAGAGTTCAAGAAGATGGGTGAAATAAACGTTCAAACTCAGAACGAAGTCATCACTGCAATTTCTCCAAGATCAACGGCAACACAAACACCTCACAAGTACAAATGCCCCAGCATTGCACCGTCGCAACCAATGCACGAGCACGCTGATCACACGTCAGTGGTGGAGCCCACCGACCTCTACCTCAACAACACTTGCTGCCGCTGTCAGCCGCCATGCTCCGCCGTCAACAACCCCATGAAGCGCCGATCGCCTCCCTCATCCTCTGTCTCTGGGGAGCCCTCTGCCAAGAAACTCTTCTGCGACCAGGAGGACCTCTCCCTTTGCGGCTTCTCTGCCGTCCCCGTTCCCCTCAACCTCAACTCCCTCGTCAACAAGCGCCGCTCCTTCCCCGTCCTCCGCCGCTGCGTCTCCGACCCTTACCGCCCTCCGGCGCCTGCGCCGGCGCCTCCCACTCCTGCGGAGAGAGGCTCCGGGCTGCCGCCCCTGCCGCCGGGCCTCAGGAGGAGCGTCTCAGATGTCTCCGCGCCTTCGCCGTGTCTGAACTCCGAGGAGACCGCAGCTCCTGATTCAGTGGTACGGAGGGTTGGGGGATTGAAAGGGGAATAAAATGTTTTGATTTTTTTGGGTTTGGAATAATGGGTTTGTTTTGCTTTGTTTGTTTCTTTTGTGCATGTGATTGCAGAAACTGAGAAGGATGAAGGAGCGATTGAAAGAGATGAGGCAATGGTGGGATGAAGTTATGAAGGATGAGGAAGAAGATGAAAAAGAAGAAAACTGTGTAGCTGCTGAAGAGGACAAAGTGCTGCCTCAGGTACCTTGTGTTACTTTAATGTGTTTGGTTCTGTAATTCTACTGAGATATGTAATATATAATTTAATTTTGTAAACTATCTTACATTGTTATCCTAGTGAAGAAAAATTGTACATTCACTCCATTGTGGGGTGAATGGAGTTTAGGAAAGAAAACGATAGAAAAAAAGGAAAATGTAAGGAAGAAAAGTGATAAATGCGATGTGATAGAAAAGTAAAGAAAGAGATACGAAGAAAAATAGGTTCTAAATAAGATGGGAAGAAAAAGTAATTACGTGTTTATGAGAATCTATTGCATATTACTATGAATGGAGATTGTTTTAAAATCACACTTAGATTATTTTTTCATAGTTGATACCATAGAAATCTTTATATTGATGAGTAGAAGTTAAGCTCAATAATATGTAATTCTAAAGCCTTGTTATTATTTTTTGGATATATAGTTTGACGGATTCTTATAATAATTTATGTTTTTTATTCAATCCATATGTTTTTGCAGGATGATTTGGGAGGAGAAGATTCCGAAGAAGAGATTAGTGTTGAATGGGCTGAACAGTGCCTAAGCCTGAGATTTAGGTGTCCTTGTGGAAAAGGCTATGAAGTTCTTTTTTCAGAAAATAATTGTTACTACAAGTTGTTGTAAGAGAAAAGTAGGAGAAAAGTAGTGTGAATGTTATAAACTTTGAACAATGTATATAAAGTCTTATGTTCTATCTCCAAGAAATGGAGGGAAATGTATTTTGTTCCATCTAGTAGTATGTAACTCTACAAAAGATCATAAAAGATGAATGACTTGTGAAAAGTATGTAATAATCCTCTATGCAATAATTTTCTTCAGTGGCCTTTGATAAACCTTATCTACAGTTCCTCTTTGCTTGAAATTATTTCTTGATGGGGTTTCCAAGAGTTGCCTTTGTAGAGTTGAACATTGAGAAGACATTTGTTTTTGCAACTGTTCTTGGAGGCATGGATTTAGAGAGAATCAAAGGATTGGATTTGGGGATCTGTTCCCCAGTCTTTTTTTCTAGTGTATATGTATGTTTAGCTACTACTTAGGTGCTTTGCTGCAATTGTTTGAGATTCTGAGGTAGTGTGCAGCAGTTAGTGATTTGTTTCTGTCTGGAATGTGGTTGAATTTGCTTGAGGTATGTCTTATATATACCACATCCTTTTCTTATATAACATTTTCATTTGCTGATTAGAAGAAAACTGCTTTAGCGGGTAAACCTTTTGTAATTAAAAGAAATAATCTTTCTGGATTTCTCACTGTGGTTTTAATGCAGCATGTCATTGTCACTTGGTACTAATGTCTTTTACAATTATAATTAGGGGCCACACAAACTAGCACTAGTTTGTTCCAGCTTCTGAAGACAGCACATTTTTCTGCAGTACTTTTGAAGTGAAGTGTGTTTTGTGTTTTGCATAATCAAATAATCAAATAAGTAGGGTTTGGATATAAGAACTACGCAATACTCCCACAAAAATTTTGCTAATTCCACCTTTGTACATAGTTAAACTGTTAAGTATGTACATACTGCAACTCTACAGAAATCGCCACTAAAATGAACACTAGTTCTACACTAAGATAAGATGATTTAATATCATAGATACACATGCCATTCTCTTCCAAGGGCTATGCAGTAGTGTCATCAATTGAAGGAAAGTAACATCGAGCTAACTATATATTCTTGTCAATTTGGCGGCCTGCAGAAAACATTAGCTTATTGTAAATGCTAGAATATTAATAAGACACCCTCTTAAAAAGTAAAGAAAGAAATATCAGCAGTAAGATGAATAAGAATGCAATGGTGAAAGAGATTGGATAACAGTGCATACATACCCTGATTTTTCTTATCAGTTGCTGATGCTCTTCTTCACTTGTATTCCTAATGACAGTAGGAAGTGACAGTAAACTCTCTCTATAAATAGCACACTGTAGATTGAGACAGTAGAACAACTCTTCTTGTACACCATATGCACGATGCTCTAGCAGCTGTCCTTTATCGTCATACTTCTCTAAACTTCTCATATCAGACCCAAAAATTCCACCATCTTTGGTGATGCATATGGGGGAAAAGTCACAAGTAGGTACAACAATGAACTTAGCCCAAGAAGAGTGCACTTTGTATTCTTTCATCACCCATATTTCAGTAGTTGCACTGCCTTCAACCGAGTAACACACACCGAGACATCCTCCCACTACCCTCAAACCACATACTCCACATTTTTCCGTAGTTAAATGATCCAACAGAGAAATCTCTGAAAAACTCCTTTGTACCAGATCAAAGGCAAGAATGACAGCAACATTTTTCTCCTTGGAGAAAACCAACCAATGAAGGGTCTCATTGAAGAGTGACCCAGCTCTGACTGCAAGGCAATTGCCAGGATCTGAATATGGAACATTGACAAGGAGACTGTTCCAGGAAGCAGTTTTGAAGGAGAAAACGTGGGCTTCGTTTTCGGCAGAAAATGGAATAATGGTAATCAAATAGTCATCTTTAGATGGGTCATACCCAAAACCATAGAGGAATTCACGGGTTATGTTATCATATTGAAAGTGTGGTAATTGTTTATGAACACCAATTGAGGGATTCCACAGGATGAGATCATCGCCCCTCTCGTAGTATAAGAGAATAAAGCCTCTGCATGAGCCCAAAATCTGAGGCTGATTGCGAAAATCATCGAAGTGAAAAAAATCGGGAATTCGTGGGGGAGAAGGAGGGGGAAGGAGGAGATGCACAGCACGAAGCAAACACAGCGTACCCTCTTCACGATCTATAAAGGGTTCGTTTGCATCAATGGATTGAGCATAAAAATCGTTTGATCTCATGAGGATTCGATGGGTGGGTGTGGCAGCAAGGTCGTAATGCGAAATGCCAAATTGGGGATCGGAAATGAGAGAAAGCCATGACTTTGAAACACACTTGAAACGCAAAAGGGATTTCACCGGCAATCTCAGAAGAATTTCTCTGATCACTTCCAGAGGGAGAAGAGGAAGAGTCTGGTTGTTCATGTCTTACTTTCCTTAGCGCTTTTTCTCTGATGCTATCAATCTATGTTTCTTATCCGTTTTTCCCTTTTTGTTACAATACTTATCACGTTATTTACCATTTACACTAATTTTTTTTAGACATGTTCAGCAATTTCCTAAAGTTGTCTCTGTAAACCTCCAAGAGAAAATGGTTAAAGGCCCATTGAAGAACAAGGTAGGAACTCAGGTTTATTTCAAGCAAAACAATGATGAATCCATGTGTGTCTTAGTTGTGCAACCCTTTGACATGCACAATGTGATCAATGAGTAGGGACATGTTGCGGTAAGAAGAGCCACCTTGTTCCATTGCTTTCCTTGCCATGTCTGCATACTTTCTAGCCCTTTCCCTTATCTCTTTTTTTTCTTGGCCTTCACCCATTACATTCTCAATAGAATCCTTTACATTTTCCCTGGTCACCTGAACCATAGACTTATGTTCCTCCCCCAAGTGCACAACAGATTCAGCTCCTGCACTCACCCCAGTCTTCATCACTTGTACAACAAGTTGCTCATTGAGGAACTGCTCAGCAAACAGAGGAAAAGTTACTAATGGCACGCCAGCACAAATCCCTTCTAGTGTGGAATTCCATCCACAATGTGTCACGAACACTCCTATTGCTGTATGTGATAAGATCAACACTTGTGGCGCCCAACCCTTGATCAAAAGCCCTCTCCCTTTCACCCTTTCTTCAAACCCATCTTCCAACAGCCACTTCTCCATCTCCTCTCTTCCATATGCGCCTCTAAGCACCCAAATGAATGGCCTTTTAGTCGCTTCCAAACCTCTCCCGAGCTCTATCAACTGCTCTGGTATTGCACGGTTTAAGCTACCAAGGCAGACATAAATCACTGACCTCGGAGACCATGAATCTAGCCACTTCACATATTCATTCCCATAACTTAAGTTTCTCCTACTTCTTAGAGACTTGTCAATATCATCCCTATTGGACAATGACACAGGGCCAACACACCATACTTTATGACCCGAAAATCTTTGATACTCTTTCACATATTCTGCTTCCAACTCCTCAAAACTATTAACCACTATCCCATATGATTTTTCTGCAACTTCCATTACTTTCTCACGTCGAGCCTTCAACGTCAGGTCTGACCCGGGATTGAATATCCCAGGGAGTTGAGATTTTTTCAATTCAATTCTATGGGGAATTCTGGGGATAAGAAATTTCTCTTCAGCTGACACAGCTTCATAGACTTTATCCTTTTGTAAATTGTGGGTGCATAGGAGACAGAAACAACTGGTTCCGTCAAATATTATTATTGGGACATTCAACTTGTTTGCAACTTCAGCCACACACAAGAAATATTTGTCGACAATTATGCAGCTTGGGAAGGGTCTTTGCTTTTCAAGTAGCTCTTCCAGTGGCTGCTGCAACAAGTCTAAAGCGATGCTGAAGTTGTTTAGTAGATCCATTGAAGGCAAAGTGTCTAAGCTCTCACATCCCTCTGGTAGTCCAACTTCCTCACATGGAAATTGAACATTTAGAATTTGAATGGATGACCCAGATCGAATCTCTTTGTCTATGCCTGCTTGGAATTGGATGGAATTGAGGGGTGTGGTCACTATGCTCACTTTCACTTGGCGTTGTGCCATCAATTTGGCCATGTCTACCATGGGGAGAAGATGACCTGGGGCCATTAAGGGGATGAAAACAAAGTGGAGGTGCCTAAGGGCCGTTGAATCCATTGCCATGGAAGGTTTCTCTGTCCTGAAAATTGATTAGGAAATTCAAGTTAATTGTTTAATACATTAATGAAAAAAATTAGTTCTCCCAAGTAATTACTGGATGAAAATCTCTAAGTACTCATGTTCAATACAATAAATATGAAAGGGAGTACCTCTCAATTTTGGTCTGACATGTTGAATGTGCTAGTTTAGATGTTTAATTATCAATATCAAACAAGTGAATGTAAAATTACTAATTTTAGGGGTTAATGACACAAAAATGATGCAAACAAAAGGGATAACACCAATTTCATACACATTTAGCCTGGCTGAGAAAAATGCATGGTTCAGATCAGAAAAGTCAGTCCCTTTGAGCAAACCTAGAGAACATGCCAAGCAAATATATGCGGTTGAAAATGTAATCAATATATAATCCACTATAAGCCACCTGAAAAAACAAAGTATAGCTTGAACTGATACCTATAATCACTATGCACGTGTGAGTGAGGATTAATTGAACATGAATCTGTTATCCAAATTCAAGGCACTAAAAGCTCCAACTCATGTGACACAGAATTACAACATGCAGCAAATAGCAAGTAAGAAACACAGCATATAATTTATTGCACAACCCATATTTTACATAACCAACCTGAAGGATTCGGTGCTGTGCTGAAGAAGATGATAAGCCCGACCAGTGGGTGGGAAACACACCTAGTATGTCTTCTTCGAGAGGCTGATCACTTCTTCTTTAGGAGAGACAACTTGCCCTGTGGTCCTGTCGGGATTCAACAGGAAAACAAGCAGAAAAAAACATTGAAGGTTGTGCCTTCCACAGTACTTTAGATTCCTTTTTTTTTTCTATGATATTTATTGATGGAAATAAAAAAACATAAAATAAATACTTCCATATTTATCCACCGCCAAAAATTTAATTTTGAGAAAACTAATATTAAAAAACTTCAACAGTAAAACAACATTTTTAAAATGTCCAGGGAAAAGTATTTGCCACAGTTTGTCACCTAAATGCCCTTAGATTCAATACATAAAATCTCTTGCTAACACTGGAAGGTTTTGAAATAAAATCCAGAAATGCTTGCCATAAAAACATTGTACTATGCTATACATATGGAGATAGGCAAGGAGCATATGCATATCTAGTGTGCTTTAGAGCAAAACTTAACCATATTACAAATTTTTCGGCAAACAATTTCTTATGAGAAAGGATGCAGTTTTGATCATTGTTAAGAAGTTGAAGCATAGCTTTTGTTTGAGCAACAAAAGTCACACAGAATGTCAGAAAACTATGTAAAAGCGCACAGGAGAAACAAACTGCAAACACAATAACTTTAATAGCAAAAAAGGATAATCTGAACCACAATAACATTAAGAGCAAAAAAGATAATCTGAAACTCAGGTAAATTACAAAGTCCATTGATACTCCAACTTTATTGAAATCACCACTACAACAGAGACTATTTCTGCATTAACACTGATTTAATATCATATGTAAGACATTCTCTTCTAAGTGCTATGTTTCTGCTAGCCGTGTCATCGGTTCAAGGTAGCTGTATATTTCTTGGCCTGCGGGAAACAAGAGTGTCATGTAAATGTTAGGATATTAATTGGAAATTCTCTGAGATTTTAGCAGAAAAACAGTGATATAGTAAAATGCCATGGAAAATCCTAATTATTTTTACTCTTAAAAAAGTTGTTTTTTCTTACATTACTTTCCCTTTGAATCGCCTTTGATTGATTATTAAAGCTTGTGAGTTAGCAAGGCATCAAATATTTATCCAAGCAAGGATAATTAAATCCACCACCATCAGCTATGATGGAGATTAGAGATAGTGGAAAATTGGAGAAAAAATTAGACATAAGAGTTTGATATTCCATGATTCAAGATGAATAAGAAAGAATATAATGGTGAAAGGGATTGGAGAACAATGCATACCTTGAATTTTCTTGTGTGTTACTGCTGATCATCTTCACTACTTGGGAACAGTAGACTCTCCCTATACAGAGCAGACCTTAGATTCAAATAGTACAACTCTCCACCTCCACCATATTTGAGAAATTCAAGGAGCTCTCCTTTATGATTACGTTTCTCTAATCTTCCTCCAATGTTTGATCCAAAAATTTGACCATCTTTAGTGATGCATACAGGCCAAAAGTGGTCGTTGAGAAAGTCATTAATGGGTATAACCACACACTTGGTCCAAGATGACTGCACGTTATATTCTTTCATCATCCATATTTCTGCACTTCCACACCCTTGGACCTTGCAGCACACACTGAGGCATTCTCCCATTACCCCAAAACTATGAACTTCATATTTTCCCATAGTGAAATGGTCAAACAGAGGAATATCTAACAAACTCTTTTGTATCATATCAAAGGCTATAATCACAGGGACATTTTCATCCTCAGTGAGAACCAACCAATGAATAGCCCCACTGAACAGTGCCCCAGCACTGAAATTCTCTCCCATGCATTTGTATGGAAAAGAAATGCTCTTAGATGGAACATACAAAGCAGTTTTGAAAGAGAAAATCAGGATTTCAGCTTTCCTCTCATAACTTTGAGACTCAATGTTTTCAGACTCCTCTAATCCAACAAGAACTAAACAGTAGTTAGCTGTTGATGTGTCATACCCAAAAGCATACAGAATTGTATCGGTCAAGTCACATTCAAAGTTTGGGAATCGTTTATGGACACCCATTGATGGGTTCCAAAGAATGAGATCTCCCTGGTAGCATAAAAATACTAGTCCTCTGCATGAACCCAGAAGCTCATATTTGTAATGAAAATCATCACTAGGGCGTGGTGGTGGTGGAGGGAGGCAAAGGAAATGCACTGCACTGGATTGTTTGAAAAGCCGTGCGTCTATATCAATGGATTGAACAAGAAAGTCCTTTGATTTGATAAGAACTCTATGGGAGGGTGAAGCAGCCAAGTCATAGTGGGAAATGCCAAATTGAGGAGTGGAAATGAGAGAATGCCATGACTTGCATACACACTTACAACGCAACACAGATCTCACTGGCAATCTCAGAAGAATTTCTCTTGCCAACTCCAGAGGAAGAGTGTGGTTTTCCATGTTCTTTCTTTCTATTAGAGTTAAGAAAGAAAGAGAGAGAAAAGAGAAACTGAGAAGGTAACTTTGTATTGATTATCACACTAAGTACAAAGGAAAACAAGGATTCTCTTTGTGTAGAGAATGAAAGGAAACAAAGCTGTGAAGAAAACTGTAAAACCAACCATTCACACAAAACAGATAGAAAACAGTGAGCTTGACTCATTCACTCGTTTTGTTTCTGTCTGACTTATTATAACATGGCATCAACTTTTAGAATAGCAGCTGCTACTCTCTTTTCCCATTTCCCATTTCCAATAAACAATTAAACATGGAATGGAAATTGGAAGCTCTTAAAGAGGTATTTCACTATTATATTTGCCACTTGTTCACTTTTTTATATAAAAAAAAAATCATCTTTAAAATTGTGTCACTTTGAAGTTGTGTTTTGTGAAGTGTGGTTAAACTTTTCAAATCCTGAGGAATGCTGATCCATGCTGTCATCTTGTATATATAAGCAAGGAATCATTAAAGCAGAAAGTGAAGATGCTAATTTCTTCTTAGGTATAGATAGCTGGAAATAAGCTCACTTTAGAAAAATCTAATACCTATCAACATATTTGAAAAAAAATAATGAAAAATGTTATTTTGATAAATACACAAAGATATCAGTTTACAACATATAGACACTGACACGAATACGGACACAAAAGTATAAATGTGGATACGGAACATGGATTATACAATTATGAATTATATAAATTGATAATAAAAATTTATGTGTACAAGTATGTTTTATTTTTTTTTAGCAAAAAGATATTTCTCATGACTGATTTAAAAAAATTGTTTTTTATTTTTATAATCATATTAAAAATTTATACAATAAATTTAAATTTTTTGAAAACTAATGTATTTATCATTTTTTTAAATTGTGTCAGAATCGTGTTATAATTGACATATTCAATAAATTTTTTTTTAAAATTAAACATTTTACCAACACGTGTCCTACAAGTGTTGGTGTTCGATATGTGTATCCGACACAAACACATCATTTAATAGACGTGTCGAAACTTCTATTTTAATAGTGTAATTTCAAAATCTGTATCTCTTCGGGTAAAGTTCATATTTTAATAAACAAATATTTTTTTTCAGGATCATGAAAATATCTATTAACTTTATCTGTATAATTTTCTTTTAGATAGGGCTTGTTGCTTTTGGAAGCTTGTGTACACACCAACAACAACTTCTCCAAAAGATGCTATTTTTAATTTTGTTCGTACCACGCACTAGTCATTAGACTTTTAAAATATAGTTTCATTGTTAGTTTTTTTACTAAAACTCATTTTTTCAAGACTTTGATTTCTTTAACACTGGGTTTTTGGAATCCTAATAATTGACCTCTTTTTTACTTGTTTGTCAGGACATAGAAACTGTTTAATTGGACTATGAAAATTATAAAATTCAAGTATTATATAAGTTAAAATAATCATATATATGTATGGTGAAAATCTTATAAAAAGTGAGTATTACGAATAACAAAAAACAATTAGATCACATGAAAGAGTGAAACAATTAGATCTTATAAAAGGACTTTTATTTTTTTTAGTTTGTATTTACTGAATATGTTTTAAATATTTTAAGGTTGAGTACCGTATCATATCTACTTATTCTTTTATCTTTTCTTATTTTATTATTTTAAAGTCATTTGTTTCATTTTAATCATATATTCTTTTTATTTTTATTTTTAAAAAATAGCGATCTCTCGACGTCTTGATTTATTTAGACCTTTCAAATGTTTATCATTGAAATTTACATGTACAGTACATAAAC
>Ga0123341_1000571_pt1 | contig 23354 bp, 16 predicted proteins | sample Turbeapinknodule_FD_89959 | JGI IMG/M metagenome (GOLD analysis project Ga0123341, IMG submission 89959) | Root nodule microbial communities of legume samples collected from Mexico - Turtle bean Mexico pink nodule | ecosystem: Host-associated > Plants > Roots > Nodule | place: Mexico: Nepantla...
ATTATATATATGACCTAAATAACATTTTAAACCTTCTTAAATTTATAAATTTTGCATAAAATTTTCAATACTTTTTATTTTATTTTGGTCTTAATAAGATTTATATTTCTATTTTATTGATACAAATATATAGAAAACATGACTAAGTAGAACTGAAACATATTTTTTTTTTTGCTTTTTGATAAAACTTTTCTTTTGTGAGACATGTATTTTTTATTGCTTTTGGTATTTTATAAACTTTTTTGTTTTGATTTGATCTACTAATTTTTTGATGTTTTTTAACTAATGAAATATGCACTAAATGACCATATGAATTAAATAGGATGAAATATATATTAGATTTAATTTGGTTTAGAAATAATTATTATGATAAAAACAATGTCATTTTATCTTTTATTAAAAATTAGATATCATATTTTTTATAATTTTCCTTATTCAACAGTGAAAAAAAGATATTGACAAGTATAGAATTTGTCATACAGTTCTTCATTTTCTTTTTTGTCAATTTTTTTGCCATTTCCATAAAAAAAATTGGATTGGATTATCATGCCAAAGTGAATATATTTTAAAAAGGAAGATAATTTTGTTAGAACCATTTTGAAGATGTCGAAATTGAAAAAAAAATGTATAGTTATAGTTATAAGAAACAAATGAAAAATTAAAGTGGTTATTTATTTTACATTTGGTAAACATGAGTAAAGAAAAGAAGAAGTGAGTTTTTTGGGTTCCTTGATCATTATTTTTTGGTATAGAAAAGTAAAAAGTGATTGAGAAAAAGTTGTAGGGGCAAATGAAATGAAAAAAATGGATGAAGTGCGTGAAAACCAAATTAGTGAGTGAAAGCATAGCTAGTAAGGGTGAAATAGGAATAGGGAGAGGTTAAGAGGAGGCATATTCTCCATTGTGAACGTAAATCCCAAGCAGAGACCAGCACGAAGAAGAAAACAAGTTCGGTTGGACCGGTAGTTAGGAAGAGGAATCAAGGCGAAGTTACACGGAGAGAGAATGATGTTAGACGGAACCGAAGATGAAGAGAAGTTTCTCGCTGCCGGAATCGCCGGTCTTCAGCAGAACTCCTTCTACATGCACCGTGCATTGGTAACTCCTCCGTTAAACCCTAACCTCTCTATCTTCCTTCTGTTCCACCACGCTTGATCACGCTAATTCTGATTCGCTGTCCAAATTCCTAATTCATTCCGATCCAATTTCGATTCGTCGTAGGATTCCAACAATCTCCGGGATGCTTTGAAGTATTCGGCTCAGATGCTCTCCGAGCTCAGGACTTCCAAGCTTTCTCCTCACAAGTACTACGAACTATGTGCGTTCCTCTCGGATCCACGGTTACCTTGTTTTTGTTTTCCGTTGGATCCTCTACCTAACTGTTTCTGTCCTTGCGATTGTTAATTTGCATCTCTTTTTCTCTGTATTCGGTGTTTTAGATATGCGCGCCTTTGATCAGTTACGGAAGCTTGAGATGTTCTTCGAGGAAGAGGCTCGTCGCGGTTGCTCCATTATTGATCTTTATGAACTCGTCCAGCATGCCGGAAATATTTTGCCTCGATTGTGAGTGAGAGTGTTGCGGAATCCATTTTATTCTTGTTGTATTATTTTTTTATTATACACCGTTTATGACAGGAAAATATTCCTGAATGTTTGGGTGTTCAGCTTGCTTATAAATTGTAATTGTAAATTATTTTATCTTATGTTTGCATGTCGAGCAATGCACGATCATGTTGATATTTGTAATTCTTGCTCATAGTGCGTCGTTGAGATTGACATTTGTTAGTTAATCACGACTTGTGGGGAACATTTCTTGACTTGTTTCAAAATCAATTGTGTAGCTTTGCTCATTGATGACTTGGTGGTTTTGAACCTCATGGTTTGCACTAATTTTTAGTGGGAAACATTTATTGTTTTGTGCTTTTGCAGTGGTTATGTGTTCACCCTTTTGAGTTTAACGTGTTTCTTACTTGTGAGCTGTTAATTTTATGATCACAATCAGGTATCTCCTCTGTACAGTAGGATCAGTATACATCAAGTCCAAGGAAGCTCCTGCAAAGGATGTTCTTAAGGATCTTGTGGAGATGTGTCGTGGCATTCAGCACCCTGTTCGCGGACTATTTCTAAGAAGTTACCTTTCTCAAGTTAGTAGGGATAAATTGCCAGATATTGGTTCAGAGTACGAAGGGTAAGTAAAGCAAGATTTTTTGCCCTCCACTCCTTTCATAGGCTGGATTATTCTTCTGAGGTTTCTTAATTGAGTTAGATTTGAAGTTTCAATGAACTGAGCCAGTAGCAGTGAACATTTGGAACATAATTGATGGCACCCTGAGTATCACCATTTCTCTATCAGGGCTACCGGCGTTACCATTATCCCACTTCACTTTTGCAATGTTGATGCATGATATCAACTCATGGAGTCTTTAGAATATTGGATCCTCCTTTTTTGTTAACATTTGTTTTTGTTGTTCATCTTTTGATTTCTCTGTCCTTTTCTGATCCACTTTGTGACTTGTGTGTCTGCCTTGTTATGGGGCAGTGACAATTATCTTAAAGCTGCACCAATTTCAATTTCAAATTCAGCTTGATGCATGAATGCCTAATTTGACAAATGCAGGGATGCGGATACTGTAGCAGATGCTGTAGAATTTGTACTGCAAAATTTCACTGAAATGAACAAACTTTGGGTGCGGATGCAACATCAGGTTGGTTGAATTGTCTGCACATCATTACAACACTCATGTTTGGACATGCATGTTGTCTCAATAGTTGCACGTCATGAGGGTAAAATATATCACGAGGGCATGATTTCTGGTCATGCAGGTGTAGTAATGCATGTGAATCTTTCATACTCTTAGCTGACCCTGAGTTGAGGCTTGCTGTCGGGCTTTCTGGTCTGCAGGGGCCTGCCCGGGAGAAGGAGAAACGAGAAAAGGAAAGGAGCGAGTTGCGTGATCTTGTAATACCTGAAGCCTGTAACTCTTTTGCTTCACTGCAGTGGGGTTGTATACACGATGAAATGCTTATAGAAGGCTTCTATTGCTTTTTTTGTCCTTGATATATTATTAGGTTGGGAAGAATCTTCATGTTCTCAGTCAGATAGAGGGTGTTGACCTAGATATGTACAAAGATGTTGTGCTTCCTAGAGTACTGGAGCAGGTATAACTGGTCTATTGTTTCTATTTCTGATAATCAAAGGCATGGTTTGCTTTCTAACTAGAAAATATGATTGATTTTCCTCAATTATCTTGGACAGGTTGTGAATTGTAAAGATGAGTTGGCCCAGTTCTACTTGATGGATTGCATAATTCAAGTATTCCCTGATGAATATCACTTGCAAACTCTTGATGTGTTGTTGGGTGCTTATCCTCAACTTCAGGTTAGTGAACTTGCACATTTATTTGTATTACTTCTGGAGGATTCCTTGTTTACGTTTTCTCTCCTTCCAAAACTTGAAAGTTCAGATTTGTGAACTTGCACTGCTTTGTTTTGCTAATATAGTAATATTGTATTTATTGTGAAGAAGCACCAATAGAACTTGAAGAAATTAATCAAAGAATTCTGAAAAATAGAGAAAGTAAATATCTAGATAGTAATTAGCAGTTAGTACATCATCCGAGTTATCAAACTATTGCACAAGTTTCTGCCAGGTGTAATACCTGTAAAGTTAGAATTCAAGGAAGGAGCTTTATTTGTTGTCTCCAAATTTCCCTATAGAATATGATTTTAAGTAGAAACTTGTGATAATTCTAAGTTTATGTCTGTTCGTATGTAATATATGAAAGCTAACCTACATATAAAAATTGCATCCAAAATATCCATGTCAGTTTTATGCTGCAAATACTTAGGTATTTCCACTCATTAGCTTTCTGTTTTTTCCCGACTATATCTTTCAGCCGTCCGTTGACATCAAGACAGTGCTGTCTCAGTTAATGGAAAGGCTTTCGAATTATGCTGCTTCAAGTGCAGAGGTGTTGCCAGAGTTTTTGCAAGTGGAAGCATTTTCCAAATTAAGCAATGCCATTGGCAAGGTATTTTTTTCCCATTCCTTTTATCTTGGATATTTTTTAGCCATGTAGTGCAAATATATGTATCTCTATACGGTTTGCTGCTATAAAGTCTTGGTTTGTCCAATATTTGCAACCAACATGAGTTAATGCATAGTAGTCAACTGCACTATAGCGGAGTGGCTTTGGATAGCTATGGGATTCAAATAGCTGAGCAGTTTTCGATAGTGGCCATTGCAGCTGCAATAGCAGTTTTTTTGCATGGTATAGTGGTGCTACCATGATGTAACCCTTGAATTTGCATTTTTACTTGGTGTCAGTTTTTGATTTTTATAGTTTGTATTTAAATTCTTAAAAAATGATATAAATTCCTCTAAATTCAGGACATTCATAATCAACAATAGAATGTTGGTGTTTTGAATAAAACATACAAGTAGTTAGTTATTAACAAAAGTCAGATACAAGTTTACTAGATAGGAATCTATCACCAATCATCATCTTCTAAATCCTAGTCTTTATCGTTTTTCACTATTATTACAATCATAGTTTTCGTTTGGAAATTGAAATTCCACAAGTAGTTGCCCCCCAAAGGTCAAATGTTTCTGTTCAGGGGACTTTTATTTGGGATCAATTCATAGTGTGCTTCCATCCGTCTGCTATGGCTGCTATTTGGTCAGCTGCTAAAGCCACTCTACTAACTGCTTTGCTACTCATGTACTGTGGTGCTATTTAAAACCTTGTTTTTACTTCTGGAACACTGTTGTTTAGTTTTTTCAAGTAAATATTCCACGCAAAAGTTCCTGAGTTTTGACCTCTATTCTTTTCACAGTTTATCATTTTATTTTTACGCATTTTGTTCTTTATTTTTTTTACTTCCCAGTTGACATTCTGCCAATTTTTGTCTAATTTGTTACGTTCTTTTTTTATTAGTTTCATCATTCATTTTTTGACTTCATAACTAAGTTCGTATTGCCCCTAGACTGGTGGTGATTGTGTGTCTAATGTGACTTATTATTTATCATTCATTTTGGGTATTTTTGTTTTATTTTGTTTATTTATACGTGTATTATAACTATTTAGTTTGCTTTATAACGTTTACAAATAATGGTCATCCAGCTTCCCTCTGTCCTGCTGTAGTGTTTTCCAGAGTTGGATTCCACATGCAACTATTTGAGATTCATAACTATGATTTGACCATGGACTAGATATCAAGTAGACATTAAGTTTTTTTGTTTTTATTATTATTATCTGCTATCTCGGGTGTATGAGTGAAGAATGATAAAGTTCTTATCACACTGACCAAGTCTAAATAGGGAAGAATATATTTGAAAGGATTAAGTTGTATTATATAACATTTAAAATAATGGCCATCCCACTTCCCTCCATCCCTCTGTACTGTTTTCTAGCGTTGACTGCTACACGTCACTATTTGAGATTCATAACTATGATTTAACCACCTACTGCCTGTAAGCTAATTGATAGACTTGATATAAAGTAGACATCAAGGTTTTTGTTTTCATTACTATCTCCCTATCTGGGGTTCATAAGTGGTGAACAATAAAGTTCTTAATGCACTAACCTAGTCTCTGAAAGGAAAAATAAATTTGGAAGGATTAATTTGTATATTTAAAATAGTGGTCATCCCACTTTCCTCAAACCTGCTATAGTGTTTTTCAGAGTTGACCGCCACAGCCACTGGTTGAGGTTCATAACTATGATTTAACCACAGACTTACTTTAGGCTAATTGATACATTTGATATAAAGTAAACATTAAGTTTTTTGTTTTTATTATTATCTCTCTATATGGGGTTCATAAGCAATTAATGATAAAGTTATCAATGTAGTAGCCAAGTCTTTAAAAAGGAAAAATAAACTTGGAACGATTAATACAAATACAAGGTCACTTCTTAATCATATTTAAAGATTGTTGAAATTATACAGTATTGATGGAGGAAAAGAGAGAACAAACTCTAAATAATGAAGTAACATTAGTATATATTTGAATTTCTTTGATTTCATGCAAAAGCAATGCACTAACCCTTAAATTACTAATATTAGACTCATTTATCCTTACTAATTAAGGAAACAGATCATAAGATATAATAAGATATGGAATCTATTTCGAGGAGGTTATATGAAATGTGTTAGCATATTTTATGACATAATAATGATACGCTGAGATGTTTTTCTTGATATTGTAACACTCAATCTAGAGCTTACTAGGCTTTAAGCTTGTTACAGTTAAACACTCTCGAGGGAAAATAAACAATATATAAAGGGTGGTAGCAGGTGATATAATGTTTGTGAATGGGAATGGAATCAGAGCAGTTGTGTTTAGAGATTAGCTGAGTTGAGAGTAGGCTAACAACAATATCATGGGGTCAGGTTGTGTCCAGGACTAGAGATGGTGGGTTAGACCATGTCTAGAATTGGAGATGAGCCAGACCACGTTAGGTAAAAAAATGGGGCTAATTACTGGAGCCTAAAACAATGCAAGAGCACAGATAACCACCCCAAAGACTACCAAGAAACAATTCAAAATTGTCAAATATGATAGGGGGTGGGAGAGAGAGTGTGTTAGATTTGCTGACCACTAAACTGCGGCCAAGGTAGCCAAACTGCCATGGGAAGGGTGGAAACAGGTTCAGGGGGATCTATAAAGTAGAGTGGATTGTGAGGCAGGACACTGGTGATAGTTAGGGATGGCAAAGCGGGTTAAACCCGACGGACCAGGTTGGTGTTTTCAGCCACTCTGGCCTGCCAGCCCATTTCTTTTAAATAAAAAATGAAAATGTCTCTTTTTTTCATTTGCCACTTGATTATTGAAACTGTCTTCTTTTTCATACTTCTGATTTGGATGTTCTTGAGAAAAGTGTACTTTACATCCTTTTCATACTTTTATTATACGATGTTTTTGTTTTTATGCTCGTGGGTTGTGAAATATGATGTCTTCATTTGTTATGTAGGTGATAGAGGCACAACCTGACATGCCCACTGTTGGAGTTGTAACTTTGTATTCATCACTTCTCACCTTCACGCTTCATGTCCACCCTGATCGACTTGATTATGCAGATCAAGTCTTGGTATGTATCATTTCAAACTGTTTGCACTCAGTCATGTTTTCTTTTTGATTCATAAATTATTGTTACCTGATGTACCCATTCGCATTATTTTATTTCTTAACTCGTGGTAATACACCAATACTTCCTTTAATAGAAAAATAAAGTTTTGGTAGAAATTTATGTATTAGAAAATAATTGCATTTAGTGCGTGTACATTCGATTGATTTGTGGCAACAGTAGTTCTTTTCATTTGAGGTAGCACACTTATTCCTGTGTTTTGTAAGACCTATGCGCTGACCGTATATATACATGTTAGGGAGCATGTGTGAAAAAACTATCTGGGAGAGGGAAAATTGATGACAACAAGGCAACTAAGCAGATTGTTGCTCTATTAAGTGCTCCACTAGAGAAATATAATGATATTATGACTGCATTGAAGCTTTCAAATTATCCTCGTGTGATGGAATACCTTGATCTTCCAACTACTAAGGTCATGGCAACTGTTATTATTCAAAGCATTATGAAAAATGGAACACACATTTCTACATCAGAGAAGGTATCTTATATTTTACTTGTCTGCTTTATAGTGCAAGTTCTTGCTATAACATCACAGGATTTGCTTGTAGGTTGACGCTTTGTTTGAACTGATAAAGGGGCTCATCAAGGATTCTGATGGGGTTTCTAAAGATGAGGTCACTTCAGTGCCATAACTAGTCTCATTTTGCTAATTTTTTACAATGCTTATTTGACCTCTCCCGTTAATATTGCCTTTTATAATACGTTTATATCTTCCCATAAATGTAAGAAGATAATATAATCATTACTTTTGTGATCCTCACTCCTTACTTATTTTCCCCTTTCCCTTAGCTCGATGAAGACGATTTCAAAGAGGAGCAGAATTCTGTTGCCCGTCTGATCCAGATGCTTTATAATGAGGATCCAGAAGAAATGTTTAAGGTTAATTGCTTATTTCCATGTATTCTGATGATCATAATAAATTTTTTTTGTACTTGTTTTTCTGCTGGAAATTTTTTCTTCCAGACTCCAGTTAGTAATTTTAGGCGACTCCACTTTTTCCTTACCAGTACTTCCACACCGAAGCTGCACATGAATATTACCCAAGAAGATATTAGAAAATAAATCATTGTCAAGCACTAAACTGAACTTGTTGTTAACTTGGGATATTGCTTTAACATTTTAATTGGTCATCGACTCCTTTAAATGTGAAAATTAAGTGATGTTATAACATTTGGAAGTATTTTTCCTCTTGGAACTCACTTTTTTCCTGAAAAGACGTTTTAGTACATTAAGAAAGAACACTATTTATAAACTAATGAGCAATGCAAGATTTGTTAGTGTATTAGGATAGAATAGATGTATAAACTGATTTTGACTTATGTGGAAAATCTAATGTATTTTATCCTTTGTTTATCTGGAAATATTTATTAAAAAAATGTATAAATAAAACTGAATATATTGATAAAGTGGTATCTGGCTATCAGCACTTGTGAGTCTTAAGACATGTTTTCCTTCTCAACTTATCTGTGATTTTAATATTTCCAACTTGAGCATAATATTGTGTGATATTTTTCTTGTGACTGCAAACTACATTGTTGACCCCCTAAATAGATGGTAGGAGTTTGTGTTTATTTTATGAGTTCAATCTTTAATTTTTCTAACAATTATTGCGCACTAAATTGCAGATCATTGATACTGTGAGGAAGCACATACTGACTGGAGGACCAACGCGTCTGCCTTTCACTGTCCCACCTCTTGTTTTTTCTTCTTTAAAGGTTTGTCTGACCTTTTTCTATTAGTTGCTTGCTTTCATATGTGCTGTTTTGCTTACATAAAGATGAACCGATAGTGCTGGAGATCAAAGCCAAAACGATAAGATTTGAATTATCTTTTATTTCATGTTTTCTTAAGTTGCTGCTGCTGTTCCCTGTATTCCTGTTTTATCTTCAATGCAAATGACAATTGCTGTCTTCCACTATGCTATTTGCTGCTTCCTTTTTTAGTAAAGAAAAAAATAGTAGAATTTATGCAGTGTATGTTGCTTTACTATCTGCAGTTGGTCAGACAGTTGCAAGGTCAAGAAGAAAATCCTTTTGGAGATGATGCCTCAACAACACCAAAGAAAATTTTTCAGCTTTTAAATCAGGTAGTGCATTTTGTTCCTTACTAAAAGGATGTGGATTTTTTTTCTTCTAAGGGTGATTTATGCCAGCATATTTTTTTGGAAATGATGATTTGATATTTAATAATATAGAGATAGTGATGATTTGTTGGTGAAGCAACTGATAATCGTAATAGTTTGTATTTGTGAGATATCTCTGTTTTCAATTTGTTCTCAACTGACTGTTTAACAGTTATCTGGTAAATTTATTGGATGATACTTTTATCTTTTCTCAGACCATCGAGACCTTATCAGGTGTCCTGGCACAAGAATTAGCATTGCAGCTGTACTTGCAATGTGCTGAGGTAATGGAACGTATTTGGTTGTTATCAAAACGATGTCCAAACTCTTTTTGCTAATTTCTTGTTTCTGTTTTTGCTTTAAGGCTGCAAATGACTGTGATTTGGAACCTGTTGCTTATGAATTTTTCACCCAAGCTTATATTCTATATGAAGAAGAAATTTCTGTAAGTATCCTCTACTAGCTTTGTGCTTCCCTCCCTTTCTAAATAACAATTATGTTATTTTCATGGGATCAAAGGTGAAACTAGGGTTCGGTGGAGGAATGGATATGTTGACAAAATGTATTGGTTAGCTGTGCTCAACTACGTGTTTGTTTTTTCAATATTAGGACTCCAGGGCACAGGTCACAGCTATCCATTTAATAATAGGGACTCTTCAAAGGATGCATGTCTTTGGTGTTGAAAACAGAGATACTTTAACTCATAAGGCCACAGGGGTAATTATTCAATTCTATTATGCACTCTAGTTCAATATATGCTTTTATACTAAATCCTCATTTTTTGGTGCCTTCTCATTGGACAGTATTCTGCAAAGCTGTTGAAGAAGCCGGATCAATGCAGAGCTGTATATGCATGCTCACATCTGTTTTGGGTTGATGATCATGATAACATGAAAGATGGAGAGAGGTTTGTTTTCGTGGACATGCGATCCTAGACTTCTAAGGAATGCTTGTTTCTTTGCTTGAACAGAAATAGCTGGTGAATTTTAACTGTTTGCATGTCCAAATAATGAATCCCGTTGGATTATAAGTATCCAGTACGTTGTACATGTTTGTAAATACGTGAGAAAGGTAAAAAATGCATTTTTTTTTAAGATTGTTATATTGGTTCTAAAGTGAAACTTTTAGATTTAAAATTAGTTTAATTAATGAATTATTATTGTAATGGTGATTTGCAGATATTTTTCTATACTCAATGTAGATTGAAGAAAATTTAGGATAGACTAAACTAATCGAGAAAACTAAAAGTCATTTTTGATTGGATAACTAATAAAGAGAAAATAAATATATTGATTTGATATAAAAGCTCAAAACATATTACAAAATGAAGACGAAGGTGTAGCTGCATAAGATAGTAAGTATAAAGGATATGTGTTCAAGATTGAACACTTCCTAATATAGGAGTGTATTAGAGGAGAGTGAGAATGATTTTGTCCTATGCTGCATTCTCTTACGGGAGTGAACATATTTACACTGACTCTGCAGAACATTATAAGTTGGAAAAGCATCGTGGGGAGAGAAAAAAATGTAGGATATTCTGAAAAAGGAATTTGGGAATTTATTTCTTAATTTATTTTATCATGATTCTTACTGTTTTGGTTATATTCGAATTTATTTTTGAACCAGGGTCCTATTATGTCTCAAACGGGCGTTACGAATTGCAAATGCTGCCCAACAAATGGCAAATGCAGCGCGAGGTAACACGGGATCAGTAATGCTCTTCATTGAGATATTAAACAAGTAAGTTAACGTGCATAATCTCTAGTCAACATGGTTTTTGTATGCTTAACAACATATAAAATGGAATAATGACGCTGTGTATGTTTTTTTTAGGTATCTTTACTTCTTTGAGAAGGGAAACCTACAAGTCACCGTTGCTGCTATCCAGGGCTTAATTGAGTTAATTATGAATGAAATGCAGAGTGATACCACGACTTCAGATCCAGCTGCCGATGCATTCTTAGCCAGTACTATGCGATATATAGAGTTCCAGAAACAAAAAGGTGGTACCGTAGGCGAGAAATATGAAGCCCTCAAGGTTTCACACGCAGGATGACTGAGATAACCTTGATCTTGCCATGTTAGCTTTTGAAGCAACTTGTTTTTGTGCTGCCCAAGCAACTGTTTTCAATTGTCTTTGGATTTCATCTCCAGAACCACAAGTTTGTGCCTTCCTCATATGCGCTGACAGCAAAACTACTCGCTCATTGAGTTAGGAAGGAAACCGATTCACCGTGTAACTAATCAGACTGAACCACTATTGCTAGATCTTTCTTTCTTCTTTATATCAAATTTTACATAGTTAAGAGAAATTATTTGTAGTACAGTTGCTATTTGAATTCATAAAGTGTGCGCAAAGGTTTACTTGGTTGGATTTGTACATTTCCAGTGTCAGACAATTAGTGTGTTTACGTTTCTTTTTATAAACCATTTTGGAAAAGAAACTAATTTATAAAACGGGTGAAAATAAAATATTGAAAGATAAAATCTTTGAAGATTATTTATGTTTTAGTTTTAAAAATAGTAAAAATGCTTTTTCAAATAATTTAGATGTTATTATGAAATGAGTTTCAATATTTTAGAAGTGTTCTTTTTTAATATCACTAGGGAGTGTAATTTCTACTTGCCTCTGATGATTATTGGTACATTGTTAGGCCGAAATGGAATGTTGGATGTTTTTCTATGCTTTGTAAATGTAATGTTACCATATAAACTCGGTACTTACCCCTTAATCATATTTTTTTAATATTTATTAATTTGAAGTTAAATTCCTTAAACTTTGAGCGGGTAATAAAAATGCTAACTTATGTATACTTTAAAATATAAGAAAGTTTTACAGCTGAAATTATGAATGCATAAACGCGTATGAACGCGTTTTGGTAAAAGCTAAATATCGGGCTAGGGATGAGTACCACAGCTGCGTATGCTTTAGAAACGGATTATTATCAATAAAACATGATTAGGAATTTAATATTTCTATATTTTAATGCTTCGCTTCATTTTTTTTTATCTTAGTAGGGTAATGCACAAGTGTATTTGTTCAATGTTTTGGTCTCACAAATAAATAATCATAGTATTTGATCGCTTTATGTTTTGCTTCATAATTGTTATTTAGAGTTTCTATTACTAACAACACAAGACCTTATTATGTTGGCGAAAACAATTGTCAAGACGAGTCTCACTTGCAATTGTCTCGGCGAGAACTATAGTTCTTCTCACTTCCTACGTTATTCACATGCAACACAAGCCATTATTGTACATTTGCAAAATCCATTCAGTGACTTTGAAAGTCATTATTATGATAGAAGTTAACAATAAACTTCCATAAAACATTCTTTTAAACAATATTATTATTGACGGAAATTTAATAAAATTACAAGTATTATTTCTTATATCTAACAAATCTCAAATTTATAATTTTAACAACATTTTACTCCTCTCGTTAGATATACATGAATAAAAAAATTTTGACTTTTCGTAACATCATTTTTCTTTACCGTGAAGTGGATAAAAAAGTCACAAGGTTGACTGTAATCTGAGTTTTATGCAAATTGATTTGCAATTCATAACCTACTAAAACACCTTTAATTAAGGTCGGGCCAACGCCCAGCAATTTGCACTAACATAAAAAAAAAGTGCACGAACTCGAGTCTCTAAAAAAAGGTAATAAAATATTAAGTGAATGAAGAAAAAACTGTTACTATTTAACCTTTTTTTTCGCAGAATTTGGAATTTGTCATGGAGAGACAATGTCCATAAATATAACGCCAGGAAACTACATATTTAATCCAACCAAATAACTACTAAGAATCAACTAAAAACCTATGGACACAATCAAGCCTTGAATCGAAATATATAATAATTTAAATATATATCAAGCAAACAAGGTCGTTATCCTAACTGGGATATTCCAGTCTATTAATACATAAATAAAAACGGAAGTTATAAGAAAAAGGTGGGAACCATGAAATGCAAATTTGACTATTAGAGTTGACAATAATTCAAAGAAAGCAAAGCATTAAACCACCTTATGCTTCAAGGGGATCTAGAGTATTTGTCTGAGGAACACCCACATAAACTCCGACTTCTTCAATGGCAAAGAAATGATAAAAAGAAAGAAGGGGAGGGTAATACAGGTAGAACAAAGGGCAGTCAAATTTTAACACCTAGTGTGAATCACAATATTGAACAAGCCTTTTGTCCTTTACCCTTCTTTTTCTTCTGCTTAGGTGGTTGAAGGACAACTCTTATGGCTGCATCAAACACTGCCTTCACGTTCTACAATACATGCCACAAATAAATTTAACTGAGATGTCAAGTTAACCAGTGATTTAGATAAAAAAAAAAATAAAAATGCACTCAACCATTTACCTCCTGTGTTTTCGAACTGCATTCAATGTAAGCTGGTGCATTAATCAGCTTCCTAAGCTCTTCACCCTTTAAGGGAATGCACATATCAGATTTAATTTATTAAATAACAACTAAACAAGATTCTAGAGCACCAGAACCAATATTCACCTGAGCTGCGGTAATAGGCACGGCACCAGGATGGTCGAGGCAGAATTGCTTATCATCCCGAAGATCTATCCCATTACAAATCACAAAATAACAACGAACGGACTCTTAGTTGACAAAACCATCAATACAACATGCACCAGTCAAGAAACTAAAAACAACCATTTGCCCCTCAATAGAACAAATCAGGCAATGAACCTAACTGGAAGATTATATGGAAATTGTAATACCATATTTAGAAGCAGGGCAAGCCTTTCAAAAAATACAATGCATGAATAAAACTAACAAACAAACCAGAAACATCAACGAAAAATTGATCCTAATGACATGGCAGTGTCAACTACGTTGGGAAAACGTTGGAGATGGATGAAAATCTAAAGAAAAATGAGAATAAAATGAAATACAGCCGCGTCTGGCTAAAAGAAATCTGATTCAGCAGTTCACTAAGATAATGGAGAATTTCAAAGATCTTGTACAAGTATCTAAAGTATATATTTATCAAACATGAAATCCATTAGGTTAAGTTTACATATTTCATTGTAACCAGAATAAATAAAATCAATAAATAGGCCAGATGGGAGCATCTAATGAATGACAACACTAATATCAAATTATAAACAAACAAACATACCAAGCTTTGTGCCAACCAGAATTATGGGGACACCAGGTGCATAATGCTTCAACTCTGGAATCCACTGAAAATGAAACCAACCCATTCATTTTATCATCCATTTTTTATAAATGAAACAGTTCCTTGATATAAAACAAGATCCATACGTTACCGGCCATAGAGAAACCTTGTATCATTCTCAAAATAAATGACAAGAAATACACACTAATCACAAGAGACCACAACAAAGTACCTTTTTAGAGACATTTTCATAACTGGCCTTGCTTATGAGAGAGAAAGCCAGAATGAAAACATCGGCACCACGGTAACTCAAAGGTCTTAATCTGTTGTAGTCCTCTTGTCCTGCTCCACAATCAACCAAATAAATCCAGAGAAAACTTTCTACAACATCACAAAGGTCATAGAAACATAATCACACAACAGCATTACCGGCAGTATCCCACAAACCCAGATTCACAATGCTACCATTGACAACCACATTTGCACTGAAATTGTCAAAAACAGTCGGCACGTAATCCTGTTTCCACATAAAAAGAACCGAAGTGAAAAAAAAGACATTAAATGCCTCTCTCTTCCAGAAAACACAAATACAACATTATCAATTTGCTAACCAAACTTCATAATAAATGACCCATTCTAAATTCGCAAATGGTGTTAGTTGGCTTATGAAACATGACCCATCACTTCCCCAAATGCAGATGACAAGCAAAATGCAACTGAATTTCGTCAATTAGAGGAACTGACCAATCACCCAGACCCCAAAATTAAGGTTTGAAATGCGAAAAAGAGAAATGAGAAAAGAACTAACGGTGGGGAAAGTGTTGCTGGTGTAGGAAATAAGCAAGCACGTTTTGCCCACAGCACCATCCCCAACAGTGACGCACTTGATGAACCTAGAAGCGCTCATCTTTTGAACTCGGAGAAAAGAAAAGAGACACGAAAAGCCTCAGATCTTCACCTGAGGACCCGATCACACACCCCCTCCAACTTCTTCTTCTTCTTTTTCTTCTTCTGTCTCAATTACACATCTGCGGCAACAAAAAAATTAAATGAAAAAAAAAACACAGAAGAAGAAGAAGAATGAGGAGAAGAAGAGTGAACGGAGAAAGAACAAACCCTAATTTCGAAAATGCGGAAAGAGATAGAGAGGGAGAAAGCAGGGAATGAAAAAAGGAGAAATGAGGAAACCCTAAGAAAGAGACAGACCCTGTTGTGAGAGTGAGAGGAGAAGGCATTGACGAAGGAGCGAGAGAGAGAGAGAGAGGGAGAGAGAGGGAGAGAGAGAGAGAGAGAGAAAGGAGAAACCTTTTTGGCCCGCGAGATTTTGCTGTTGAACCGTTCATGCAACACACACAGCACAACACTACACAACAAACAAACTCTATTCTTATTAACCCCTCTTTTCTATTCCTTTGTTTAAAAATAAATTTTCACTCTCTTTTTATCGCAGACAAATTCGGATCCTTTCTGCATCAATTCATGCTCACCCATTCATGCTTCTTCATCGCCTTTTCTCTCTTTTTCTTTTCCTTACTCTTCCATCTTCAATTTCACTCTCTTTTTACGCTAATTCGGGGCTTCACCATTCCAATAAAAGCATCTTCTTTCACCCTACTGCACTCCAAAATTATACACATTTTTACACTCTCAATGTTTTATTTTTTATTTATATATTCAAATTATTGACTCTGTAACTTTGTCTAAAACAAATATCACTAAAACAACTTCAACTCTTCAATTATGAACTGTTATAGATTATACTAAAAATCATCATGGAATATTCATCTAGTTATTTATATATAGTCTGCATGAAATTTTATTAGCAGACAAAAATGTCAACCATGTTTTAGTAATTTTGAATATCTAATTAAGTTTCATATGAGATTAAACAAATTTTAATATTTAGCAAAAGATAAACATCTCTAGTTTAGATAAAAAAAAAGTTAGTTTACCAAGCAATTTTTTCTTTTGAAGTGTGAGAAAAATGTAATAATAGTATACTTATCTATGAGATTAAAAGCTGTGGTAGCACTTTCTCATTTCTCAATCACTGAATGTTTTCAAGAAAAATGTAAAGAAGATATAGACATACCTAATTTGTTCTTTTTCTTTTTCAACAATGCGAATACATCTATTTTTTGGTGTAACATACCCAGCAGCATGCTGTGAAACTCAACATTCAGAGCAAATATGATTGGTTAATTTGGATGTGATGAATATGAAATTTCAACCAACAAAATGATCTTTATCATTAACTGATAATTGACACCACACTTGTATTTCCAAATTTTCTTGTTTTCTCTGTTGGGATTTCAAATACTTTCAAATCAGATAATGGACCTTTCATGGTGGTTCCTCTCTCTCTCTCTATATATATATCCTTCTCAGAATTTATTCTTAAATATTTCAAGTTGCCTTAATTCTATTTGCATATGCGTGGAAAAGTTAGCCAAAATGGTAATCTAATGCATGGGAAATATTTTCCTGTCAAGGAGTTTCCATTAACAAAGTAAAATCAGTGTTGAATTGCCAATCAAAGTTTTCTCATCCTCAATTTTTCATCTTTTCTTTTAAAAGTTGTATTATTTCTAGTATTAAGCCAAACTTAAGAAAATTTTATGATGCAAACTGCTATAGCTATGGAAGACTCTTCGTGTATGAGTGAAAATCAGATTTTTAAAACTCAATTATAATTTACAAGTGAATTGGACGAGTTATGATTCTAAATTAACCCAAAAAAAAAAGATAGGCTATGTTAAGAATGTAATTGGAATGCAATATTTCCGCACTCTCATTTAAACATGAATGATAATGTATTTACTATACCTCATCGAGACCCCTTCTATCTAAACAACTGATCAAATGTCATTCGGATGATTTGATCGAAATGGTTCTCAAGAACCTAACAAATGTTCCTTATAATATCATGTTTAGCATAATCATTGTACGAAACGTTACTCTAAAGCCAAAATTAACCTCATAACTTACCATAATTCAGGCTTAGTTTCGAAGATTCACTATGATCTTATAAATATACACTTCAATCAAGACAAATGTATGTATTGAATTGTATTTAGAGTCCCGATATATTGACACCCTCTGCACATGACACACATTTGACGCTGAAGACGTGGCAATTACGTGACAGAGTGAGATTGTGCGCGAATGAGCAGCGCGAACTTCAAAATAGGATAAAAAAGAATATATTACATTGGTTCTTAGAAACAACCGGTGTAATATTTTTTTTTTACTTAGAATAACCCATATTACATCGGTTAAGTCATCTAACCGATGTAATATATGACCCATATTAAAAAGAATTGATTTTTTTTTCATAAAGAGTGGGTGGGTCATAAACGTCACCTAGGTAACCATTTACAGACACACGTGTAACCAACTTTGTGTGTGCCAGTATATGTGGAGAAACCTACATCGGTTAAGTCATGTAATCAATGTAATATATGATTTTTACATCGGTTAAGCCATCTAACCGATGTAATATATGGTTTTTATTAAAAAAAATTGATTTTTTTTCATGAAGAGTGGGTGACCATAAACATCACATAGGTAACCACTTACAGACACACGGATAACCAGTTTTGTGTGTGCCAGTATATGTGGAGAAACCTACTTCGATTAAGCCATCTAATCGATGTAGTATATGGTTTTTATTAAAAAAATGATTTTTTTTCATGAAGAGTGGATGACCATAAACGTCACATATGTAACCACTTACAGACACACGGGTAACCAGTTTTGTGTTTGCCAATATATGTGGAGGAACCAGTTTTGCGTTTGCGTTTTGCGTCAATTAATGTCACGCAAGCGGTGTCAAATTTGTGTTAGTGACAAAAGGTGTTAATAAAACATTTTTGTTGTATTTATTACATTCATCTACAACATATTGAGTACTAATTTAAATATCGGAATATCTTTTACAAATATCTGGATACGAGAGATATTCATAAGAACTGAGACTACAATATAACAAAACAGATTAACAAGTTTTAGTAAAAGTTATTTTCTTAATTTTTGAAATTAGTTTATTAGGTAAATATGAAGAATATAAAATGTTAACTACACATTAAATCCCATTTTTTACAAGGACGATAAAAGTAACTGTAATATTATTTTCATTATATTATTTATCTTAGACATTACTGTAATATTCTTTGGATAGTTAAAAATACAATTACAGAATCTACAATTGAAATCACACAGCCAATTCTAAATTGTACCCCAACTACATTTTTTTTTATTGTTGTTTATACAACCTGACCCAAGTAAAATAGATTTTGTTTAACTTGTCTCACATACTCTTTATCAGAGTTAATTAGATTTTAGTTTCTGGAAAATTTTTAAATTTTATTTTTTATCTTTAATTATTGAAATATTGGTTTAAATATAGATTTATTTTAAATATCGAAGCATTAATTCTTATATTGGCGGGAAAATTTATAGAGTAACCCAAGACCGTTAAACCATTACAAAATTGTATGTATACATTTTTTGCACTTTTGTTTGCATCCTTTTAGCTTTTGTGAATATCTAAATTCACATTTAGATTTTGTACCTATTTCTTAGCTCATAGTTTGCAGTACATTTAACATGCGCTAAACAGATTTTTTTTTGGCGATAATATGCAATAATAGTTGTGAAGAATGATAATATATTTTTCTTCCAATGTTTTTATCATACTTTTTTACTTCATTAAGTATTATTGGGTTTATTAAGTTATATTATATATGCATGAAAATTGTATCTGTACAATTCTAAGCTCCATGGAGTATATGCAACTGCATCAGTGGAACTATTTAGCACAGTCAGGTTGTTAACTCTAATCATAAGTCTCTCTCCCCAAAGCACAGAGACACAGATACCATTGTTCGGAACAACAAAAATGATGACAAAATAATAAGATATGCACAAATAATAATTATTGATCATGCCTCAATTTCTAGTAATACAACTTTGTAATAAACTCTTGCTTATGTGGTGGGAACATGGTCACAACAAAAATACAGAAGGACTTGGTTGTATAAAGCAGCCATAGAAACATGGAACAAAAAGATCAGGATTTACAGAATGCACGAAGCGTATCATCCATGGCCTTTTTGTCATAATCCCCCGTGAATACACAATTTCCTAGAGGACCCTTTAGAAGAATAAGCCTGAGCAATCCATCTGCTACCTTCTTATCAACCTGACATACCAAAAAAAATTATAAGCTCTATGATAAGAACAAATTGAACATTAAAAGGGTACCGACCATGAGCCCTTACCGCCATGACAGATTTAAACATGTCCACAGTCATTATCTCAGGAGGGGCTGTGGGTAACTTAGCGTGTTTTAAAATGTCTCCAACTCGCTTCACAAGAGATTCATCAATCCAACCTAGGCGATATGACATGTCAACAGCCATTACCTGTGTGTATTCGAATACAGATTCCTCAATATAAACCTCCTTTAGTATTAATCATAAATATAAGTATAATTCATGCTATTATTTTGTTAAATGAAATACCGTGCCAGCTGCAACAGCCTCTCCATGAAGCCACTTCCCATAGCCAACCCCATTTTCTATAGCCTAAAATAAGTATGGGAAAGAGAGTTAAAATCAGAGAGGAAAAGCAGAAACGAAATTTTTGGGAATAGATAGTTTGATGCCACGATTGCAAAGAAAATAAACATAGTTGTGTTTTTAATCATTATATTTTAAAATCTATAGTGTATAGTGTGTAACATTCTTCATATTCTATCAATTCCATGTTTGAAATCTGAACAGCTCAAATTTTCCCAAACAACCGGTGAACATTTATTCATTCTTTTCTCATTATTTTTACAGTTTTATAATTGCTTGTCAACACATTTATAACCCAGGTTATAAATATTGTCAGGTGTAAAAAACTTTATGAAAATTTTCACAATTTTACAACCTAATAAAAGATAATATCAGTCACAGACAATCACTCACATGACCAAATGTATGACCCAAGTTCAATGTTGCCCTCAGTCCACTTTCCTTCTCATCTAAGGACACAACCTCAGCCTTGTTTTCACAAGATCGCTTTATAGCATATGCCAATGCACTAGGATCTCTGCAGTCGATGACATTAACTTATAAAAATTGGAATAGTAGAAGGGCATTATGAAAGTAGTTGCACAACATTTAGATAAAAAGAATAGATCAAAGCAACAAGGAATATATGTGACACCAATAAGCTATGATGCACAGGTGTATCATCTAATATATAAGCGCTAGTATTTTTGGTGTGTCCTTTTTAGACTTCACAGTATTTGCCTGCCTCAATTATTATTTAGGGACTTGAGAGAGGGGAAAACATTGACCTTGAAGAGGGATAGGATAATCATAGTTTATTTTTAGTTATATAAGAAAACATATCTTATTTAATATATAGTCAGTCTCGTATCCTAACCTTCTCAATGAAACTATTGTGTTGTATCATATCACATTTCTGAATCTGGACCTATGCAAAATAGCTAATACATAATGACAAGCCACAAAACTCAAGCTAGGGATACTTTTTTCCAGCCAAAAGGAATACATATTTTAACATAAATTTCCCAGAAAATTAGCTATTGTGACCCATGAGATGTTTCACCTATCTCATAATGAAAATGGAATAGAACACAGTACATAGTTAAAAATTTACCTAGCCAGTAATGCCTGCATATTTTTCTCTTGCCACACAAAAAACTCTGCATCCCTAATGAGGCCATACTTTATGACCTCAGCAATCCCTGATGCCAGTTCCCTATCTGGTAATGTATTCAATGTGTCCGTGTCTATAAGCACACACTGAGGTTGGTAAAAGGCACCGATCAGATTCTTTCCAAGGTGATGATTTATCCCAGTTTTGCCACCAACTGAAGAATCAACCTGGAAACATAATACACAACCCTCAATGAACAAGGAAACGAGATAACATAATTATCATTAGCCAGAGCTACACAAAGGCCTAATAAACCCATATCATGAAAAGAAATTTAAAGAGCAGCAAAAGACCTGTGCCATCACTGTGGTAGGAATCTGAATAAAATTAACACCACGTAGAAAAGCAGAGGCAGCAAAGCCACACATATCGCCAATAACACCACCACCAAGGGCAACAAAGGTACACCGCCGGTCGAGTCGTGACTCAATGGCCTTGTCAAAGACTTTCATAAGGGTATCCTATCAGTTGAACACACAAACATCTCTTAAGCAATTCTCAAAAGTGGCAACAAACACCACACACAGCCAATTCAAACACACGAGACCTACCATGTCCTTGTACTGTTCACCATCAGGTAAAATTACACTCTCCACAGAAACATTTGGGTTTCCCCTTGTCAAAGCATCAACAACCTTGTCTAGATAAAGTGGTGCGACCGTTTTGTTAGTTACAACTAGGACCCTCTTTCCATGCACATGCCTAATACAACAGTGGGAAAGGAACACTTCAGAATATATTAAACAAGAAAAAAAAAAATCCACGTCTTATTATAAACTTCAAGGTTTAATTAGGCATGTGGTCCTTCTACTTTGTCTCACCTTTACATTTCAGTCTCCCTATCCAAAAAATTATAAATTTTAATCTCTACACAATCAATTTTTTATTTATTTATTTTTATGTTAAGTCCCTGTTAGTTTTCTGGTGGTGAAGACCTTCACAACATAACTGTATAAGAACTAAAACATAAACTAAATAGTAGAGTTGATATAACAAAATGGACAAGTAAAGGGAAAAAAATTAATTAAACGAAACTTTAATTGTGGAAAGTACATCTTACAATACATTACACATTGCACAATGAATTGAAAATTGAAAAAGTGCAAAACAAAACGCACACTTACTGGAAACCTATATAATTACCTCTGAAGATAGTCGGGTTGGTCTAGTAAACCGGATCCGATGTAAATGGGATAGCTCCGATCACCCAAATCGACTTGAACGGTGGTGGTGGGAAGGTTGGGTTCGGATTTCGCAGCGGAGGGATCCATGAGTCGAGAAGAGGTGGCGCATATCCCTGAGTTGCGAGCTGTGGAAGCAGAGAGTGAAGGACACTTGTTAGATTTGAAGAAATGGTTGTTGTTGTTGGTGATGGTGGGATAGAAGAAGAAGGAGGGTTTGAGGATTGGTGTTTGATGTTTGGTGCAGAGAGAAAGAGAGAAATTGGTGGCTGCGGAAGCCATTGGAGAATGAGGAATTGAATGGGTTGGTGAGTGGAGAAGACAACAACAATAACAATAACATGCTCTCTTCCTTCAACACAAACACTATTTCACGGGTTAGGTGGAACTTAACTTTTTCAACTTTGGTAGAGATCAAAATAAAGTATATTATTTTTTTAAAATAAATTAAGCCAAGAACTTCTTAAATCATATAATTCATAATGCATTTTCTTAATTAGTCACTATTTTTTAGAGGAAAATAATATGATATTCATTTTGCTCTTGTCTATCTACAATAAATAATAAAAACTTATTTTGTTATCCAAAGTTATACATGCTTATATCTATTTAAATTTTCTTTTTTCTGTATGGAAAGGAACTTTATCAATAGGTACATATTTTTTAATCCTTATTTATGTTTAATTTTCTCATTTCAAAAATTTCCGGCAGGAATTAACACTAGTTATCCTTTTAGTTTATTAATTGTTTTAAAATTTCTATGATTCACATACTTTAACTCTTTTTAATTATATTTTTATTAAAATTATTAATTCTGCACTTAATAAAATGTAGATAATAATTCAGTGTCCAATTATAAATACAAAATAATATAAATATAGCATAGTATGTAATAATATGACATAGTATGCAGATAGTAATATAACATTAAGATTAAATTTATTATTACATAGCATGAAATTAAGTATATAATTTTCAAATATGAATGTAAAAGTTACTCATTTCCCATCTCCACCGATAAT
>Ga0123341_1000573_pt1 | contig 23351 bp, 9 predicted proteins | sample Turbeapinknodule_FD_89959 | JGI IMG/M metagenome (GOLD analysis project Ga0123341, IMG submission 89959) | Root nodule microbial communities of legume samples collected from Mexico - Turtle bean Mexico pink nodule | ecosystem: Host-associated > Plants > Roots > Nodule | place: Mexico: Nepantla...
ATATATATATATATATATATATATATATATATATATATATATATATATATATATATATATATATATAAGGAACCTAAGGCTAATTGGAATGATGACACATTTTTGAACCACGGGTTAACATTGTGAATATTTAAATAGTGGGATACTAACAGTCTGCTAGAAGCAAATCATGGATAACTGAATGCTAGAGATTGAGCTGTGAACTTATTAATATTTTACTTTGTTCTAGACATGAAATAAGTCAGTCATTTTTTTTAACATCTGTAATTTGAAGTTCGTTTTGATTGCTGTCCTCAAATTTGTTGTCTTCTGAGTTGTTTTTCCTGTTCCTTTCTGACCATTATTCTGTTGATTATTTATCATTATTTTTTTACGGCATCACTGTGAGTCTATAATATTATGTTCCTTTGTGCTGGATTTATCTTGATTTTTCTTGACCCAGGCTGAAACAGGATCAGATAATATTTCCGAATGAGGCTGTTTTTGAGAAGGTTCCATTGCTTTACCGTCAATCATTTTGGTTTTACTATTTTTTTATGATTATAATGACTCTAATTATTGGTTGTGTAGGTTAATCAAACATCTGGAAGGGTTTATATATTGAAGTTTACTAGCGATGACAGGAAATTCTTCTTCTGGATGCAGGTTGTTCTTACTACTAAATATCCTTTTATCCAGTAAGGGTTTACTTGTATGACTAGCTAGTTCTTACATTTCTATATTATCCTTCATTTTGTCTAGGAATCAAATGCTGACGGTGACTTGCAACTGTGTAGCTCAGTGAATGATTACATTAATAGACCATTGGGTAAGTTGCCTTTTTTTTTACTTGAAAGTAGAAAATGCCAAACTTTCTTTTTGTTAGCTTAAGCCTTCTGTCATCAGGCTGCTTAAACGTCATTTACGAAATAAGATTTTGTTCTTAATATAAATGAAAGGAAAGTAGTCATGGCAAATATTTTCTAATTCAATCTTTAAATAGTTTTGGAAAATATTACAGTTTTCTTTCATTTTGAATTATTGATTTTTGGCTGAGAAATTTAATAAATTGGCAACCACTTCTTTCAAGAAGTATACACAGTCCATTGTAATCGAACTCTATTATTTTTTACAAAGCTTTTCAGAATACATGAAAACCATTGAACATGTTTCAAGTGGCTCTTAATTTTCATCTAAGTTGCATGATATGGGTAGGGATGCTTGTAAATGTACAGGTATGGGTATGAAATACTACAAACTAGCACATGTTGGGGTATCAGGTGCCACGGGATATTACATAAAAGATATAAAAACATAAAGTAAAGGGATTAAATCATTAATTAAATGCAATATTCTCAACATTACCCAACAACTCTAATATTATGTCAGCAAAAATATCTGAGAAAAGCACATTTTGAAAAGTATTCATATGGTTCATTAACAGCAAATCGAACAACTTAACTTGGTGCTTTGTGTGGACCTTTCTATTCAAGTAATTAGTGAGTATTGATTACATACTGATGTGTGATAAGTAGTGGTAACATATACATACCTGGTATGACTGGCTACAACTAATATTTAGAAGAAGTATCCATGTGTCACAGATTTTCATTAGTTGCCTGACCCTTCAAGCATAACTTCAAGTTGTCTGTTTTTCTTTAGTTTGGTCAATGTTTTATGGGAATGAATAAGTATATAACTAAAGCATTTTATAGTTGTTTGATCCTTTTGATTAAGGTGACTCATATTTTCTTGTAACTGGAGCTATATTATCACAAGAATAAGTAGTCTGAATTGGCTCCATATCATCTCAGATATGTAAATATTAAATTTCATCTCCACTAATAGGTTAGGTGATCCCAGGTACTATGATTATTAATTATATACTTAGAGGTGTCTCTAGCTGTGAACAACACTACTGAACAAATTTGTAGTTGGAAACCTTCTGTTTTGTTTTGGCTCTTGGTTATTGTTTTGAATAAGGTCTATGGTTATTTCATAGTGACATAGGCAAATAGCTATATTTGTAACATGGAAATAATAGGGAATCATATACTGATTTACAGAGTTAGGTGAAGAGGAGCCTGAGGGATCCCTTCCACTTCAAGTGTCTGAAGATATGGCTGAGGATGACATCACATCTAGGTATTGATGTATTTTGGATATTTAAATGTTTGCAGATTCTATGACTCACAATTAATGATTTCTTTTTCTTGGTTTGTTTTTCTCTTTTAATTGATTAAAGTAATTTGCACGTCTTGGTACAAAATACTATCAGACGAAATTCTGATAAAGTTCTGATGAAAGTGGGAAATAATGATGCACTGGCCAAATCTAATGAGTGGTTCCTCTTTGACAGTAGAATTCAGTGCATATCCTGTACTTTTTAAATGTATTTATATCCTTTTTGTGCTAGACTGTTTGATTCAAAGCCGAACCACTGTGTCGTGGCTATGAAAACAAAATTGGCTTTTAACGTGGAGATTTCCCAATGAATTAGTTGGAAACAACTATTTTTAGAATTTGGGCTTATACTCAGGGTGACAAATTGACTTGTTGGGTGATAATTTTCCATGTTTTATAAGCACTACTTGGACCTTGTCTCTAGTCTATGCTGGCTCTCAACCCCTTAAGAGTTGACACTGTAGCAGCTCCACACTAAGATGCTTCACTAAGTCCTTTTGGCTAGCGCCTTCTATTTAGCCTATTTTAAAATACTGGCAACCCACTTTGACTAGGTGTCCTTAATGTGGCTTTCCAGCCATCGTTGTAAGTCTGGTGCTTAGAATCTACAAGTAGATTTAATTTTGATGCAATATATGCTGCTTTTATGACAAATAGTTCTTTAATGAAGAGTCTTAGATAGTGGAGTTAGATCTAGCTCAACGTTACAAAGTCAGCTTGCAAGGTGATATTTACACCAAATGACTTGCATGCTATAATCTAGTCATATAGCTTGTAGATGGGCGATCTCTAACACAACCGCTCATGTGGAGGACTCACGTTTTGAGCGTGAGATTAGATATTTGAATTGAAGGTATTCCGATTGCAACCTTGTTAGTTTTATGCCTAACTTACAAAATCGGCTTGCAATGTGAGGTTTGAATCCATTTATATATACTATAATTTGATCATATTTATAGTTGATATAGGATCTCTACTAAAATAAAATAAAAGGTAAAGGCCTGAAAATGTTGTCAAGCTTTTAAACTACAAAATTATTTTCATTAGCAAATTGTCTCATCTCGGCCAGCCAATGTTCTAAGTTCTTAATGACGCATGGCTTCCTTATTCATCTCACTGCTAAATATCTTCAAATTTTTTTCCAAGCATGAGATTATGTTATTTAAGGTCGTAGGAGTCATGACCATTCTTCTTTTGAGATTTGGTAGTCTAAATTGAGGTTACATTTTATAGGGTAAAATGTTTAGTTATGCCTTTGACTGAAAATCAATAGTTGGGTGGGATGGGATTATGATGAATCTCACTTCTTTGTTTTATATTGCTTATTCTTATATATGGCCAACTAGACACTAAATTATGCGTTGGATTTTTTTTGTTTAAAAGAGCTGCAAACCTAGGTATCCCAAACTTGCGTGTGGAAGCAACTAGTGATGCACCGTCTTCTGGTCGGGTTAGATTGGAAGATCTCCAGAGAATATTGAGTGACATTGGGCCTGCAGGTATCAAGTTCGCTTGAAAGAAACAAATCTCCTTTTATGTATTTTTAATTATTGAGGCCTAATCTATTTTTATTTTCTATTGCAGATAGTATTATTGATCCTGATGGAGGTAATCTTTCCGCGTACTATATTCCATTCCTTTTGAATACAAGGATAAAGGTGTCTTCAACACGTAGTATTGCATGCTATTTTTACATCCAAAGTTCAAACTAGAGACTGTATGGATCATACTGAAGTGCATTTTTCAGCATGATGATGAGATAGGAATAAATATGAACTAACCAGGATACAAGATTTTATCTGGCTCAGTTATGGGTAACAATGTTTGGTTCACCACTAGAGTGATATTAATTTTGGGGGGGGCTCCCAGATTCACTATTTAATATGCATGCGCAATGTTATAATGTCCAAAGTTTCATGTTTAATGCCAGTTATCATTGCTGCCATGCTTTTTGATTTTGAACTTCTGATTGCCAATGTAGGATGTGGTGGATTTGTAGGAATAAGTTAGACTGTGCATCTTATCTTTTTTGGGGGCAAAATGTTGGTAAAATAAATCTACTTTTAACATTTTTCCTGTATTTCATTAGGCCTGGGACTTGGCGATATACTGAAGCCTGATCTAATAATGCCATTGATGGAGACATTACCTTTGGAGCAGCGTTTAGCTCCCTACTTACCTGAGGTAGATGTCAATGTGGTAATTGAGTTTTAGTATTCCTTAAGTTACAGATTCATGCAATATTGTTTGATGCAGGGTAAGTCCTCTCCAGAAGAGATATTGGAGTTGTTGCAGAGCCCACCTTTCCGTCAGCAAGTAGATTCATTTACTTATGTGAGAATACAGTGCTTCACTTATCTTATTTTACATTTCTTTTCAAAATATACTTAACAAATGTGTTTATTTATTTATCGCTATAGGTACTTCGGACGGGGCAGATAGACTTGTCTCAGTTTGGAATTGATCCAAGTAAATGTGAGTAGTAATTTCTTCTTAGTCTTTAGTCCGGGCATTATTGAGTTCTATTCTAGAATGGCCACATTTGTATTTTCTTCTCAAATCTAGCTTCTTGTGAGGACGTGTTATAATGGCTGCTTTTTTTTTTTATCGAGTTTGAAGTGAGTTGTGGGAAAAGGGACTTGTCATTGAACACCACTCAGATAATTTTGCAGCATTTTCTTCCTAACTTCTATGCCTTTTTAGGGCTTAAACGTGTGTTGCATGGTTGTCTTGTACGAAATTGGGAATTTCCTATTTCATGCGTTTTGTGAAAGGTCACAAAAATGAGAAAAAATAAGTTAGAAACTATTATCGAATTATTGGTTTGATAATTTAATATTGATGGAAATTTTTTTCTTTCATGGCAGACAAGTTCACGGTTTTGTCTTTTCTTGAGGCTCTTGAGGATTCCGTTTCCGAGTCGTTAGAGTCTGAAGATAGGCAAGATGATCAGGATTTAAGATCTCAATCTTGTAATCGTCATGACCCAATGGATGAATCTCAGTAGAGTGGCTTATTCAGCATCGTTTTTTTTATTTATAGATTCAAGAATCATCTCATGTTTTTATTTTCTTTTCATGGACATTTTCTGCTTAAAAAGAAATTTAAAATGCAGTGGGAAAAAGTTGCAAATATAATTTGAGAATCTTTCAAGGTTATAGTGAGTTATTGATCAATAAAGTCTAAGCAATATGTTTCCCGTTTCTTCAAAAGTCATTTTCATAATTTATACTAGTATGTATAATAAATTAAAGTTTAAATATGTTGTCAGTCTTGAAAAATTTGAATATCTATTTTTGGGTTTTCGGTTCTCCAAATTTAGATGTTTTTACCCTAGATTTTCGAAAACTGTTTTTCAATCCCTCATAAATGCTAATAGCGTGAATTTGTAATTTATAGTAGTGAAAAGTCAGAATTTAAGCTTTAATATAAACTAATAGATTTGCAAATGGGCATTAGTCCCGTATCAACCTTGTGTAGCATCCCCAGAGCTTCTCCACATGTACCATGCCACCTTGCGCAGCGTCAGACCTTGTATTGCTCTTCTAAAAATGTTATAGTAAAGTTTAGGAAAGTTGAAAGATAAGTGTTGAAAAGTGGCTCTTGATAAGGAAAACGTCATTGTTCAAACTGTAATCAAACGACCCAACTTAGACAGACCCCTTGGATTTGGTTCTCCACATTTGAAAACTTCAGTGAAAAACTAAGGCCAATGCAAATTAGTTTTAGGCAATAAAAATAAGAATATGCTTAAAAATGTTAACTCCATAAATTTAATTAGTTCCTACGTACAATGACTCTACAGGTTTACACTAAATATTCTCTTTTAGATCACTATTCTTAGTTTTTTCACGTTTTAAATCCTGTTTTTACCTTAATAGAATCATAATAAGAAACGTCATTCTTAGTAGTCTTGCTTCTGTACGTCTATTTTAGTTTTGTACAGACATCAATCATACTGCAAACTTGCAACTAATGCATATAGCAATTAACATATTTCAGAATAATTTAACCTTTAATAAATAAGTATAACCGAAGTCAAACTAAATGTGAGTTATGCTGATAGTCTGATCTATACATACATCCCCACCTATTGGATTGGACGCACAACATCACGCTTTTAACGGAATACATTCTGAGTGCACAGATGTTAAAAAATGTTTTACATCTACTCTGCTAAATATTCCAATAAACAGCGTCCTGATCACTCGAAATTGGAATAAAGACAACGGAGGATGCTTAAGCCACAATTTCATCTCATCTGAACATACCAGTCAGATCCACCTGCTCAAAATTTTGTGGAAATTTTAATTGCCATCCACGTCGGTGAAATTTCAACTTCTGGAAGAGAAGACGACTTTTTCGCGAGCACAAACTCTAGTGAAGAAACTACATGGATTAGAGTCATACAAGGCTGGCTTCAGCCTTTTCTTTTCGTCATGCTTCACACGTACAAACCTCATCACATTTAGTTTCGTTTTGTCTTAAGTTGGAGTGTCATTGCTGGCCTTGGGAACCTCATAAAGGGTTACACCACTGCTACCAGCAGTTTGAAGCATTTGATCTTCCTCATTTTCCCCACTTGACTGAAAGTTTTCGAGAATTTCAACAACTTGGCTCATTAGCGGTCTTCCTTTCGGGTTTTGGCTAAGACATTGGTATGCTAAATGGGCTACCTTCAATGCAGTTTTACTTGAATATTGTCCCTCTAATCTTGGGTCTAAAATTTTCAAAAGTTTCTTATTATGATTCAGAAGCGGGCGGGCCCACTCGACCAAGTTGTGTTCTCGGCTCGGCCTGCTCTTGTCTAGTGCCCTTCTACCAATAAGCATTTCAAGTAGCACCACCCCAAAACCATAAACATCACTTCGAGCTGTCAAATGCCCTGTTCATGATGACAAACACGTTGGTTAACAGATGTAATCTCACACTGATCCACATGTTAAAATAGTGGCTTGACCATCGGTTTAAGATTTAAAGAACTGTTGTAAACAAGAAAAAAAACGTTGGCTTCTTTTTCTACAGCATAAATAGTTAAAAATAATGTATGTTTAAGTTTAGATGTACAAAAGGACAGTCCAGATCCGGTGCACAAAGGTGATCACATGGCAGCAACCTTATTGGGCTAAGGCTCACCCTCGTATTCTAAATATTAGAAATAAAGCACTAAAATTTGATTCAAGTAATTGAAGTAAAATATGCTTCAAGTAATTACATGCGTCCATAAATGAGAGACCAAAAGAAAATGATTTTTTTTTTAATTTTTAGAGAATAAAACGAAGGTACTAAAACACATCTGATCCATAAAATTTAATCACGTCCGAGTACTTGGTGCAAAGTGACTGCCACCTTTTCATTATCATTAAAAATATTTATCTAGAGAGAAAAAATAGATAAAAAAATATGATATGACATTATGACATCATTCAAGAAAAAAGTTCAATCCAAAATTCTAATGCACAAAACTCCAACACGGAAAGAAATCTAGAATATTGTTTCTTTGTCTTAGTCTTATTCTTGAGATCGAACAAATTTAGAATCAAATTTAACACCTGTCGAATATGTTAATGCAATGCATGCAGGCTTTCATTTCCAACAATGAATTCAGACATCTCTAATAACAGTTGTTTATGACAACTCCCAATTGTTTAAATCACATAAAAGATAAGTAATTGCACTTCATCTTTATTGTTTTATGAATTCTCAAATTTTGGAGAAATCAGGAAAATGAAAAAAATTCACCATCAACAGCTTCGAGTAACTCACCAGTCATGACATACTCGGGAGCAGCATATCCATATGTGCCCATTACTCGTGTTGAAACATGGGTTTGGTCCCCCATCGGGCCATCCTTTGCAAGACCAAAGTCTGAAAGCTTCGCATTGAAATCCTGCAAATTTATATATACCCAATTTATTAGCAGAGACCTTAAATAAACTTCACTTGTTTCAGTGGCTCACAAATAAACATTTTAAAAAAGTTATAGCCTGTTTTTCTACATTACTCTTTCGAAATTGTATTTTAAGAAAGAAAATACAAACCACACATTAGAGCAGACATATCGATAAGCAACGCTCATCAATCGCTCTGCATTTTGGCCATTGAAAGCCCTGTAAAGAAACCATTATCCTAGCACCACAAAGATGCTAAAATAAAATTTTATCCCAGCTCCTTTTAAAATTTGAGTGTAGCAAGTCAGGTTGAATAGTTAGGGAAGATTTTATGGAAGACAAAAACAGTTTTTTGGCCCTTTCAAATTTTGCTGAAGCTAAAAATATCTATTGATGTTAAACAGAAGAAACTGATTTTGAGAAAACTACAAATCTCAGTTTCTAGTAAAGAGTTGGCAACAAAAACTTAATTTCCAGATCAAGACAGAAGACGACAAACCGCATCTAGCAAGATATTTGAAGTCTTGAAGTCACGATATATAATAGGTCTTTCTGCACCATGAAGAAAAGCCAGACCCCTCGCAGCATGTAAAGCAATCTTCATTCTTTTTGACCAAGTCAATGTTGAGCCCACTCCTAGCATCAATAAACAGTATGATGGTTAGGATGGTAAAGTAGAGGCAATTTCTTTACCAGTTTTTTCTTTTATAGTTACACTATAAGTAGAGGCAACACTTATGGAATAGAATGGTAAGAATTATAAATTTATTCAAGACTTCGCATAAAAAATGGAGCTTTGACAAAAGATGGGAAACTCATTACTACATGAATTGATGACAAGCTGGAAGTCTTATTAGGTTATTAGCAGGTTAAATTTCAAAGAGAACATTTATAAACGTATCAATTTTTCCAACATCTTGTTTGGTCATGTAACTAACTCATCATCCTACAAGCCATATAAAAGATATATGCAGAAGGCCAAGCACTCCAGAATCATGCAGAAGGTTAAAAAGGGATAGATGGGCAGCAAGGGAGGATAAGGTGGTGTACATGTACACCAATTTGAAACCCAAGGAAGGCTTCGCACCTCAAATCCACAAAAGGTGGGTGTTAACATAATTGAGCTAGTCTTTTAGATAAAGAGATAAATATGTAGCCTTCGTCAACAACATGAAAAAGTAAAAGCACAACCTCCTCCAAGGTACAAACCCAATTACAGATAACATGTTAGTTAAGAAAATAATCTGATCCCAGTACATAGATAACCTTAGTCCAACTTAAAAATTAGATACATTAACAAATTTCATGCAAATCTTACTGCGAAAAAGATGTTTCTCCAAGCTCCCACTTGCCATGTATTCATAGACCAATAACCGGTGTTCGTCCTCACAGCAATATCCAATGAGCTTCACCAGATTAGGGTGACTGAATTGACCTAAATAGTTGACTTCGGTCTGCAAAGTAAAGAAAACCGTGAAGCTAAGTTCAGTCCTGTACACTCTTTACTTGCATAAACTCCTTTCCACTCTAACCATCAATTCTCATTATCCAAACACCAAATCAAAATGCAAGCAATAGAATGCTCAACTTTTAATAAATAGTCCGTTATTTCCTCTTCTCAACTTCCTCAATTCCTAACTCTATATACACCAGTAGTTTTAATACAACGGCAGAAAAACAATCAATTGCACAATACACCTTACATAACACGTTGGGATTACTTGGCTAGCACATGCTAACAGACACAATTAAAATAGAATAATGGTAAATCATAAATGTACTGCCTAGATTCTATACTCAGTGCTCACCCATCATAATTGGCTAACCACGTGTGTAGATATAGTTAGTACGAAGTTAATAGAAAATGGATGCAATTGTATACAATTATTAATGTCTAATAGTGGCACCAATGGTTAAATATATCTGACTAGTTAATAATGTCACATCATAAGATTACTAAAATATCTAATATTGAACAACTTTGTCTTCCAGGTAGTTGAGTAAATGAATGTTTGTATTATATAATTATCAATATGTACTAGCTACACTAAATGTTAAATATGTCTCACAAGACCAACATGGTGCTGCATAATTAGAAGTTTTGTTGGTTAAACATGCAGTCAGGTAATATGAAAAAAAAAATTGTTTAGAGATGTTAACCCCTAACATGGATCTCAGTATTTCAAAAGAGTCCTTAGAGTGATTTCAATACCCAAAATTCACATAAAAAAAAAGTCTCACAACTGTTTTAATACTTTCATCAAATTATTGAAATATCCAATGGCTGTGGTTCATGATAAATGAGTATGTCTGTACAAATATGAATATGTACTCAAGAAGCTAGTAATAGTTTAATATGCCTCTCTCAAGTGGTTAATATATCACGACCTTAATGAAAAAGTGTGATGGTAGTTGACTTATCATTAAATTCAATTAACTTAGCGGGTGGACACTGAGTGCACGTTTTTCAGCGGGACCATTACAATATTTATTCAGATAAAACGTGTTCAATGTTAAATGGCAAGAGTAGGAAAAGTAAGTTACATACGAGCCATTCCCTGTCTCCTTGAAATCCTTCGCGATTAAGTTCCTTAATGGCGACCACAGTGGCCTTGTAACCCGACCTCACACTGTGGTCTACGACGCCTTTATATACAACTCCGAAGCCTCCTTCTCCCAAGATGAAATCGGGACGAAAATGCTTCGTTGCGAGCCTCAGTTCCTCGTACGTGAAAATATCGACATTGCTATATCCAGCACCTTCGCGGAGATCTTTGATGTTTATGGAAACAATCGAAGCGACAGATTCTTGACCTACAAATCATATTTCAGACGCTAATCAACGTGAATCAATGAATACGAAGAAAATTGGATCCGACGGAATCGTAAATCAGAGTTACCTGGAGGCTTAGGTTTGGCGTTGGAATCGGAAACGGAGAGGTGGCTCTTGTCTTCAATGCTGAAGCAAATCCCCATGAATCTGGATCTGGATCGAAATCGCAGAAAACCGCATTCAGTTTCCCCTTCGCTCTGGAGTACACTTACATTATTCGACGGATTTGAGATGGTTCGAGGGAAAACGGAACCAACTCACCAGAAATTGGAACTGCAAATTCAATTTGAAGAGACGGAGAGAGAGAGAGAGAAAGAGGTTTGACTGAAAGGAGTGAAGAATGATTGAAGGTTCAATGGCTTTGGGTTCACCAATAGGCGTAGAAAGCGCCAAAACTAAGGGCTCCTCATCTTCTTTCGTTTTGGTCCAGTTTCTGTTACGCAAAACACCCTCTAATCGTCTCTATTTTCACCCTTGCCATTTCCGTTACCAACAATTTTAACCTCATTTTCCATTTACTTTATATATTAACATAGATATCGATATATGATAAGATAATATTTTAAAAAAATATAAAAATAAAATATATTTATAAATTTTAATTATTAATGTCTATAATTTGAACTATACATTACTTAAATTTATTTCACTCTTACATCAGAAAAAAAAAACAGCGAATTTGGTTGATTTTGTGGTTAGATATTTATACGTGCTATTGGTTAACTATCTCTAATTTTGACAATTGTTACTAAAAGAAGATTGATCAGTCGCTTTTGAAAGAAGGATGAACCGACACGACTCTACTTCGTTGAAAACTAACACTATTATATTTTTATTTGACTAATAATTGTTTAATTCTGAGATCCCAAGGACCTTATCATATTTCATTGTTTATGGTGTGTAGAGGGAAGTTCAGATAGAGTAAACTTGAAAAACATATATTTTTTTCTTTTACTATTTAAATTAATAAATAAAATAAATTCTTTTATTTCGAAAATGAAAAATGAAAGTTAACTAAAGCTGTATCTTTTTGTCTTACGATGATAAATTATATTTGTAGTATAAATGTAAATAAATAAATATATCACCACGAAAATCATCTACTCGAGTATTTCTAAACACGTTGATGTATTTTTTTTTGTCAAAACATGAGTATTTTGAGGAGTTTTAAAAAAGAGATAATTTTTGCTCTTCTTTTACTTAAATTTAATATTTTTTGGAAAAATTACGGATATAGAAATGTTGGAGATCCTGCATTGACTAAAAATGAAAATATTATATTTCATTATATATAAGTAAGTGCAAACCTCACCTTATAAACTTGTGTTTATGAGTTTGAGATATACTTAAAATCTAAATTAGAGTCATTTTCGAACATATCCTAGCGAGAGTTTATTCAATTTATCAGGTCACCCGCTATTGGAGAATATGTTGTCTAATGCATGAACCCTCACTCTTAACGTGAGGGGTGTTAGAGATTCCACATCGATTGAAGATAAAGACATTTCATTATATATAATGTAAATCCCATCTTATCTTATGTTATAATTTACACATTGCACATTAATACTATAACATGTAAAAAACTATTTCACATTAATACTAATTTCTTACTATACATGTTAACACGCCTTATTCATATTCATAATTTTCTCAAAAGTAACTGCATTTGAGTAGAAAAGAGTCTCCATATTTTTGCAAAAAGAAACTCGTATTTTGAATTCTTTTGCAGAGGCCTGTACTAGATTTACACCTTTCATATGGACACAATCTTAGGGTGTGTTTAGGAAAATCCGTATTAAGCCTATGCTAATGAAGATAAACCATGATAAGTGTTATTACTTATTATACTCACATATACATGACATAATAGTGTGTTATACACGATGTGCATGGTTGCCATGGGTGCGTTGAGTTGGAGTTAGGTGGAGGAGCTAAGCATTTGATTTCTTTGAGTAAATACACGACGACGATACTTTCCCAAAACCCATATGGGAAAAATGTTTCTATACGAAGAGTAGTTTAAAGTACAATTCCTCATAAATACTCCAGTGATTTCCTGTTGATGGATAAGTGAAATGCATTGATGAGAAAAAAACATAAATGTTTCATTTGACTTCACATGAGATGAGAGTAGATTTTTACCTGTTGGGGGAAGTCTCCATCTTCCATTTGTGAATTCATTAATAGCTTTATTCCACGTTCTACTGCTGTTGGATCGATCTCAATCTTTTTGCCAGCAAAAAAAAAAAAACATTTTTAACACCATAGCCGACAAATTGATATAAGGTTCAAATACGTCTCTTAAATCTCTTAAATGATGTATTCGTGTCGGACACACGTATTAGACACGACACTAGTAGGATACGTATCCATGAAATATCCAATTCAAAAAATATTTGTTAGATTTATGATAATTTTACCACGATTTTAATACAATTTTAAAAGGGAGAAATGTATTAATTTTCTTAAAAACTCAAATATAAAAAAAAACTGAAACATATTTATGCGTATAAATCTTTATTGTCAATTTATATAATTTATAATTATATTATATGTAAATTTGTGTTTACGTATCCTACATTTTAGACATTATACGTATTTCTGTGTCCGTATCCGTGTTGCATCAGTGTTCATGTTAATGTTTATGTTAAATTTTGTTCTTTCATTCTAATTTTAACGGTTAAATACTGGAATTTAAGCTTAATCCAATGTTACAAAATGAACTAGTGAGATAAAAATATTTTTATTTCTAATGAATTTGAAACACCTAATTTTGTATTTTTGTTCATTAACGGAAACAAGAAACAGTTAGTCTAAACTTCTCACACTTTTAGTATTGGCAAGGATTTGAAATTGCCTTCAAGGACCTCATTGAATACAAGCTCTATCAACAAATTATATAGTCATGCAGGAGAATATGAAATGAACTTCTTTAAAATGCACAAATAATGTAATGTATTTTTAGTGTCAACCAATTATAAATTGTTATATATTATAAGTTTATTGTTTTTTATGATAAATATGTTAATCTGCCTGATTACTTGTCTAAAAAGTGAATGACAATTGAACTCACAGATAGCACTAAAATACCTAGAGATTTGTTTACTAACCTGCCCTGCATCAATCAGGGACATCAAAGCCCATGATGTTTGAACTAGGTTTGCCCTGTTTCCTTCTAGATTTGTATATACCTGTTTGGAAACAGAAAACATCTTAGTATATTTATGTGCAAACTATGTTCAGAGATCATAAGTTAGTGTAAATCTCACTTATAAGACAGATTTATAAGTTGAAGTTCATTTTTTAATACATTATTAATATTATCTTCTTTCTTCAAGAGTTTATTGTTCTGTTCGAAGCAAATGAAATTTGTATACCTTGTTTTGGCTTGACAAATAACTCTCACCCCATCCTCCATTAGGAAGCTGCTTTGACAGCAAAAAGTCGCAAGCTTTACGTAAGGCATGACTGTTACGGTAGGTTTTTCCACAGTCTGTTAACCCCTTTACAGAAAACCAGGTGCCATAGGTGTAGCAAATCCCCCAACAACCAAACCTGAAAAGTGTAAGGGTTTGGCTTTGATAAATGAACTGAAACTTGTCCCTTTTCAAAGAAATATAGCTCAAGAAAATCAAGAATCCGTGCAAAATGAAGTTAGTTTAGTAATAAGTTATCAGTGTCTTAAAACTTTTGGTTATTATATCAAGAGTTTAGTTTTCTGTTTCAAGTTTTTCTTTTTTTACTATAGTGTGCTCATATAAGAATGTGAATCACATCAGTGACTGAAAAACTACATTAAGAATGTGAATCTAACACACTATAGTATCAATAACTTCTTTGTTTGATTTTGACGCGAATTTTAGGTGAAACAAGAGTCATTAACGCGAATCCAAATGTATGCTATAAATAGTAAAAAGAAAATGAATCAGATTGAATGTCCAAACTGCAAGCTCCGGAAGAGAAAATAATTAAATAAGTCCTAAATTTAATGCCAATTGCATGTTAGTATCGAGAAGGAGATGCAATTACACACTAAAAAATCAAATTATGAATAGCAATCATTTTTTTTCTAACTCATTAAATCGACTTATAAGGTAAGGTTTGCACATTCTCACACCGAGACAACCAACTCGTATGTGAAACTGTATATTATGAGTGATCCGATAACAGTCGATAGTGGATAACCAGATAAGTCTAACAAACACTCGTTAGGATAGACTTGAAATGACTCGAAGCTCAATCTCATAAAACCGATATTAAGAAATAAATTTTAAGTCTAACTCAACTTTATAAAACCGGCTTATAAAGTGATGTTTACACCCACATATATACTATAAAATGTCTTAATCTCTAATCGATGTGAGATCTCCAACGGAAATAACAGATGAAACAAACATTTGCCAAATAAGTAAACATACGACTACTCATACCATGATCCATCAGGATTTTGTGTTTTTTCAATGTAATGAATTGCTTTAGAAATGCAAGAATTGATTTCCTTTCTTCTGTGTTTTGGGTATAACTTTCTAAACAGAGCCAGGCCCTGCAATGCCGATGATGTGCACTCAACATACCTATTCCACAACATTTCACACTGTAAGCATAGAGAATTGGAGAAAATACTGCATGAACAACAATGAGACTGTAATCTTACTCCATCTCAATCAGAGTGTCTTCAAAAATTTCCGTTGGATTGAATTTCTGCAGCAGTAGACACAAGTGTATCTCTGAGTTATAACTATGTGGTGAAATATATTACAAAAACTCACATTTTCTTACCTCTAACCAACGGTAGGCTCTTTGAGGCTCCCAAGCAGGGAATCCTCCATTGCTGCTCTGTGGTGTTAAATATAGTTAGTTACAAAATCAAAATTACAGTTAAAAATTGCATGGTGCTTTTTAATTAGAGAAAACCACACCTGAAGAGATAGGATCACATTCACAGCATCGTAGAATCTATCATCTTCCATTTTCTCGCCTATTAGGTCAACAGGCATTTGTGACAGTAGAAGTGCAGCCTGCAGAGAATGTGTTTGCACTATGTCAAATTCCACTCAAAGTTCATCAATGAAGTGCAAGTTAAGCATGGATTAATTCAAAGAACTTTTGAAAAATAAGCAGTTATATGTTTTTAATAAGTTGGACTAAACATGCATTAAATTAATTGATTGAATTTGTATGAACCTTTAATCCTTCTGCTGTGCAATCTGAGACTTGCCAACCCTGATCATGCATTGAGAATGTCCATGCTCCTTTGGATATGTGTCGATGCATTGCTTCAAAGTCACCTGATGGATTTTCACATACCTTCAGTGAAGAAAAAAAATGGCATCAAATTTCTCATTATGGTTTTGATTCTTAGGATTCTTCACTTTTATGTAATATGCATATTAAAACCTGGGAAGCCTTCACGAAATGATGTGCTTTCCGAAGTGTTGGTCCATACTCTTCACTCAAATCACATGAAAGGATTGCTTGTATAGCTAATGCTGCATCCCACAGTTGAGACCCAAAAATCCAGTGTATTAGCATCTATGAAGCTCGGACACCCCTCTTAAATGGTGTGTCTGTGTTGGACACACGTATCGGACATGGACACTCATACGATACTCGTACGACACGTATCGGTGAAGTGTTTAATTCAAAAAATATTTGTTGAATTTCTGACAATTCTAACACAAAAATGAGAAATACATTAATTTTTTAAAAATATTTTTCTGATAACAAAGAACTGAAAACATATTCATATCTCTCTCCGTGTCTATATTACATAGATAGATTAGCATGAGTGCATTGTGTTGCAAGCAGTAAAATTTACATTTTTTATATTTTGATTATACATTTTGGATAAGTTATTCCATAAACAATTGTAGCCAGAAAAAGAAAAGAAAAAATGAAATAAGTTTTACATGAAGTGAACTTAACTTCTTACATAAAGCAATATGTAGAAGTTCTTTTATATAACTTATCCAAATTCCAACTTTTAACTTGTGCAGAAGTTTTTTAAGAGCAACTAATTCTATTTTTTCTTCTTATTCTTTCCTAAGAGTGTTCATGAAAAACAATTTTTCCAAACAAATCCATATAAGTGGTAGTTAGTGATACTAACCTGAATTTTCAAACCATCTTCTGCAAGCCAAAAGTAATCGGGGATTCTGGCTAAATGAAGTTTGTATGCCTCTGAGTTGGGATCTTCGACCCAACGTGCAATCAAACATAACACCTGACATGTGAAAAATTCCATTCAGTAACCAACTTCGATGTTCTAATTAGCAATAATTATTAAGAATGAACTTTATGTGTAACTCAACCTTATAAAATCGACTCATGAAGTGAGATTTCTACCACCTACTTATATACTTTGAAATGTTCGATAATAGGTAGTCTAGTAAGGTTGATAAACTCTCACTAAGATAGACTCGAAATGATTCTGATACCAAATTAAGAAGTGGACTTTAATTCTAACTCAACTATATAAAACTATATACTATGAAATGTTATTATATCTATAGTTGATGTAAAATGTGTAACATCATGTTATTCAATAGGTTAAGCAAGCTTGTCATTAACTTTACCTTCTCTACACTACCTATGCAAAGGTATCTACTATTTTCATCCTCATAACGTATGTGATCAATTGCAACTTCTAGAGCCTTCTCTCTCAGCATGGAAAAGGGCCAGCAGTTCAGAAGAGGCTCTGCCACGTGATGAAGAGATGCCCATAACATATCTTGAATCAGAGGATGTGGATAGTAGAGATCCTCCTGAAATTTCATATTGGTTATACTTTAATTCATACCAACATCAAACAGTTTCCTTCTCTTGTACCTTGATAATGCATGTAATAATGATACGCATTGAAGATTACCATAAATTATCAAAATAAAGACAGAGAACATCGCCAAAAGTACCTAAAAAATTGCATCTAAATTTATCTTATCAAAGGAGATACTTTGGTATGGAAACAAAACCTTGGCAACCCTGCTTCGGCACTTATTCCAATCGATTTGATCGTAAGGGTGGTTGTACATTTCTTCTCTTAGTGATATGATTAACTTGGTAATAGGACCCACAAACTTCTTCCCATACAAATATGACATGGGCATGTAAACTAAGCGACAGTAGCATAACATTTTCCCTGCATAATATATGCAAAGAACTTCAATAAGCAAATAACTGTAGATTTTAAAAAAGCATCTTTTATAACCCTTTCTCTTCCTTTATTTAATTATATGATTAGGAAGCAAGGTAGTAAACCTGGATGAATTGGGGTGTATTTGGGCAAAAGCCATAGTTCTGGTGGAAGAGGGTTGCACCCTGACCATTCATAAACTCCAAGGACCTGCATAATTCAACATGTATATTTCCGGAGAAATAAATAGATGGTGTATACTAATTCTAACTAATTATTCTAACTTTTTTAAGTATCATATAATTCTTTATATTGACTAGAAATAAGAATATGTATATAACTTACGTAAAATCTCACTTATAAACCGATTTTATAACGTTGAGATAAATTTGAAATTCAATTCTTAACAAGTATAAAAAATAAAAATAAAAACACTTTATTATATCATGATTAGTATGAACGGTAGAGTCTATATCATCTAATAACTTCTAATACTGCTTAATGTGTTGTACAATCGTGTGATTGTGTTTATCATTATAAAACTATGTAACACTTATACGACACGAACACGGATACAAATACGAAAATACATATAATTTCTAAAATGTAGGACATAGATCTATATATTATATTATTATGAATTATATAAATTGACAATAAATATGTATGTGCACTAAGTATGTTTCAGTTTTTTTTGAAGCATAAAGATGTTTTTCATGGTTGATTCAAAAGGATTTATTTCTTATTTTTATAATCATAATAAAATTTATATAATAAATTTAAATTTTTAGAAAATTAATGTATTTCACTTTTTTTAAAATTATGTTAAACTCATGCTAGAATTGTCAGAAATCCAACAAATATATTTTAAATTGGACATTTCATCGATACGAGTGTCATACAAGTATTAGTGTCTAATACGTGTGTCTGACACAGATATATCATTTAAGAAGAGAATCTGAACTTCATAACTACAAGATAATTATTAAACTGGCTTACAACTAAAGATTAATGTCAAGTGATATATTCGTTACCGTGACCCAGAACTTTCCCCATGATGGAATAGCTTCTAAACTACCATGGTCAAGGATCCATTTTCTGCCTCTAGCCATAGCCTTATCTTCACCATCTTCACGTCCTTCTCCAAGAATTCTCAAGGCAATGTAGCTCAATGCTGATCCAAACATTGTGCTATGACCCTCTATGTGCAATCCCCAACCTCCATCTTTGTTCTGTCTCATTCACAAGAGTCATAGGCAATTCAGTTGGAACAAAATTGCATGCACAAATCTTACTTTTAATTGGTTTAGTTTCAATCTTGCTTATTGTTAGAGTCTGTGTTAGTGTTATTTTCATTCTTATATGAACAACTTAAGAAATGTGATAAATATATACCTGGTGATTATACAAGTAACGAATAATTTCCTTCTGGTGTTCTGGTCCTAAAACAGCATTCAGAGAACCTGTAATATAGAGTGCCATAACCTGCAAATATATATACTAATGAGTGTATAGAGCACATACGACAGCTTCAGAAAATTAACAAGCTACAAGAAAAAACGTTTAGATTTATAAATAGAATATGCACAAGTAATTCATAGAGAAGTTTAAAACTATATATTAAAAAATATCGCAACAAAGGTACCATAATATTACTTCTGATGAAACCCGTTTTATTATTTAAAAGTAAAAAAGTTTAAGAATGATAGTCATTTTTAAATACAAATGTATCACGAAATTAATCAGTCTATTTACTTTATCAATGTAAATCATTAAAAGTTATGTAAAAGATAAATTATTTAAATTAAAATATAAAATTGCATACTACTTAAAGAGAATATAAAAAAAATCGAAATAATTTTTTTTTTTTAAATTTCAAACATTAAAACCTATGAAGCTTAGACACTTCTCTTAAATAGCGTGTCGGATACTCGTATCGGACACCGATACTCGTATGACACTTGTAAGACATGTATCCATGAAATCCAATTCAAAAAGTATTTGTTGGATTTCTAAAAATTCTAGTACGGTTCTAACCCAATTTTAAAAAAGAAAAATACATTAATTTTCTAAAAACTCAAACTTATTGTATAAATATTTATTATGATTATAAAAATAAAAAATAAATCTTTTTGAACCAATCATGAAAAATATCTTTCTGCTCCAAAAAAATAATATGGAACATCCTTGTGCACATAAATATTTATTGTTAATTTATATAATTCATAATTATATAATATATAGATTTGTGTTCCCGTGTCCTACGTTTTAGAGATTATAAGTGTCCGTATCTGTGTCAGTGTTTGTGCTACATAGATTAAAACCACTGGATATTAAGAAGGTGATATATCACTTTGAAAATAAATAATTTATTTAGAGTCAGTTAAATTTTAAATTCCTTATAAATTTGATTGTTTTTAATTTAATTTCTATTAAAAAATTTACTTAAATATTTAAAATTACTTTTTATTTTTAAAGTGGGCCTTTAATTAAGTAGTCATTATTTATCTTTTTTTTTTCTTTAATGTCCTCGAACTTATACTTGGAGAATGAAAAGTAAATTGATTTAGGGTTAAAGGTTTAAATTGAAAAAGTTAAAAACAAATTGATTACTAACTTATAGACAACAAATACTCAAACAGTAGTTATTTCCTTCCATTGAGAACAAAAATAGAAAATAGAAAATATTTAAATAATTAATAAAATAAAACTTTTTAATAAACCTTAATTCAGAATACTCAAATTACTTAAAAACTAGTTAAACTTTTATTTCATTGTAGTTTATACAAGTGAAATAGAAATATATGAGTAAATAAAAACGTTGTCAATATGGAGAAGTGCTTACCAGTGGTTGAATGAAAAACAAAGGACCAGCAGATTCTGCAGGCCAGTGGCCATCATGGGCCTGAATAGAGGAATAAAAACTGATGCCCCTTCTCATTGTAGCAATCACTGCTTCTTCTGTAACATTCTCTCTGTCTCTCACCTTCACTCTTGCTGGAATGGCCCCACATGTGTGCTCCTTCCTCAGCTAACAAATTTCAAACTCAACTTAGTTCTTTCTCACAAATTACAATCACCACATGCATTCAAAGTTCAAGAATAATGGAATCCCACATCACATAAAATTTAAGATATTTCATTCTTTATAAAGAAGTGAAACCTTGAACTGTTGAATTGGACAGGTTTTAAGATAACAATACCTGCAATCTGAGTAGAAGGTCACCACTTTGCTTACAGCAGAACCTGTTTCTTCTGTATTCCTCTCGCACCCTTTCAATTTCTGCACGTTCTTCTGGAGTTCCAGCATTTGGATCAAACTCCCAATGTTGTCGTCCAATGAAATTGTTCACTGAAATTAACCCTTCTCCTCCTTCTGCAATCTTCAACTTCCACATCCCTAAAACAAAATCAAGTTACTAAAGGAAAAGATAATGAACCTTGGTTTCAAACCCCTTCCAACACCACCAACGTTGTTTGATTCAAGTGTTTGATGTGCACTTTACATCACACACATACATATATAGACATTTAATTTTGACTCCAAGGCATTTTTTTTTCTTCAAACAACAACCCCCTGCATTTCATACCCACTCACGAAGTTTCTAAGTGCTTGTTTGATTCCGCATGAACAGTGTTCATGCGATGGAATAACAAAGAAAATGTGAGTTTATATCTCATGATGGGAGAAGAATAAAAAGAGAAAATTAACAAAGAAATAAAAAAAACTTTTTTTTGTGCCTTTACAGGGTGGAAGAAATCCACATGCACCAAAAGATGCTACGTTTTTCTTATTTTGGAAAGTTTAAATTTTCTTCCAGCCATATACACGGCATATTCTTTATTTATTTTATATTTTATTTAAATACTGATAATAAATAATTTAGATTTGTATTTATATTGGATTTTAAATATTTTATTTAAATACTGATATTAAATAATTTTAATTTGTATTTATTTAGAATTTTTAATAATTTAAGAATTTTGTTGATTTATATTAAATAATTTAGGATTTATATTTGTTAATTCTTTTTAATAATTTTATGAGTCCTAAACCTCAACCCTATAAGCCGGTTTTATGGGGTTGAGTTAGGTTTAAAGTCCACTTCATAACATGGTATCAGAGCCAGGTTCGAGCCTATCCTAGCGAGTATTTGTTGGGTTTATCAGGCACGAGCTTCTATCTATCACTCTCGGCGTGAGGGGTGTGATGGAGATCCCACATCGACTAGAAATGAGAACAATTCATTGTATATAAGTGGGTGCAAACCTTAACCTCATGAACTGGTTTTATGGAGTTAACTTAGGCTTAAAGTTCATTTCATAACATCTTATATTTTTTTATTTAAAGATAATATTTTATCAATCATACGTATCACATTATTCACTAAGTTTCGTAAATTTTTATTTCCTTTCTTATCATGTTTCCCTTAATTCAAACAATCTCACTTCCCACTCATTTTCATCCCAAATCCACTTTCTTTCTTCTTCTTTTTTCTCTCTCAGAGCAAACACTATTTCAATCTATATTCTAAATATAAACTCTTGAAAAATCTCGTTTGAATACATCTTCAACCACATGGTGGAAAAAGCTAAAGCACCAATCGAAAAGAAAAGCTATGCTTTATACTAACTCACAACACGTCTTTGAGAAACACTTTCCAAACTCCACTAAGAATTCTCGTAGTAGTATTCAGTTAAACGATTAAAACGTTTTGTAGCACGATCTCGACCAAAGATGCATTTCGTTGACCAGTTGAAACACCTACGTAAGCATTCTTAATTATTCATGCATCCTTACATAATGTTGGATTTTGAATGTTCTAAACCTTAGAACATCAAAAGTTCTTGCTCTATTATGTCACTAGTGTGAACAGGGAAAAAGGGAATGCACTAAAATAAGTCAACACTTAGATTAATTAAAAGCAAAAAACTTCAAAGGTTTATGAATAAAAAGTAGTAAAACATATAATATTTTATATATTATTTATAATAGAACACAATTAGCAACTTAATATGTTATTTAATATAAGACAGAGTAAGGATTAGAGATGAGTTAGGTCTAGTTGGTTTTATATATATTAAAATGTAAATGTTATTAAATGTTTAGGCTTAAAGTTATTACTATATATTTTCTTAAGACTATGAGTTCTTATAAATTAGAGTATATATATTATTAATCATAATTTATCTCATGCATTTACTTTATTTATTATTAATACAATTAAAAACAATTAGTTTTTTCTATTTAGATTTTTAGGATAGAAAAAAAAATCTATTTATAAATAAACTTAATTTATAAAAGAATTCCTATATAAATTTTTAAAAC
>Ga0123341_1000574_pt1 | contig 23346 bp, 13 predicted proteins | sample Turbeapinknodule_FD_89959 | JGI IMG/M metagenome (GOLD analysis project Ga0123341, IMG submission 89959) | Root nodule microbial communities of legume samples collected from Mexico - Turtle bean Mexico pink nodule | ecosystem: Host-associated > Plants > Roots > Nodule | place: Mexico: Nepantla...
GACATTAAGTAATTTAGGATTTATATTTGTTTAAAATTTTGAATAATTTAAGAATTTGTATTTATTTATAACTTATTATTTATGTAGGAAATAAAATAATTTAGAATTTGTATTTATTTAGAAATTTTTGTAAAACATTGAAATTTAATTAATTTGGATTTTTATTTAAGAATGACATTAAATAATTTAAGAATTTTATTGATTTTACATTTTTGTTAAGAATGACATTAAATTTTTTGGGACTTATATTTATTTAGGATTTTAAAAACTCATAATTTTTTTTATTTTAGATTTTTATTTAAGTAGGAAATAAAATAATTTAAGATTTTGTATTTATCCTTATATCATTTCTCAATTTCATATTAGTCTATTTTAATGAGAATCACACACAATTGCATTAAGAAGATCTATGATGAATCTTTCAATTTTTATAGATTTTCTTAATATGAGTACAGAAGAGGTTTATTGAGATTAAAATTACATCATTTGCTAACAATTTCCTACAACTTTTCATGATATACTAATACAACAATTTATGTGCACTCACAACAATTATGATATTATTACCAGCACAAATTACAATCCATGCTACAAATTCAGATAATACTAATACTTCACTAATGTGCGCAACATACATGACTGAATCCACATATTGATGTCTTTAGAGTAGAGATGGCGGGCTGGCCCGTCCCGCACTTGGCCCGCAAAAAGCAGGTCGGGTTGGCCTGTCTCGCATAGAATCTGCAGGTTGGTTTTTCTAACCCGCCCAACATAAGGGTTGGCCCGCGAGTCTGTGGGTCAGCCTACATAAGATATATTTTTTAAAAAAATAATTATTTGAATAAAAAATTTGAATTTTTTTATTTAGATACATTAGATAAATGGTCTCATAATATTATTTTCACGAGACATGCATAGTAAGATGTTATTAAAATTTTCGAAATGTGAAATATGAGACTACATGAAGAAAATGTGGAGGTGCATAAAAGAATTTCTATATTTTAAAGTTATGCGGGCCAACCCGTCCCGCCCCACACTTAGCATGCGCAGGCTGCGGGTTATACGGGGCGGGCCTAAGCAGGCCAGCGGGTTGAAATAAGCAACCCGCCCCACGTTTTATCAGCGGGTCGCAGGCCAGCCTGCACGACCCACCCCACTTTGTCACCCTTACTTTAGAGAACATCTTCATATCTCCAAATCAAACATGACTGTAATTTGTGTTGCAGTACATGGTAGCAAAAACCTTTTTATCTTCAAATCGTGCCTGCACAGAATAAATCAAAATAAGTTTTCAGTTATTTTACGTTATACTTCAGAAAGCAGATGAAGAACCATATACATTTGCATTTTTCAATCTTGTGTGCACAGAAAAAAGAAAGAGCAGTCCAAGAAGAAAGAGCAATATTCCAGGATGAAGAACATCTATCACATAAAAATACTAAAAAAAAAGGCTCCAAACTTTATCAAAATTAAATTCAGATTTGAAATTTGAATTGCGAAAAAACATAACAAACAGAGAAGCAAAAATATCAAGAATAGTGAAGCAAAGAAACCGTAAAAGAGATGAAGAGAATCGACAGAAACATCAAAAGCAAGCAACTTTGATAAGAAAACAAAAAAAAAACATTTTTATGTTGTGAAACAATGTGATAAACACAAAAGCAACAATATCAAGAACAATGGAGCAAAGAAACCGTAAAAGAGATGAAGAGAATCAATAGAAACATCAAAAGTAAGAAACTTTGGTAAGAGAACCCAAAATAAGTCATTTTTATGTTGCGAAAAAACATAACAAACAAAGAAGCAACAATATCAAGATCAGTGGAGCAAAGAAACCGTAAAAGAGATGAAAAGAATCGATAGAAACATCAAAAGCAAGCAACTTTGATCAGAAAACAAAAAAAAAATCATTTTTATGTTGTGAAACAACGTAACAAACACATAAGCAACAATATCAAGAACAATGGATCACAGAAACCGTAAAAGAGATGAAGAGAATCAACAGAAACATCAAAAGCAAGAAACTTTGATAAGAAAACCCAAAATAAATCATTTTTATGTTGCGAATAAACGTAACAAACAGAAAAAGCAATAATATTAAGATCAGTGGGGCAAAGAAAGCATAAAAGAGATGAAGAGAGTCAACAAAAACATCAAAAGCAAGCAACTTTGATAAGAAAACAAAAAAAAAATCATTTTTATGTTGCGAAAAACGTGACAAACACAGAAACAACAATATCAAGAACAATGGAGCAAACAAACCAATAAAGAGATGAAAATAATTGGTAGAAAAGATCAAAGTAAGGAACTTTGATAAAAAAAAAAACCCAAAAAAATCAAAATTAATGTTGCGAAAAAACATAACAAACAGATGAAGAGAATCGGCAGAAAAAATAAAAGCAAGCAATGTAGAAAAGAAATGATAAATAATAACCCGTTCTTCAGAAAATGAAAAGAAGAAATGAGAATGAATGGATCTTTGATTATCAAAACCTATATAAACTCAAAAACCCATGGCGTTGCAATTTCAAAATTCAAAAATTGCGCCAAGTCAAAAATATCAAAAAGAAGAGATTTGCAGTGGTGGTAAGAGATGAAAGCAGATGGTGCAGTTGCCAAATTTGTGAAACATAAGCATAACAAAGGAGAGAAACGTGAGAGATTTTTGGAGGGAATGCAGAGGGTTAGGGTTTAGGAAAAGAGGAATGAAGAGAGTGGGAGGAATGGGTGTTTATATGAGCGGTACGTGGCTTCATGTGGTTACGCCATTTGCCAGCGTTTGATTGGTTCCTTCCTTCAGTTTTTCTACATTTGGTAAACTTTTTTTTGAATTTTTTTTAGTGAAATTTCGTGTGAATGATACAAGTCATTTGTTACCCTGTGAGTGAGTTTTATTTGTATTATTTATAGATAAGCAATACATTTATTAATTTATGCTTGTATCAAGTGTTTTATTGAATGTTGTACAGGACATAGTGCTCGTGGCTTAGTGCTCGGGGGTCGGATCTCGGTGCATGGCGTAGGCAGGTCAACTCGGTTGTTGGGCCATGTGGTTAGGCACAATTTGGTTAGTAAACATGTCTTGGCATAATTGAAATAAACTTTTATAGGTAAGCATAAGGCTACCAATAAAGGGTATTTGTGAACCTAGGGGTACATTTAGTACATGTGGTGTATAAGTCAAGTAAATGTTTTCTTTTAACCTAAATGCATGGGTATTAGGGCACGTAATGGTTAAGTTGCATGTATAGCGAAAGATAATGTTGCACAATGAGTAGGGTGCCCATGTGAGCAGAATGTTCCCCTGATGTTGGCACATGAGTTGGTACCTTGTTGGCAGGTGGTTGTTTTGTTATTATTTTATGCACTCCTTGGAGATAAGATTCTGTTATGTTGTAGCACCTTTGGAGAAGGCACACCTAAATAGAATGGGTTGCTCCTGAGTATGCTTTCAGTTGAGATTAGATTCTCGTGAGAGAAAATTGTTACAAGAGGTAAGCTATAAAAGGGGCTTGAGACCCCAGGTAAAGGTACGTTGTTTCTAAGACTGAAACTTACTACTTCTTAAATTCGTATAAGCCTTGTACTGACTTGATCGTCGGAGTACAATCAACAGGTAGGGGTCCCTCTGTTTCAACAGAACTACGTTTCAGAACAACAAGAGATAGGAGGACTCGTAAAGAGACAGACGAAACTAGAGCTTGTCATCAGAGTCAACCAGCAAAAACAAATGCATTTCGTGGTAGAAAAATATATTTTCAAAATGCAAAGCTGGTTATTGAGAGCATGAGGTATGTACTAATATTCTCCCAACTTTTCTGCGGCTCATTGGAAAGGCTTGCTAGCCTTCACTTGTGTCACTACTATCACTGCAGGAACTGGACATTATTTTTATATTATTAATGTATCTGAAGAATTAGTAAATAGATTTTCATGTGTTGGCCTTTAGAGGAGTTTTAGATTACTCCACTACATACACATTTTCACATTCCTGGCTTTCTGAAAGCATTAATTTAATGCAACTCATGCATTGCTTACACTTAAATATTGACTAAGGCTTCTTTTTCATATATTTGGTGATTACAGAATACTAATTTCCGGATTATGATAGAAAGTGTTCCTCTGATTGTCAAAATTTTCATTTTATGAGAAAAATGCCTACATTGTAACCACAAAGTGATGTTCCTCTGTAGAACATAATTTCTAAAACGGTGGTTGTTAAAAACTATTCAATGTCTGCTATGAAATGTTTTAATTGTTTCAAAATAAGCATGGCTTTTTTGTAATATGAAGAAAACATATGTTTTACTTTTCTATTTAACATTTTTACATTATTAACTGGTGTCATAAAGACAGTTAAAATAATCATAACACCAATAAAGAAATAAAATTTATGCTGAATAGTAGGTGTAGTCTAAGTAACTAGTAACACTGTATAACAATTTCAATTGCTTTCATTCAACAACAATAATGCTGCCACATTAGCTTCTTTGGTTTCTGATTGAAACTCGCCCTTTGTTCTTTTTTAAATACCATATATTTTAAAATCGTTTGTTCTATTTAATTGTTATTTTTAAATTCATGACAATATTAATTACTCTTTTTGTCATTTCAATTGTTACTTTTTTTCTACCTAATTTTTAATTATTTACACACATATATATACACAAATTTATTTACCGCAATGTACACATAAAAATAATAGAAAATATTATAAATTTTCTTCTAAAATCAGTAATGTGAAACAGACACATCACTTTCCAACATAGCACATGGATTTGCCATAACTTTCAAACAAAGGGGAAAATTAATTCATTTTGACATTTTTTTAATTTTATTCACTGGACCATCATCACAGAAAGTACTATTATTTTTCTTCAAATCTCAGCTGCCACATTAATTGATTCAAGAAGTATATCTGAATCAATGGACATTACACTTAAAATCATTGCAACTATTTGGAGAAAGGACATTCTTGGGAAGGTGGTGAAGCTTCGGTGCCATCCTCCATGGGGTGATTTGGGTTCTTCCCTGAAATAAGGCCTCCGAGCATCTCAGCTGGGTCATAATAAATTTCCACCTCTTCAACTTTCAAAGAGTCATCCACCTGTGCAGATTCATGAGTCATGATTGTGATAAACCCTTAATTAAAATGTTTTTTTATGACCATTACTGAAATAATTCTATCAGTAACTGTCAATACTAGGTGGGATATTTTGTTTGTCTCAGAAATTTTGGTTTTTATCACAAATGATTGAATGTTTTCATACTTGTTTTAACTTAAGTTTGCTGACAGGTATTGTTCTCTTTAGAATTTTGTAGTTTCATTGCAGTTTTGTATTTACTTTAGTATTCGGTAGTTCTATCAGAATTTTGTGTGTATTTTAATATTCATTAGTTTCATTTAAGTTTTGTCCTAAAAACTAATGAAAACTAGTTCATGAACACTTTTGTTTTTCTCTAAACCTACCAAAGAGTTTTGTCAGAACATTCTGGTATTTATTTTGCTTCGAAACATTTGTTTTCATCGTTTGTTTTTTTATATTTCTAATGTTGAAATAGAAACATGTTATATTTTATAAAAGGTTTGAGATAGCAGACAATGGTAAGTTAACGGCAAGAATCCATTTTCTGAATGTAAACACATAGTAAAAGTAATACCTTGACAGTTCCGAAGCCATAGAATTGGACCATCTTCCCAGTAGGGGCATATTCCTTATAAGGGCCTTCAAAGAACCCCCAGTGCCTAAATTTGTAAGCAATTTCAGGAGGTCCACTATAAACTTTTATCACCTCCCAAGCAAACCCTCTGGGAAAAGCTGATCTGAAGACTTCATGAGATGATTCAAAAGTCTCTTCATCAGCTTTGTAAGGCTTCAGGTCTTCTGGCAGAGAACTTTGCAACAAAGCATTATAACTTCCCAGCTTCAGAGTTTCCTCTCCAGATAATCCCTCCCTGCCTGCAAATGAAACATTATGCAGACAGCATACAATTAATTTACTAACAGAAAAATCAGCACAAGATTGATGTAATTATGTGATACAACTATCATTTATTACCACATATTCCATTGAAAAACTTGTCTCCTACTAGAAAATACTTTTACACAAATGAAGATGTTACAAGATCTTTCTCATGGAGATGTCTTTTTGCTTCAGAACTAACTAATTATCCATGTTTGTGGATGGAGGAAAATTTGATCCTTATTGTGGAATTATGGAAGTAGGGTGTCTAATGAGAAGTACAAGGTGAAAAATACATGGGAAATTTTGATCCATTCATTCATCCCCTTTAATCATGTGAATAGCAGTTAATCAAATAGTGTTACAAAAGAGTACAAAAAATATAATTAATGGACTAAAGCAAAGTCTCCATCTATCTATCTGTCCATCAAATCAAAACCCCTAACATTGGAAAAGATGGAGAGGAAATAAATTTGACACATATTTAAGTGCATACCATTCACAAATAGCTTGAACTTCTCAGGGTTTATTGTCTTGAAATCCTGCAAACGGATCTTGTGTGAGAGCTCCATCTCCCATGACTTGATAGCATTTTGCACTATCTCCTCCAATGATCCTTCTGGCCATTCCTGCAAACATGCAAATACAAATTGAACACATATTCCAGAGAGAGAGGGGAAATGGGTAAGAGGGTATGGTGGTTGTTGCACCTTGGTTCTTCCTTGTTCAAAAAGCTTGTTCACAGCATCATAAGTGGGAGGGCCACCATGTCTCCACTGGATGTTTGCAGGTTCATCATGCAAGAAAGATCTGTACCTGTCTTTGGCCATGACAAATTAATATGACAAGAAAACCAACAGCTATAGTTGTATCATAAGACTACATCATGAGTTCTTATATAGGCATTTTCATGGCCTCTTTTGAATCAATAAGATAAGGTTTTCTTTCCTTGTATTTATTAAATATATTACTTTCTCTGGCATCTTAAGATTATCTGACCAATTATAAACATAAATTTAACTTTTAGAGGTTCCATAATTAATTGCTTCCAAATCCCATTCCCGTCACACCTTTCCTGTTTATACTAATTAATGAATTTGAGAACATTAGAGCAAATTAGTTTAATTTTTACAGAAGTTGTTTATGAAAGCAATTAACAGATAAACCATGATTCACTAAAAATAAGTTTGAGATCTCAAATTAGGATTTATCATTATGTAGGACAACAAAGAAATTATTAAAAGAGAATTAAGAACTCAAATTGAATTGGCATATATTTTATAATATTAATCTCTTATAACAAAAACAAAATTATTCATATTTACTTTTATACATAAATACTTTTTTATTAGCTAATATACCGTTGATTATATGAGTATTTTAAATAAAATATTATATATAAATTCTGACGAGTCTATAATTCAAGTACACTTTAAAAGCAGGAAACCCACATCAAATTTAATATAAAATATTTTAAAATATTAAAAAAAAGTAATAAATATCAATAATCAATTTTATATTACGAAGAAGTTTTATAATTATGTTTTTTGATATACTAAATCAAAATTTATAACAATTTGTTTTATGCCCTATTAATGATCTTTTAAAATTTAATGTCACATATTTGAACGAGTGCACTTGAACATACACAAGAATCTCACAGAAAATGTCTAATAAAACAAATACAAAAAAGGAAAACAAAAGAGAATACAGCAGCAGCAGCACCAACACCAGTAACAGCAGCAGCAACACCAACACCAGTAACAGCAGCAAGTGCAGCAGCAGCACCACCACCACTACCAATAACTCTAGCAGCAGGCCAGAGCAGCATCAACACCAATAGCAGCAGCAGCAATAACAATAATAAAACAGCTTGCCAGCAACACCAATAACACTAGTAGCAGCAGCAAAAATAACTATAATAAAACATTAGGCCAGAGCAGCAGCAACAATAACATAGCAGCAAAAACAATATTATTATTATTACTATTATTATGTTTGACTGGTAGAAAAAAGGAGAGAAAGGAAGGGCTTTTTTTCTTTTCCGATTAATTGAAGAAAAAGTGACAAAAAAAAGTAAAGAAAATAACTATTTTTTCTTTCTTTTTTATTTAAATTAACTTTTTTTTATTCACTTTCTTTCCATACATCTCAACATAATAAGAGATTGACTTAACTCCAAAATTGAATTATTTAAATATTATTTTATTTCTTAAATTTTAGATAAAAATTATTTTTTAGCCTTTCAATTTCAAAATAATTAGCTTTAGTAGTTTACATAATATTAGAAAAAGTTTGATACCTCTATCAAATGTTGTTAAAAAGTTTAGTTAGGTGATTAATGCATTACAAATCCTTTATATGATAATTTATTTTAGTTTTGCATTTTTATTATAAAAAATGGTACGATATGCGTATTTTATTTCAAAACATTTCTTTCAAGGGTATTTAAAAAGAAGTCATTTCAACAAAATGATTAAAGTAATTTTGTTTTTCAAATTACAGAAACTAAAAAATAATTTTAAATTATCAAAAATAAACTCAACGTATATTTAATTCTATTAATTACTTATTAAAAGAAATTATTTTAATTATTTTGTCAGTTTATGTCTGTAGTTGAGGTACACACAATCAATTTGAAGTTACCGTTAATTGCAAAAAAATTAATGAAATTAATTGTAATAAGACATTGTTATCAAATCATGACACCTTTTTTCTTACCTAAAAAGTGTATTTATTACTTTCTCTTTCAATTTAAATTTAAATACTTTTATATCAACTGAATTTTTCGAATTTTTGTTGATTGAAAGGCACATTAAATCCTTTAGATACATAATTATAACTTTGATATCCTATATACACCACATGATTTACTGAGTGTCCAAGTGGTCACTATCTTCTTATTTTGGACTTAACAAATAAATAAGTTGTTGAAAATCTCTTCTTAATTTAATGAGAACCATGACCAATGAATCTTGATAATTGATCCATTGAACATATTTAATGATGGTCATTCTAAAATCTTGAAATTATATCTTTCTTGAATACTATGAAATTTAACCTAGAAAGTTGAAAATACTATTTTCAAGATATCTTGAAAATCTGATATGCATTAATTATCCATTATTTCCTAAAAAAAAAATTAAAGAGCAAAATTTTGTACATTTGCACAAGAAAATTCATTATAAACTTCAGAATATCCAACAGTGCAAACCGCAGAATATGTAATCATCTCTGTAATTCAATTCAGATTTACATGCAAAAAGTGAACTAACCAAACTAAAATCTGAACAGCAAGTTGAATGGTCACCAATTCTAGTTAACAATTTAAGGGCAAAACCATGCTGTCCAATGTTAAACTCAATCCTCTTTTCCCCGATAAATGTCAACCAGGTATCTATTTAGATACTGGCCAAATGACTTCGTAGAGAATGACTCATCAACATGCCTCCTAGCTTCTCTGCCCATTTTTTCTGCCCCCTGAGGATCATTTAGGAGCTTAGCCATTGCTGAAGAAAACTCTTGTGGTGTAGGATCACAAAGGAATCCCGTTACACCATTCTTAATTGACTCCACAGGGCCACCACTATTGCATGCAATAACAGGCTTATAGGCTGCCATGGCCTCCAGAGGAACAATGCCAAAGTGCTCATCCTGCATCAAAGATCTTTCTGTAAATCTCATTTCTTAATTCAGTTTCCACCAGTTATAATGAATAATAATTTGCATGGTTTTATATACCTTTGGTGTGTAAAGAACACACAGGCATTCCGAAAGAAGTGCATTTCTTTCATCTGTAGGGCAAGAAGTGATGAATCTTATTTTACTAGAGACTCCTTTCTTTTCTGCTAAATCTTTAAGCTCTTCTAAGTACTCCACATTCTCCTTCAACCGTTTGTCAAAGCCACCTAGCACCAATTATGACAATAGGGTTGTTACGCAAATTGCATGCATGTGCACAAATGCTTCAAAGTGAAATAAATGACTCAAGTATGATTTGTTCAAACTTAAGACTCTGCGGTTTTACCAAGAAAATACATTTAAAATAAAATAAGGGAATATAGTAGCGGAGGAAGGAATGAACAAACTAAGAAAATATTTAAAAGTTTACTCTATGCCTTTCTTATTACATGGAAAGGTCATATACAAACCTAGAATTATCATGAGCCAATCCTTATAGAACAATAGTTGTTCTACTAATAGAAAGATATAACAGAAAGATTTTGCTCAGAGATGACAGACAGCTACAACTTCTAAATATAATTTGCAAACTTTGCGTAATGGGCCTTGAAGATCTAGAGCCGGTATCAATTGCCTCCTCCTGAGGGACAACCCTGTCCTCAAGGATTGTGGCTAGTGGGTAGGTTGGGTCATTTGGGAGTGCATCTAGTGGAATAGATTGTTGGACTTCAGATATATGTTTTGGGTTGTGGGAAGGGTTTGTGTAATTGGAATTGGTACATGGGGTGGGTCGTTTGGAATAAGCAATTCGGGTCTGTTTGTATGAGATGTGGGAGGAAGGTTCTAGAGCATGGGTTTAGGTGGGAGCTGTGGTACAACTGGCGTTATTAAGTGGGAATGTGTATGTGGCAGTAGAGGTTGGAAGATTTTACGATTTAATGAGTCGTTGATGTTAGAAGCGGGTTGAAGAGTGTGGGTAGGTAATGGAAGCGAGGTGAACGAGGGAGCTTCTATTTCTTGAGGATAATGGAAAGAGGGGGTGTTTTTGGGCCATGGTAGGGTTTAAGCAAGGATATGTGGAAGATGGGGTGGATTCAGGAGGAGGGTGGTAGGTCGAGTTTGTAAGCAATCTCACTGATATGATGTTTTATGGAATAAGGTAGTTGGAAAGCTTGTTGTGGGGATTTGCTGTAAGAGATGTTTGACGGTACGTCTGTCGACGAAGCATAACCCAGTTGTCGATGTTGAAGGTGTGGTGGCGACAAGATCGATTAGCTGTGTCATTTGTTGTTGGGTCTTCAAAATGGTAGCTTTCAACTGATGGAGCGTATAGGTAAGTACGCCTAACGTCGTGTCGAGGTTGGGCTCAGTACCTGTTCCTGGAACGTAGTCTAGTATTGTTGGTGGTGGTCGTCCGTATAGAGCCTAAAAGGGATTAGTTTTGATGGGGAGTGGTAAGATGATGCAAGAATTTGTACCATGTTCTTTGGTTGTTACTGGTAAAACATCTCAAGTAGACTTCCAAACTCCAATTGATAACTTTCTGGTCATCGGTTTGTGGATGGTAAGCTATGCTGAATTTTAATTTTGTGCCTTATAGGTAAAATAGTTCTTTCCGAAAATGAATTGAGGAATTGAGGATCCTGATCAGAAAAGATGGATTTTGGTACTCCATGTAGCCTGCAAATCTCAACAGAAAATCGATTAGCTAATTGAGTGCCATTGAAGGATATGGGAAGGGCGATGAAATGGGCAGATTTGGATAGTCTATAAAAAACTACCCACATGACGGTGTGACCAAAGGATGAAGATAAATGTGTGATTAAATGTGGTTAATTTCTCCCAAAGCTTGGCTGGTGTGGGTATTGGTTGGAGTAATCCTAAAGGTTTTTGATTGCTTGGCTTGTTTTGTTGACAGGGTAAGCGCTGTTTGAAGTAGTTGTGTCACGGTACATTCCTGACTAGAAGAAAGACGTTGCTAACCGTGCCATGGTGGCTTTAAGACCGAAGTGACCCGCTGATGGTGTGGCGTGGAATTCTTGTAGCATTGTGGAACGAAGAGTACCCGTGGATGGAAAATAGAGGGTGTTGGCGATGGTATAGAAGACTTCTGGAAACTGTATGTCGAGGCAGGTAGGTAAGTTAGTTGTTGCACCTCTTGTTCCACTTCTGATTCATAATATTTGTGTAACTTTGTGATTATGTTGAAATCGGTGAAGAGAGGACCGAAAAAAGGGAGGGTGGTGGCCTAGATAGGAAATCCGCAACTTGATTGTGGCGGTTAGAGCGATAAACGATCTCGAAACTGTATCCTAAAAGCTTGGTATCTCGGTCTGGCATGTAACATGCATTGGTAAGTAATCCCTTTAAGCTCAATTGATCTATTATGATTTTGAAATGTGCTCCAATGAGGTAGTGACACCATTTTTTAACTGCTTTTGTAATGGCTAGCATTTCTCGGACATAAACTAAGCTAGTCTGCATATTTGGATAGAGCTTTTTGCTAAAAAAAAGCAAGAGGGTGGCCTTCTTGAGATAGCACTGTGCGAATGGCTAAAATCAACGCATTCGTTTCTCAACAAAGGGCATGGAGAAATTCGGAAGATGCAACATTGGGGCTATAGTTAGGATTTCCTTTAATTGTAAAAAGGCCTCATGAGCGGTTGTATTCCTTGTAAACTTTGGTAATCTTAATAAACCTGTGAGTGATTGGCATATCCGCAAATGAATTTTCTATAGAATCCCATGATGCCCAAAAATGCACGTAAAGTGGTGAGGGACATGGGCCTGGGCCAAAGTAGAATGGCCTGTATTTTGTCTAGGTATGAGGTGACAGTGCTTTCTTGAATAAGATGGCCTAAATAAAAAACCTAGATGGTTGCAAAAACACATTTAGATTCCTTAATAATGAATTTGTGGGTTTCTAGCAATTGGAGATTGAGAGAATGAGAGTCAGGTGTTGGATGTGTTCGGACATAGATTGGCTATAGATGAGAATGTCACAAAAAAGCACTAGGGCAAAGTGGCATAGATGTGATCTTAAGAGGTCATTCATGGCTGCTTGAAAGGTGAAGGGCGCATTAGAGAGACCGAAGGGAATAACTAGAAAATCAAAATGCCTATCAAATGTTCTAAAAACATAGTCCCAACCGCTATCTTGATCTACTCATATCTGGTGGTACCCTGGGCGGAGTCTAGCTTAATAAACCCTTTGGCAACAGTTAATTCATCCAACAACTCATCAATTGTGGGAATATAGAATCAATTCTTCACTATGATATCGTTTAGTGCTCTACAGTCCACGCAAAAACGCCAAGTGCCATCTTTTTTTATTAGAATGTTGGGGCGGATGATGCCTTCTTCTAGCATTTCCTGAATAAGGGAGGTCATAATTTGTTTATGAGCATGATTATGAGGTCGATGAGATGGTAATCCATGGGGAAAGGCAAAAACTGTGGTATGAGTTTAGGTGTGTGAATATCCGGGTGGTGTGTAGGGTTGGGAGGATGGGTAGTAGAGGGGTTTTGTTGGAAGGTAAGAAGATGAGTAGAAGCTATGACATTGTTGTGTAAAAGGTGCAAATATGGGTGGATGAAGCATGTTTGTGGAGAAGTTTGGTGGTATCGTGGAAGGTAATTGGGAAACCATTGTGGTTGATGGAAAGGTGAGGGTAGAAAATAGCTTGTAAAGATCCAAAAGAGCATAACCAATCCATTCCAAGGACCATATCAACGCCCTCAATTGGAATGAGGTAGAAGGGAGTGGAGAAATCACGTGTTCATATAGAAACCAAAACATTAGGACAAAGGGAGAACATTGGATTTGGTCTCCATTTCCAACCATGACTGGTTGAAAGGTGTGATAGGAATGGTGCAAAGTTGTAGGTGAAGGGCTAGATGGGGTTGCAATATGTTATGTGAATTGTCTGTGTTATTAGGATAGTAATTGGAAGATGAGCAATGTGGCCTTCAAATTTAAAAGTATGGGCTGAAGGTGTGGCTCATAAGGCTTGGAAGGAGAGGTGAATGTGAGTAGGGTCGTTTGTCTTCGGGTTAGGGAGCTGTTTGAGGAAATTTTTGTAGGGTATTCTAGAGAGGTGTCATCACTCAACAAGAGGAGAAAATGACTAGATGTGCATGTGACCTAGATTTTTTTTTTCATCACAATTGTAGCTCTACGCTCTTAGAGTTGGGTTGAGGTAAGTTTTTTTAGGCGGGGGAAGGGGGGGGGCGTGGATTGGAGAACACCCATTTCCCTTCGAATCTCGAGTGTGAAGTCAAAGATGAAACAATTTAGAATCATCTCAGGAGTAAGGCCCAGAACCCGATTGCATAGTTTTTCAAACACCTTTTGATATCCAGTGACTGTGCCAGTTTGACAAAGTTTAAATAACTCCACCTGATTGTTGGCATATGTTGAGGGGCCAAAATGAAGTTCAATGGCTCGACAAAAAGAAATCCAATCAATGAGTTGGTGATTTTGATACATTCATTTAAACCAACTGAGGGCATCACCTCACATATAGAAAACAACCATGTTTAAACGAGAATCCCAGGGAATATTATAGAATTGGAAAAAATGATCAGCCTGGAATAGCCAATCTACAGTGTTCGTACTATAAAAAAGGGAGGTAAAAAGGAGGGATGGTTGTGGTGGTTGTTGTATTAACAGTAGCATGAGAAGTGTTGGAAACAGGGGGTGGAATGGAGGAAGTGGCATCTATGGAGAAATGGTTGAGATGAGATGAGACGTCGAATCAATAATAGGTGGAAGATTGGTGGTTTGAGAAGACAAGGTAGTGAATAATAGGCCAGTGAGGGTATGAGGTTAGTGTATCTTGTTTAAGTTCCAAGACCGTTTGATGGGTTTCCATGGCTTGATGGAGGGCAAGGTAGCAACCTTCATGGTGTTCTTGTGTGGTACGTAGTTGGGTTTGCAGATTAGCTAATTTGTTCAGGATGGATTGGAGTGTTTCTTTAAGGTCTTTGGTTGGTTTAGGAGGCATGGAGGTAGGTCAATGAAAGTACTTGTTACGGTGTTGGGTGCTAGGAGGTGCGAAAGGAGAAAGGGAATATAGTTGGAGGAAGGAACTGACTAACTAAGAAAATATTTAAAAATTTACTCTTTGCCTTTCTTATTACATGGAGAGGTCTTATAAAGTCTTAGAATTATTGTGTGCCAATCCCTATAGGACAGCTATTGTTCTACTAACAGAAGGATATAACAGAAAGATTTTGCTCAGTGATGACAACTACTGCTTCTAGATATAATCTGTAAACTTAGCGAGCCTTGATGTTTTTCTAATGGACCTTGAAGATCTGGGCCTGGTATCAGGTTTGTTCAAACTTAAGATTCTGCAGTTTTACCAAGAAAATACATTTAAAATTAAATAAGAAGGCCCAACACACCAAGTAGATGGAAATCAATAAATTTTTTACTTGCAACTTTTTCCAAGTCCAACCAAACTTTACCCTATTTTAGTTTTTAGACTAATGTATTCACAGGTACAACAGTCCTGGATAAATTCAGATAACCTTCAAAGATCCTAAGTAAAAACTCATAAGCTTAATGAAATGAAGTTGTTCCTTGATATTGACCCTTGAGTGAAGCAGCCCAAACTTGCACAAAAGAGTACTTGGTTCTTTGCACTTAATGGCCAATGTTTATCAACAAATACTAAAGGATCACATCTAGACAGCTTAGAAAAAGTGTTTTAATCATAAATAAGCAGATATTGCATGCCTTTCAACAATATTTGCTCACAGTTTTCTGCTAAAAAATTGTACAGATTAAATAAATTTGTGCTTTAAAGATTGACTCCATGTTATATCAAATAAAATAAAAATAAAAAAAATTCTGTGTAATATTATATGTTGTACATTATCCTAGAGAAGTGTTCGTGACTAACCAAACCAAATGAACATAATATCACAAGTCCTAAGTTTCCTCCTCAAAACCATTATGAAGATCTAATCCTCAAACAAATAAGGTTTGTAACATTGTCATAACTATGCATTCCACCTCTCATTTGATGGCAACAAAGTTAAAAGTTTAATAAATTAACTTTCTGTCAGCACATAATCGTTAATAAATACTCATTTCTAGTTTATTACAATAGAAAATAAGCATGCGCTTTCCACAACAATTATGAAAAGGTTCAATAAGTAACAAATTGACAAACCCACACAATACACCTGTTTGAGAAATAATTGTATCACAGTCATACTAGATAATTTACCTACAAACCAAACATATTTTTCATTTAAAATAATATTTTATATCTTGAAAATGAAGACACCACCATACCAAACTCCAGTATGAGTCACATACATCAGAACAGATATTCCCATCCCATGTCCATTAGCAATGTACACAACATCTATCATCAGAAAGACAGCTGTAAACAAAAACAGGCTCACCAGCAATAGTCAAAGTAGCATTAGTAATATCTTTATGCTTAAAAATTCCTTCAGGTGAGTGAAGCAAAGCAAAAGCTGAAATAGCTAACTGTATATTCTTCTTCTTTTCAAAGCGATTGATAGAAAGGAAATTCAGCCTACAACAGAAGGAACAATGCAAATTAAGACTATGATTCTATTCTATACATAAAGTTTATAAAATTGGATATAAGAATAAGTACATGCATAATCTTGTAAAGTGTCAACCATATATCTACAAACATGTCATTTACTTAAAGGAACTGGGTTCGTTGAACTGATCCACATTGACAGCTGGATATAGAACAGCTGGTCGAATTCCTTTAGCATCTAGAGACTTAAAAGTATTTGCAAAAGTAGAGGCAGTGAAGTTGCTGTTAACAAGTATCAAATCAGCCATTCCTGCAATTCAGCAAAGGCTAATAAAGATGCAAGGTTCAGCATGTAGACTAGACAATATAATCCGAGTAGGAAAAAATTAATAAAGCATGGACATAAAGTTAAACCAGTCGTTATTTCTTCTACATAGTCAATTGGTTTTCTATACATCCTCCTAATGAAAGTTGAATGTTGAGCCAGTAACAAGTCCGGAAAATGACAGTAGAATACAACCTACCAAAGAAAATAAAACAACTAAGAATTGAAGATGTCAAAACAATCCACATATGATATATTCTTCTTCCTTCTTGGCTACCTTTATTGACCTTTTAAGTTTGAAGATAGGAATAACTACAGATACTTGATCTGCCAGTACAACATCAAATGAATGCCACATGAAAAGTACACAGAAAGCAACAAAAAGGCACCGAAGGTATGCACACAAGGCATGAAGACGGTAGAACACATGACGAGGAAGGAAGGAACCATACACAGTAACCGGAAAGGTACCTGAAAGATCACAAGTCAAAAACCATGTCAATGGCAATGCTACTTCCTTAAAAAGAACAGAAATGTGAGACATTAATGGCTTATTTGAACTTTTTCCCTACTACAGTCAAAATTCGATTTTAGTCTTTTGTTACATTAGGCATTTCTGTTAATATTAGATGTCAAGATAATAGAAGGCACAAATAAAAGTGCAATTAAGGCCACAAAAATAGAGTGAGACTCACCAGCAACAGTTTCTTCAAAGCATCTATTTTTGTCATGATGTGCAGTAAAAACATGAACTTTATGGCCCTGGGATGCAAGCTCAACAGCAGCATCCACAATCAATCTCTCAGCTCCACCTTCAAAACAATCGCAAGGTAAACTGAGAAGAAATCAACTAGAGGGGAAGAAAATAGCATGATATGTTTCATGAAACCAAAATTTTAATTTAGAAAAGTCAAATTAATGGAAATTTTACAAAAACTGTCGGTTTTAATTTGAGTGGACTAGAAAACAATGGGGAACAGTGGTTACTTACCTATGCCAAGATCCGGGTGAATTATTGCGATGTTCAGTTTTGAGCTTGTTCCCTTTGCCATGTTTGAAAGTAAAGATCGGAACTTTAAGATGAAGATAACAAACCCAGGAATCGTTCGCCGGCGACTGTGGTGGCGTTATGTAATCCGAAAGACAAAGGAATTTTAACCCTTCTTTCGAATTGGGGGTAAACGTCGTCGTTTGAAAAAAAACTCGCAGAATGTTATGTGAGAGAAAGTTTAGGTTCATAAAATGGAAATAACAAAGTGAAATGAGATAAAATTAGGAGATTCGCTATATTTTTTATTTTTTATTTTAAAAATATATAAGAGTATATATTTATTATTTTGTGAGCTGTTTTAATTTCATATATATAAACCAGAAAAGATAACATTATTTTTAAATTTTAAATTTTTTAAATTTTAAAATTTGTAATACGAGGTTTAGTGAGTAGCATTGCACAATTGCATATTTTTCTTCCGTTCATCTTCATTAAACACCTTTTTTTCGTTTTCTATTTTCATATTCAAAATTCAAAATATGAGAAGTCATAGTTTTCTTCTAGAACCACGAAACCAGTAAGTGTTGTTTTTCAATTATAAAATAGAACATGGAAATGCAATGTCCAAATTTACTTTTATTTTCTATTCATTTATGCATGTATTTGACATTGTATGATGACAATATTGTTATTATTGTGCTGATACAAATAGCGCCATAAAATACACAAAGATAACAATTTAATCAAACTTATAACAAAACTATTAAAGAAAACAACACACACAAAAATAGTAAAATTTTGTTCATTGAATAAAAAATTGAAAGAGAAAAAAAATACGTGATAAAATGCGTCGGTGGGAGTGAGAGGGGTTAGTGTATGAGAAAGAGATGGCTTAGGGAGAAAAGGGGGGCACACGTTAGTCTACAAGCGAAATGAGTGAAAAAATGGACCGGAGGAGGAAAGAACAAACCAGCACAACTCTTACATTTTGGATTTGATTGGGAGAGTTAAGAATAAGGGGGTGGTGATGGGGATATGGAGGGGGGTGTTTGATGATGATGGAGGATATGGAGGGAAAGTGTTTTAAGGTGATGGAGGATATGAAGGAAAAGTGGTTGACGGTGCTAGTAAAGATATAAACAATTTGACTAAGTTTATTTGCGATTCCAAATGACAAAGAAAAGATAAACATATTTCATTATATTTTTTTCTTTTATATATAATATTTTTATTGCTTAATGGTTTTCCATATGATTTAAAATAAAAGAAAAAGTTTGGTTAAAATCCAATGAAATGAAATTTGCATATTCGTTTTCTCATTTTATTTATTATTAATTAATTTAATCCATTTTATTTTTTTTGCTTATAGCTTAAGGGCATGAAATTAAATTATTTTTTTATTTTCATTTCATTATAGAAAAATGTTAATTACAATGTCCTAATAATCAGAAATATACTTTCTTACAACTTATTTTTTATTTATATTTTGTGGATATTTTTCTTATAATAACTGTTTTAAAGTTGTATTTAAAATGAATTTTATTATTATTATTATTATTTATTTTAGTTATATGAAAAAATATGTCGATAATATATTAATATTTAATGTTTGAAAAATCTTATTTAGCAATATAAAAGTGTAAAAATTAAGTTTAGCTCAATATAAGAACTAAAAATAATTTTCTAAATAAATAAGGAGGTTTTACAAGTGCTTGAAGAGTTAAGATAGGTAACTACCGAAAGAGAAGCGGAGAAGTGGGAAGGAAGCGTTCACCGGCGGCGGAGAGACATGACCGCAGAAGAAATATCCGGCCCTCCCGGCCCCAAGCTCTTCCGTCTCGTCTTCTTCATCGGCGCTGCAGGTAATCCAATTCTCTATATGCCTCTCTCTCTCACACACACACACAGACACACCTATTTCTTCCTTACATGCGTCGGTTTTAACGAATCGTTTCAGTGATCTGCACCACCGCAATCAACAAGTGGCGCGAATACGAGAGGAACACCATCGTCCAGCAACAGCAGCAACAACGAGTTGTGGAAACGCATAATTCGTCGGAATCTGTTGCCGCTCCCAAGACTCTCAAATAAAGGTTGGGGTTTTTATTGTTAAGTGATAGGTAGTTTTAAGACGGAGATTTTGCGTTAAATCAAGTGTATTATGAAGTTGTAGTTTTTCTCCTTAGCTTTGATTATTAATTGTTACCGTTGGGGTTGTGAATGTGAGATTTTGTTAGGTTAGGCAATGGATGTTTGTCAATGCTTGCTGGAAAAAAATGGAAATGAATTGTGGTGGGAAGAGTAATAAGTTGTGAGGAAATTTAGAATTGGCGGATAAATTGTGCTTTATTTATTATTGCCAAAAAACAGAAGGACTTCGTTTGTAACTTGCAAATTCCGTTATTCAGGATTAATTGCTGATTTTACCTTTGTGTCTGAATATGAACATACTGTTGGACTCTCAAAGGCCCGCCGATAAGGAGTGAATTTTGACATAATTGTTATTGTTTATCCAGATAATGACTTGTGGTATTTGAGTTTCTAAATATCAACATGCTGCTGGACTTTATAACAAACTCAGATTGAGTAGGTATAATGGTTCTTCTAAATATTAACAAAGATGCATAAAATACTCTAGGTTTTTTCTGTAGGTTGAGAACTTGATTTAGCAACTTTCAGGTGGAAGGACAACTTTGAGTTTCATTTCATGTTTAAAATAATAGGGATGTTAGAGTCAATTTTAGGAAATTTTGGGAAGGCAAAAATCTTAAGTTCCTGAGAACTAATTATACAGTGTTTGTATACTCTTAATAAAACATTTACCTTCCTTTTATTCATTTTCCCTACATCTGTTTCATACGTTTAGGGTTTGCCGATAAAAAAGTATTTTTTAGGTATCTAGTGACATATCAACCATAATATGCTCTAACTCAGTAGTCATGTTGGTTAATAGTCATTTTGGTTCTTCCAATAAAGTATGAATTCCCTTTGTTTCTTTTCTTTTCTTATGTGAATCGTTCTTTTTATTCTCTCTGCTCGATTGTGTAATACATTTGTTAATGTCAGTCTTTGGACTCTTTGCTCTCGCGTGCCCTTAACTGCAATCCCCCAAAAAACAGGAAAGTGGAAAATCTGCAATTACTTGCTTAGGTGGTTAATTAAACTCCTTCCCGTGATTCTTTTACTGGCCACGTGGCCAGTGTTTCATTGTTTTCTCGCCCCCAATGCATTTGCTATTTATTCTCGTTGGGTGATTCAATAGATAATCCTCCCACGTTTGTTCTAAACCCCTTACCTACTGAAAAGTCAAGTCCAACATTAATTAGTTTCTTAGAAAGTTCACATTCAATTCCAATATGCTAACTCAACCACATCAGATTAGATCTAGTTAGCAGCAAAGAATCTTACTAACTAACTGGATAAAATTTATAGAATTCTATTCCTAAGGAACTGATACCCCTGTATTCTATCTTGCAGAATCAGTAGAAGAGACTCATAGGAAATTGACAAATTTGGGTTCAAACTGAAGTTATGATGCAAAAAATCACGGGCATATATTGTGTATAAATATTGGATTCATTTTCAATTGTATTGCATGACAATGCCTATAATCCCATTACTCAGAACCTTGTGAAAGAAAATGTTAAGCAAGTCTTCATCTTTTATTGATGTCTCTCACGAAAGAGGATCAACACAAGGTTTTACTGAGCTGAATCTGCCTTGTTACTAATCTGATGTTGCAATTATAAATGAAGTGACTTCATGGTATTGGTCTTACTGAATGACAGTCGAGAAGCATGTATCTTGTTTGAAAAACAAATATGTCGTGATGTTTTCGTCACTGCATTAAGTTTTTTAAGGCAGTCTTCCCCATTGCCTACATTTCCCAAGTAGTAATACACACAAAAAAGAGACTGGTTCAAATTATTAGCCACTTTATTTTGGTGCATTATGTTACACCTTATTAGTAAGGATTCATCGTCTTTAGGTACAGTAGTTGGTCTAGGTATTAGTTGATTGAGAGTCTTGATTGTGGATGGGTCTTGGGAGGTGGTCATGGGTGATTTTATGAGTATGAGGATAGATGATCGTGATTTGGATGAACCATGGTTTGTTGTTGTATTGTCATTACTTGGACGATGACCATGATCGAACTTGGGTCATAGGATTTGAATTACAGGAAACTCAACCAAGGCCAAGGCCATAGACTGTCTATCAGGCAATTGGTATTAGTTCAGATACTTACCAATAGAATCGTAAAAATATTTGTATACGTCATAATTCTCGGGGTAACAGAATAAAGGGAGACATAACCTCCCAACCTTCCAATTGTATATGAGCTTTCCTTAGAGGTGTCGAAATTTATCCCTATAAAAGTCAATACAAGCTCAACCAGAGGGCCACTTGAACTTACTGACTTATAACTGACTTAAAGTAATTAATTTGAATCATAAACAGTTCGGATGAGGGATGCATAGTTCTAGTCTTGGTGTGGTTGATCGCTTTTGATTTGTGAATTATGTGTTTCAAATGTATGTTTTTGAGATTACTCACGTAGAAGATTGTATTTTACTACATTGGATTTCTAAAATAAAAATAAGGTGTATTTAGTGAGACTAAAATAAAATTAAGCTGTATTTAGAGAGATTGAAAAAAATTATGTAAAGTTGGGTGTGATATGTTGTAACGTGACTGTTCAATAGGTATTATTAATAAAAAAATAAAGATATTATTTATAAGTCATAATATATAGTAAAAGTAAGTTATATGTGAAAGCAAACAAATTTAATATATCATTAATATATAGTAAAAGAGTCAATTGAGTGAACCTCTCAACTTAGTTAGAATGAAATGTGATTTGTAAAAAGATTTAGATCCGACAATATGGTGGTTCCGGTTCAACAGGTTGAATTGTCTGGTCCGGTCCGAGTTCAACCGGTTGTGAGAGCAATAATCCTAATAATGACTAAAAGTTATATATAAGGGTTACTCTAATGAAAACAATTTATTACTTTTTCATATTAAAAAATACAAAACATTAAGAAATTCATTGTCAGGAAAATTTTTAAAGACTTAATTTATTATTTTGTGTTTTTTTACTTTATTTTGTACTATTTTTCCCTTTGTTGACTTTTATCTATACGCAAGAGCTGCTTAATTAAATAACCTCAAATATTTTTCTAACCATGTTAGCTCAGATTTGTTTTATCCAATAAAAAATTGTTACAAAGAACTAGTCTTTTATTGAAGTACCAGTGTTATTTTTGGTTCACTTAATAAGAAGATCTAAAAAAAATGAAAACTAAGCCACACAACTCCAGAAAAGAGGATTGGTTTGAGAATAGGGCTTAAGGGGCTTTGCCTAGTGTGTTTCTTTCCTAGTCTTTCTCTGCATCGGCACTCTCACTGCATGTTAATCTGAACAAATGTTTTTTCTGCTTATTCATGATTTATTTTAAATTATTCCTTGCAACTATTTTATTAAACTATAAATAAATCAATTATAATATATAAATATTGTATACAATTAACATTTTATCCATGTGGATCATGTCAACATTTTTTTCTTCATATTTAATCATAATATCATTTCCTTTTTATCTTCTTAATTAATGTTTCAATTTTACTTAAATTTAAAATAACTTACCATGTATATTAAATTATGTTCACGCTCACCTGTATATATTTATTTTATTTCTATAACATTATTTATTTAAATTTATTGTGTATAGCTTTTGTAGGTTGATGTTTAGTCGTTGAAAAACTATCTTGTGTTAATTTTATATTTTAAAAATTTACTTTTATCAAACAAGTCGTTTGAAACCTGAAATGATATTATTCTCCGTGATATATATA
>Ga0123341_1000575_pt1 | contig 23339 bp, 16 predicted proteins | sample Turbeapinknodule_FD_89959 | JGI IMG/M metagenome (GOLD analysis project Ga0123341, IMG submission 89959) | Root nodule microbial communities of legume samples collected from Mexico - Turtle bean Mexico pink nodule | ecosystem: Host-associated > Plants > Roots > Nodule | place: Mexico: Nepantla...
ATATAAAACTTTATTATAATTAAAAAATAAGAAATAAATTATTTTGTATCGTTTAAAAAAAATACTAAAACATACTTTTTTTTTTTAATAAATTTTTATTATCAATTTAAAATTATATAATGTATAAATTTATATTTTTTATCGTCCGTTTTTAAAAGATTATAGGTATCTTCAATGTTGTATCTATAATGTCGTATTTATATCAATGTCGTATCCGTGTCAATATCGTATCTGTGTTAATGTCGTATTTATGTCAATGTCGTATCTATGTCAATGTCATATTCGTGTCTATGTTATATAGACTATCACTTTTTTTATTATGATTATAATTTTATTTTTATGTTAATATTTTATTTTTAATAATTTATATCAAAATATAAATTATTATTAAGAATTTTGAAAGAAATAATAAATGCCCTCTTTGATTGGTAGCAAAATAATGGAAGTAAATATACTTCTTTCTTTATTAACGGATAATTAATTTAATAAGTAAAGTCTAACTGCTTGTTATTTTTTTCAAGGATTAAACTTGGAGTTTTATTGAATAGTATTTAAAATAAATAATTTTATTATTATACTAATGTTGCACTGTTTAAAACTTATTTTGAAATATTAGAACGAAACGTGTGAAGAAACATAACAAAATTATATAGTTAATTATAATATTTTTAAAGTATATATATTAAAAGAATATGTATATACAATCCATTGTGGAATATGACTTTTTATTTATTTTTAACTGAATAAAATCTATTACATGTATAGATACAAACTATTCGCCATAAATAGTTTTTGAAATCTAATTATTTTCATTGATTCGTTATTATATTATATTGACTAATAATTCAATAATGTATTATTCTGTTACTTATTTATTTCTTTGTGATTTTGTTTTCAATAACCTCGTATCTTTTCCTGTTAAAGATAATCAAGAATAAAGTTTCAATGTACGGATAATAAATATGATTATTTTTTTATGTGTTTGTTGCATGGAATATATCTCCCATTAATAACGGAATTTGTTTGTGATGAAATAAAAGTTGTTTAAAACATTAATGTGTAGTTGTTAGTATATTTAATATTTAATTTAATTTAATTTAATTAAACTGAAGAGATGCTTTAGAGTGAGAATTGTTAGGAAGAAGGGTTAAAAGAGAAGAAGAAGATTAGGAGAAACAGACGAAGAGGGTAAGGTGTTGTCACATTGAATTCAATTCCTTTATTTGCTGATTTTACTATTTATTCTTCTTCTTCTTCTTTATGATCACAATTATAATACTAATTATTGAAACATCTAGAAGAGAGAGGGGTGGCAGAGTGGAAGCAAAGGCTTCTTTGCTTGGTGGCGGAGGAAACGACGGTGGCGGTGGCGATGGCGGAAGGGGAAGAGCTTCGGCCGGACTTGCTGAAGAACACGCCTTCTAACATTGCGAGATTGGAGGACGTGATCGAACACTCCAAAGCAAGGCAGAAGTATTTGGCGCAGACGAGTAGCCCCTCTGATGGCGGTGATGTTAGGTGGTACTTTTGTAAGATCCCTCTGGCTCCCAACGGTAACTGTCTAATCCCATTCCTAGGGTTTTAGGATTTCAATTCAGGACTCGCATTGCATTTACAGTAATAGTAACTGTTTCTCTATGCATCCGGATTCTGGAGACACATGTTCCTCTTCATGAATGCCGCGTTCATAAGCAATTGTTTTTTTTTTTTTGTAACAGAGTTGGCAGCTTCACTCCCGCGAACAGAGATTGTAGGCAAGAGTGACTATTTTCGTTTTGGCATGAGAGATTCTCTAGCCATTGAAGCATCTTTCTTGCAGGTCATTTTATGAAATGTATACTTGAATATTTCGTTTGTATTTCTCTTTAATTTCAATCATGACCCTGGTGACCTTTAGTGAGATTCTGTGTTGTGTATGGATTGGTAGAGAGAGGAAGAACTGCTTTCTGGTTGGTGGAGGGAGTATGCGGAATGCAGTGAAGGCCCAACAGAACGGCAAAGTTCCGGTATAAAGTTAGATTCTGGATCTTTTTTGGAACGTCCTCAATCATCTCAACTCTATGAAATAGAGGAGGAGAGGGTTGGTGTCCCTGTTAAGGGAGGACTGTATGAGGTAGACTTGGTTGCCAGACATTGTTTCCCTGTTTATTGGAATGGAGAAAACAGACGTGTCCTAAGAGGCCATTGGTTTGCGCGTAAAGGGGGCCTGGATTGGCAACCACTTCGTGAAGATGTTGCTGAACAACTAGAGATTGCTTATCGTAGTCAGGTCTGTATGATTATTTAAATTATTCATTTCAATTCTTGGTCAACTTTTACAATTTTACAAATGATTTAGCTGTAAATGCTGTTCTTGCACACGATTAAGAAAATATATGTTCAGCACAACTATTGCAATTCAGTTGCTAGGTAAATGCTGGATTTTCCTAACGCTCTATTTTTTGCCTCTTAGTTTTTATTTATTTGTATATCGTTAGAAGAAAAATTATCAGATCAGAATCAGAATCAGAAGGTATGTTGTAAACCTAAAAGAGGTGAAAGCAAAATAGGAAAAACAAGAAAGGACAGTCAAATAAAGCATTTGATTTTAGTAGAGCTAATCTGGTTGCATATACCAAAGGCACTTCTCTAAAGTCAGGCAACTACTTTTCTTTGAAAATTTTAGCATACTTCTCCAATGATAAACATCAAATAGCAGTAATAAGTATTGCACTGTCAAGGGGCATTGCCGTCCTTAGATCTTTCCAAAACATTTTTTGTAAAACTGATACGAAGTAACAATGCATCTAAGTAGGTGATGTTATATTTAGCTAATTTTTCTCTTTTAAAATACTTTTTTTTTGCTAGGTTTTGATTATAATAGTTTATTTTCAATTTGTGTTCTTCATTGCTTGAAAAAGTGAAATATTTTTTTTAATTTCTATAGGTTTGGCACCGAAGAACATTTCAACCATCAGGACTTTTTGCTGCCCGAGTTGATTTGCAAGGCTCCACTCAGGTATGCAGATTCTTTCAAAAAGAATGATACAATTTATTTGGGTTAAATATATCTTTAATCCTTGTAAATAGGGAAATGTTTTCCTTTAGTCCCTAGAAAAACAATTTCCTTTTGATATCCCATTTACAGAACCGTCTGTGGTCACTATTTCCTTAAACTGGGGACTACAAAAAGACATTTTGTTTTGTGAAGAACAAAAACCACACCTATTACATTTCAAAAAACAAGAGATAAAAGGAGCAATTTTTTCTCGAGGGACTAAAGGTTAACATTTTAAATATTTATAGGGCCTGCAACATATTTAACCCATTTATTTACTCTTGTGGATTGAATTTTATTACTAATATCTTGTGCATCATTGTATACCGGTGTCGAACATGCAGGGCCTGCATGCCCTTTTCACAGGAGAAGACAACACCTGGGAGGCCTGGCTAAATATTGATGCTTCTGGCTTTTCTAGTTTTGTTAGTTTTACTGGAAAAGGAATCAAGCTTAGGCGTGGTTACTCTCCATCAAATTCTCCAAAACCAACCCAGGTTTTCTATTTTTATTCCCCTCCTTTATTGCTATAACAATGTATAGATACAGACACTATGCCACTAGAGTGTTCCTCATTCTTTCCTTAGGAGAACAAGAGTGATATCCCAATTTTACTTTGTAATTTGATCTTATACTATTTCTGTGATTCTAAAGGTGTGTTTGTGCTGACATACACATTGTCATGTCTACCATGCCCAAATCAAATATTATTCAACACATTTTATATTAGAATATCAGCAAGTTTATCACATTCAATGTAAGTGATGATTGAAATGGGCAAATTTTACTATGTTTCTTATAATTGCACATATATATTTAACTTGTTTTGGTAACCCGTATCTCATTTTGCATGTGTTTGATTTCATTTGTGGTAGTCATTAGCTGCTGTTGAACAAACTGTATGTGGATTATTTTTGGAAGGACATAAAAACAGATATTTCTACTGTGATTAACTTGGAACTTTTAGCAGGATGAACTAAGACAGCAAAAGGAGGAGGCTATGGATGATTATTGCTCCCAGGTGTGTAACAGAAATCAAGATTATTATCATTATTATACATATGTCTCTCACCAGTCTCGGTATAGTCCTTACATTTCTGCTGACACTGGGGGGACTCTGTTTTATCATTTTCAAAAAACTGAATTTATCAGATGGTATAGCTCCCCCGTCCTGCCTTGATTTATTTGATGTCAATTATGTGAAAGTAATTGTTTGTAGGTCCCTGTTCGGCACTTGGTCTTTATGGTTCATGGTATTGGTCAAAGGTTGGAAAAATCCAATTTGGTTGATGATGTGGGCAATTTCCGGCATATTACAGCAAGTCTTGCAGAGCAGCACCTTACTGGTCATCAGCGTGGCACCCAAAGGGTCCTCTTTATCCCATGCCAGGTATTCAATAAGTTATTATCTGTGCGTTCTGAGCCTTTTGTGCTCCATTATGTTTCTCCTGTGTTTTGAGGCTGTTTGTAAGGTTTCCCTTCTCTATAAAACTTAACCCTATGTCGCCTAGATTTTCTTTTTTATACTCTGAACCTTATTTTTGCGGTTAGGGTTAAAATTGAAGATGAGTTTGTGCTAATCTGTAGTTATTATATTGAGATATGTACTGCGGACCTGAAGACCTGATTCCTGAGTTGTCACTTGTACTGCACAGTAAGAAACTTGCATTAAATATATAAATCTCCTTGAAATCTCTCTCGTAGTTTTTGATTGTCAATTTCACATGCTTCCCTTTCTTACCCAATTTTGAGCATGTGTGGTATTTTACATTTTAGTTTCCTTGAGTCATGTATTCTGATTAGATTAAAAATAATTATGGTAAATTAGATAGCATATTAAGGAATGATGAAATTATGTTTGGTAGAATTGAAATGTAGTATGGACTAGTCACTTTTACAAAATGTGCTTTTCTTTTGTTTGTTTTGACCTTTGAGCCACTTAATTTCTATGTCGTTTAGCTAGTTGCACAAGGTATGATGACGTAGGAAAGAGCAATCCTATTGAATCAACCAAAATTAATCACCAAAGAAATGCCAAGACATAAACCAATCACATACATGTTTAGGGCCACAGAGAAATCCTTGAGATCACTTCTTTCCAAGTTAATGCTTGAATGAATACATAAAGAGAACACTGCAATTTTCACACAGAAACCTGATACCCTTATTTATTACGTTTGCTAATTTTAGTCATGATCTTTTATTTAATTCTAACTAATTGACTATTTCATGTTATCTAGTGGAGAAAAGGTTTGAAGCTGAGTGGTGAATCTGCTGTTGAAAAAATAACATTGGATGGAGTGCGGGGATTGCGTGTCACATTGAGTGCAACTGTTCATGATGTGTTATACTACATGAGCCCAATTTACTGTCAAGACATAATTGACTCTGTATGTCTTCTTATCTTTTTTGAGTGTATGAGTACTGCTCTGAATCTATATTTAATTATACACAAAATGGTAGCACAAGGGAGAGTATTGCTTAACTCTTGTAAGAAGTACTTAGTTATATTATTATCCAATATGGGATATTAACCCTCTTTTTGTACCTTTAAACTAAGCAAAGCATTAATGATCTTGACAGCAATGACGTTGGGAGTGCTTAAGCTTATTTTGGTTTCATTTGATTGTAATAGTTCAATACCTTGGTTAATCACTATTGTTTTGAGTGGTTTGGCTAATTAAATTCTTATTTTTGTATTTTTCAATCCTTCTGGCTTTTAAGATTTGAACTGTTATTTATATTGATACTTTTCTTGGCTATGATAAGGCTGATAAAAGGATTACTTAACTTTGTTTCTTAAACTGTGTATTTGTCTCTCAATGCTTGTATAGTCCAATGTAAATGATGAAGCTGGCTTTCATTGAATCTATAAAATAAAGGTAAAATAAACTGTAGCTTCCCTGGCATGTGATGCCTGATGCCTGAGAACTCTAGGACTGGAACTTCAATGAATCATCTTGACCTTTACTCTCTTTTCCTCTCATTTTCTAGCATTTTCAGTTGTATTGTTGATGGAACATATAGGCTTGGAAATTCATTCAAACAACAGTTAGTTGTTTCTTCATTCTTCCAATCTTGCTTTAGTTTCCTCTAGAACCCATAAATCCCAAATTCCACTTTTTAAGAGCTTAAGGAAGTTTTATATCTAGAAGCTCCCTTGCATGTGCAAGCTTGATTCCAAACATATTTTGCAATTTCAAAGCTATGCTGCAAAGATAAAGGAAACCTTTGCATTTTAGGATTGTGTGTAAGTGCACTGCAGACATCATTTTTAAAAAGTCGATGAACAATCACTTTTTTTATTTCTTTTTTCTCAGCAGTTGAATACAGGTTGCTTTAAAAACTTGGATTTTATACCATTGAAACAGAGAATTTTAAAAAACACATATTTTGACCTGTGAATTTACACTTGTCTAGGTATCCAACCAACTGAATCGATTATATTTGAAGTTTCTCAAAAGGAATCCTGGATACGATGGAAAGGTACGCCAGTGAGTAGATTTCCTTCGTTTTCCCCTCTACATTTTCAATGTCTATGGTGGTTCATTTCATGTGGACTTGTGTAGGTTTCATTATATGGTCATTCTCTGGGAAGTGTCCTTTCATATGATATCCTTTGCCATCAAGATGTTCTATCGTCCCCATTTCCAATGGAATGGATGTACAAGGAACATGATCAAAATAAAAAATCACTCCCTGAAGAGGAATATAATTATGTGCAGAACTCACCAATCAATCAGGATGACACATTTAGTATGGTGAGTCCCTCTGAAGAAAATAAGAGTGCACAACATACTAGTCCAAAAATGGAGGCAGAATATTGTGAGGAGTCCTCAGTTATAGGCCCTGAGTTATCAAGTGTACATGAATTTTCGGCAGAACCTAGCTCTCTGGAACCAAGTAACAAGGGAGACGTTTCTGAGTTTCTTTCTGATTCCAATGACGCGGATTATGAGAAAATGGGTGCATTGGATAAGCCTGAGAGCATGAATGTTGGGTTGCCAGTAGATAAGGAAGAATGTAAAGTTACAAGAAATAAAGATGAAGTAATAAACAAGCTCAGAGAGGAGGTTAGTTTCCAGTTCTACTTTTTCCATTTTTAGAAAAAATTGTTTCTGATGGTCCTTTATAGCATGCTTTCCCCTTTGAAGAGAGGATGTAAATATGAAAACAGCCTTACTGTTAACACAGGTCACTCCTTTTAAGATGAAGCAAGAATGTTCCCGTGCAGTGCAACACGTTTCAATGAAATTATCTTTAAGTTGTTAGGTTCATGTCCAGTAATGATTTATTTGTAACTTGCAATGACATTTAAGGCTATGATATTTGTGCTAAAATTTAAATTTAATGATGAAGAATGACAGAGACAAGGACTAAAATTTCAGTGACATGATCATGTATATCTTATACCATGTCAAGTCAACCACCATTTTTCCTATTTATAGATTAGGAGCAGGCTAATATTTTATAGTCCTCTAATTGTAGGGAACCATATATTGATTAAAAGTAAAAGTCTGTATATGATGAAGATTTATTTCACATTTTCTCCCATTTTGTTGGTCTGTTGGTGCTGTAAATCCTTCTTCTCACCAATAGTGTGAGAATCTGTCCCAATTTGATTTGTTCTCTAATAAAGCCTTGGGTTTTAGTCAATGTGAATGGTAGCTTGTTTGTTACACTTAAGTTTATAGCGAAACTGTTTAGCAAACCAAGATCATGATGCTAATTACTAGAATGCCTCCTTGTCTATATCTTGCTCATAATTTGTGACCATCCAAGTGTATTTGTTCAGATTGATTCATTGAAAGCTGAACTGGAATCACGTCATAGCAATAATCATACCGAGGAAGAGTTACATTCTGGTAATTACTGGTTTTCTTGTCTTGAGATGTTTTCTACGTACATCTTGATTTTTAATTTATAACACAGCAAATAAGGATGCTTATGCATTTTGCACTATGGCAGTACAGAAGTTACCTAAACAGTCACCTCCCATACAAGATGCATCCAAAAGTTATACTCCATATATAAAGTACACCAAGCTTCAGTTCAAGGTATGGAAACAGATACGAACGTTGATTCTGTCATCTATGTATAACTCTTAATGTTTTTCATTGAGATTTGCATTTAACAGGTTCAACACTGACAAAAGATGGACCACTGTTAATTACTACAGTAAATATTTAGTAGTTGAGGTTAAGATCAAAGTGATTCCATGATACAGCTTGTTTTTAGGCTTTTTTCTTAAGCTTCTCACATAGTTTTTGTAAAGTAGTAGAAATAATTTTTTTGAGGCCTTTTCTCTTTTATTCCTAAAATACATATATAATCATTATAATGTTTTTAGATTTATATTTTTTATTTCTTAAAAAAATATTTTCCTTAAAAAACAGGAACAAAAAAGTTCCCTATTTATTCTTTTGTTCATTTGTTTAACTGCATTTATGTCAGGTCGATACATTCTTTGCTGTTGGATCTCCTCTTGGTGTATTTCTTGCACTTCGTAATATCCGCATAGGCATTGGTAAGCAAGTCTTTTATATGGTATTTTACATTGAAGAAGCTCCTTTAGAATATTGGTCGTTGTATCTGTATGATGAAATCTGTACTTAAAATCAGTACAATTTAAGACTCACTTGAGGCTGGAAGCGAATCATGGAAAGAGAGGAAACTAGTTAGAAGAGAAAAATGGTTGTTGAAATAAGGTGGAGTTTTTAGATATTTAGAGAGTTTGCCAACAGAGTAGTGAAAGATTATAGAGGATGGTGCCACTTGGATACTTTGTTATGGTTTGAGGCATATAGGGTGGAAAAGAAAGTAATATTCTACTCTATACTGCAAAGTTAATGTTGTCTTGATATGATATGAAGATCATGAAAGAGAGATGAGGGGGAAGATAACCAAAGAGATTTTATTATTCGGCTCTGGCAAGGTAAACTCCTACAATACAACTGTGAAAACAGGTTATTACCATCTCAAATAATGACTCCCTCACTCTCCTATTTGATAGAAAATTATATTTATTTATAAGTCCCTCTCCTCTCAACTCCGAAATTTTCAAATAGACCTCTCTAACTACTCTAACCACCTCCTTTTCTAACCGGGTTTCCCAATTACCAGTCACCCTTACATGTCGTTGGTTCATTTGCCTCCTTGAATAATAGACCTTTAATATTGGAATCACTTGGTGAGGTTCATAACATATGATGTTTTCCAATGTTATACAAAACATAAATCATTGGCCTTTATTTATGGTAATCCTAGATCATAATTCTAACTGAATAATGAATCATAGGGATAAGGATATATGGAAACTAATTTTGAGAGGTTCCCAGTATATACTCAAAATTATTATAAAATACAGTTACTATACTATTGAATTTTTGTCATGTATTCTAACACTGATCAGCTTTCGCTGTGTACTCCTTTGTACTAACAATCTCAATTCAATTTTGTTTGGCTTTATTAGATTAATTAATGTTAAACTTTATATGCTTTTATTAGCAAAAAAGTTATGACAACAAGTGTCAGTCACTTAATAACATCCAGTTTTTAATCATATGAATATAGATTGATAACTATGTATTCTTTCTTGTTTGTTTCAGGTAAAGGACAAGAATATTGGGAGCAGGAGAATATAAGAGAAGAGATGCCAGCTTGTCGGCAGTTGTTCAACATTTTTCACCCCTATGATCCAGTAGCATACAGGTTTGCTAAAATTTCAGTCCCAATGAAGTATGCCTAGTGATTATGAGTACCGTAGGGAACCTTATAATTTAATTTCTTACCATCAGTTTATTTGTATAATATTATTCTGATGTATAGATTATGATAAGTAGATATTCATACAACTCTACTTTTTCTTCTGTATCTATCTCTATGACATCATTAATTACATGTAATGCTTTTCTCTCCTTTCTCTTTTTCACTTTGTTGTGCACATAACATTTCTCTTATGATAAGAGAATTATCAAGGTTGAGAAATAAACATATATCATTTAATGATACACCAAAGCTGTTGGAAATTGGAAGCTTCCTTCTTGCTACTAAAATGGTGAAGAATAAATGGGCTATATTTAGATTATATTTAATTTTCTTTTTGGCTTAAATATACCTATATTACGTTTTAGTCCTTATAAATTTTTCTTATGGTTTGGGTCCCAAAAAAAATTTATTTTACAATTTTAGTTCTTAACTGTATTTTGTTAGTTCTTACGAAATTGTAAACTATTGATATTGACCCTTCTTGTATTACAACACATTCAGTATAGTCCTTACTATTTAAGAAACATCAGGCGTGTTCTGGAATAGATGGTTGCCACATCAAAATTGTTTGTTACAGGGACTAAAACCATAAAATAAAATTTAATGGATACCACAACCATTAAATTAGTAATTTAGTATATAAAAGACACTAGAAACATTTTTAAATCTCTTTTTTATTTGTTTCCTTATTTTAGTGGCTTTGAATCTGTTATTGAAACTAGGGATTTCCGAAGCTGCTCCAGTACCTGACCTAAGTAGTAATTATTAGAATAAATAGAAGTTTTAGGTTATGGTATTGTTTGCATAATATATTACATCCCAATAATATACCGTGTTACTGTTTTCTGGCTTTCTTTTCCTTTCCATAACATTAGCATGCGGAATGATAGATACTGCTTCAAACATGAATTTGCAAATAATTTCTATTTAAATATTGTGCTATTTTTAACCACAGGATAGAGCCACTCGTCTGTAAAGAACACATCGGCCAACGACCAGTTTTGATTCCATATCACAGAGGAGGGAAAAGGTTGCACATTGGATTTCAGGTTGGGCAACAAAGATGATAGAGTTATATGACTTCTTTTGGACCATAATATCCATCTCAAATAATGCTCTTAAATCTTGATGTAGGAATTTACTGAAGACTTAGCAGTTCGAAGTCACGCAATAAAGAATTATATGAAATCTGCAAGGGTGAGCTCCTCTTTTTTGTACAAAAGAATAACTAAGTGTAAGAGATGACAAAAGGTTTAAAGGTTAAGTGAAAAAAATATATGTTTCAACTATAATTACACCTTGATTTCTTTTTTTCTCTCGTGCTACTGTTAATCCAATTTTCTCTTTAATAAAATGTCTTTTAGAATATTGTATCATTACACTTTGGCTTTTGATGTTTCATTTGACATGCTCAAGAAATATATACAGATGGTAATTTTTGTAGTTGTCATTAATAAAGAATGAAAGGATTTTAACACGAGAAGTACATAAAAAGTAGCAATAGTTATCCCCCTTTAGCAGCAGCGAAGGAAATGAAGGGTGAGACAGACAGAAACGTCAAGCCTAAGTGCTGGATGATCATTTGCTGTTTATTTTTATTGCTTTATAAGTTGCTTGCTTTTGAGTGGTTTTCAGGACTCTGGTGTTTTCATTATCTGGTTAGCAATTCTTGTTGGAAATAGAAATGTACCAAATAAGCTAAGCTTTGTTAAAGTTTTGTTACAAGCAATTCTAATTATTATGGATTGAAAACACAGTGTAATATTTTTCTGACATTCAAAATTGAAACAAAAGATACACAGAATTTAAAATAAGTCTATCAGATTGAACAGAAAAAGCACAATCTCTTGCGTTTTATTTTCTAGTCTTGTGCATGGTAATGATTATAATTTCTGTTCTCTAAGCAGGATAAGGTAATCACAGTGTGTCAGTCGGGGAAAATGGAGAACATAGAAGGTAATATTATCATCTATGTTCATTTTTGTTTGATAATTTTTATGAATTTCAAATTCATGAGATTGAGAATTCTATCCTTTTTTAGGACCACTGGTTTAGTAGCTGTTAAAAGGGAGATTGTAATCTTTGTGGCTTTCCACTTGTGGTTGACTTAGAAGGATTTTTCTTTTGACAAGCATTTGAATGGTTTTATTATTTAGCTTTAAATGCTTTTTTTCAATGTCTAACCTCACTGTAATTGACTTCAGATAAGGAATGTTCCCTTCCAAAAAAATGAAATAAACATGAACAATGTTAATTTCTCTAGGTTAATAGGTTGTAGTTCTTGTCGGCAGTAAGTAAGTATCATTGACTGACTTTTTGGCAAATATTATAGAACACAAACAAAACCAAAGATGTTAAAGTTTTTAGGATTGTATTATAATCTGTTACTAAGCCTGGAAAATAGTACGGAGCTCATAATTTTTTAAAACTTAGGGGGCCTGCTTGCCAAATTCCATGCTAAATCTTAAACTATTATCTTAGATGAGCTCATACTGACATTTCATCGAAGACTTGTGAGATTAGATCTTACTGGTTTGCTTTATCTTTTATCTAATCTTTGTTCCTAATGTAGAAATATATTTTCATGCATGCATGGTTTTTATTATGAAGTTTCTATTTGCAAAAAAATAGCAGTTCCAAAAAGGTTACGGGTTTGAGGTTATGTGTCTGATGCTAATTTTGCAAAGGTTTCTGTTTATCAAAGGAATTTACTCATCTAATGTGTGCAGTGTGCTTTATGGGATTAAGTGCTGGGTTATAATTGTTGATTGATAAACCAATGGTTGAAATTATAACTATTACATAATTTGTTATGTGTGTGCACGTACTTAATCACAATTTCAACTGCTAATTTTTCCATCGTGGTTCTAACTGTGGTTTTACTCTCTGAAGTGCAGCCCGCCAATTTAGAGGAGGGCCACTTACTAAAATATTTATTTTTCTTAATGCTGCAACATCAACATGACAATGGTTTTCTTGTATTTTTATTCAATTTCTTTCTTGCCTATTTGTATTGAAGGGGAGAGTTCGGAAGAGGAAGAAACATCATATGGATCTTTCATGATGGAGAGGTTGACTGGAAGCAAGAGTGGTCGAATTGATCACATGCTTCAGGTATGAAGTTGTTCTAGTTAGCTACTGCACTCTAGTATCTCTAGTATTGTGCAAAATGAGAACATACAACGCAACTGAGATATAAACTCTTTGGTGTAAATTAAGCATCCATCATGTCCTTGGAGATATGTACTATCGACCCTTCCTTTTCCATGATAAGTCAAAATGGCCTACAGATAACTCAATGTAATGACCAAATCTTGTATTGAGTGATGAGCCTCCAGTCAATTGGTTAGATAAATGCAAGTTTGGCTCTGTAGACGCAAACCCTAGAAGTCGGATACCTGACGTCAGGGTACCAGGGGCCTGGTGAAACAAAAGTGTTGAAGTACTTGTATATCTCACATACCTTATTCTGGTTGTAAAGTGCTTCTTTGCTTCTTTTCAAGGAGATCTTGGTATTTGCATGAAAAATATCAATCTTAAGTACCGAGACATTAAACATTGAAATTTTGGAAATAAAATAATTTAACAGGAAAATGTTTGAACGGGAATGGGATTACCTTAAGGGTCATACCTAGGTTCTTTCCAAATAATGACTGCCTTTGGTTTCTTTCATTTAGTTTTCTGTCCAATATGGTGTTTATTTGTTATTAATTTCACTTTTTCTTCATAAATCGTATGCAGGACAAGACCTTTGAGCATCCATATCTGCAAGCAATTGGAGCACATACGTAAGTGTGTTTACAACTGACATTCTTGTAGAGTTGTAGTTATACTATCAAGATCATAGTTATTAGAACTGAAGTGAATGAGGCAATTGGGTTATAGTTTAGGTCACCGGTTGAGCTGCTATTTTTTTTAAAAAATTTAATACTTGACTTGTGGGCCTTTTATTTTTGCACTCGAATGAAATTTTTGGACACCTCATTCATTTCAGCATGGTTTTTCCGCAATGTATATTTTACATTTCGGGTCCATCCCAAAATGAACAGGAATGCCCAAAAAATTTATGTGATGCACAACGAAACATCATATCTTGTGCTACCTTGTGGTCACGGATTCTAGTCATGGAAACCATCTCTTAGCTTATTAAAGTACGGTTGCATACGTTTGTTCTTTCTAGAGCTCTGACCGTGGTGGTCCATCTTTCTACTATATTTAATTTTTAAAATTTAAGAAAATGTGTTGAGAAACAGTGCCCCTCCCTCCTCAAGAAATTATTCATATAAAACTAATAAAATACAATTGAATAGAAATCACGACTTATGACTCTTCTGATTAGCATATGTTTTCTTTATCCAACTACCTGGTTGATGGCGCAATTGTTGGGTCAGAATCACATGAGAAACTGTCAATGAAATCAGATGCAATGTGGTGACTGAAATGATCCAGGCCCTCTGTTTCTCATCATATTGTGTCCTATATTTGTTTAGTCTGGTTCCTGTTTCGATCTGTTTTTGCTCAGTATACTTGCACGTTTAGTATTTTCTCTGCATTCTCTACTGGTTTCAATGAATTTTCCTCCCTTGTTATGCAATTAGGCAGTATTTTTAGAGAATTATGATTGTGTAGTGTCCTTAAAGAAGCATATCCATTAATTAACATGCCAGAACTTGCTTTGGAACTTCGTTTTTTTAACTACATGACGATTTATTTTGACAGATTTGCCATTTATGTCTGCTTATTTTTATTACTGCCGTGTTTAATCTTTCTATCTGGTTGACAGAAACTATTGGCGGGACTATGATACCGCACTTTTCATATTGAAACACCTGTATCAAGATACACCAGAAGATCAAGATATAATAGAAGATCCCGATTTGTCAGTCATATCTAACATGGACAAATCAAAACACGAGAGTACCTCTGTTGGCTGGTATGAACCAAGAGATACCATAGAGGAAGATCTTCCGTTGACATTCTCGGACAACGTTATGGTCAAAAGCTTCTCGAGCAAAGCTAAGAAGGTTCTGCAGAAGCACACTGCGCCTAATTACTAAATGCATGGCTTCTGGTGTAATCCCTCAAGGTTACCTGCTATGCCATTCAATTGTACATGTTCGTATGATATTATTAACATCCATCTCAACCTGCGGTTACCACCTAATCGAGATTGTAATGTATAGTAGATGATCTCCATCTTAGGATTGCTTCATATAGTTCGCTTGTGTAGTGTTGAATTAGACTCTTAACAATATACACGGCATAATTAAATATGTGATGAAATAAGGAAATTTCCCTTCTGCACGACTATTAGTAACTTAGTATAAGAACTGCATAGTCCCTAGTGATAGTTAAAGAAACTGAATAAACATTGTTTCAATTTTGTCAATTAGGTAGTCATCAAGAGATCATTCATTTTCATGTAGCGTTGATTAAAAATGAAAAAGATTGTAAGGGAGAGAGATCCATTTATGCATAATACACAATCAAGAGAAACGAAATTGGAAATTTTAAACCTCCAGCCTTGACCCTTATTTTTTAGACATTTTTCATGTGTTGTTTTTTATTCAACTCACGTTATTTCTAGAAAAGAGACTTAGATTTGAGGAAAAATATAGAGAAATACGCGGGAAACTGAAAACATGCGAAAGATATCCAAAAATACAGAAATTGTATTGAAATGCTTATAACACTCATCTCAAATATTTAAAAACCTCAAGGAGAAAGGGGCAAGGTGCACCAGGTCCAATTGATGACAATATGCTTCATCTATGACGTGGGTGACAATCGCTAATCCAAAGAATTTGACGAAAAAATTATTCTACCTAGCTTACCTAACCAATGCTGTTTTCTACAGAGATAACAAGATGGTATGGTTCCCCAAGATGTTTGCACTCATTCAGAACAGGCATAAATGTCTATTTTATTCTTTTTGTTTGGTATCCCATTTCTTGTACTCATAACATGAAGAGAAAAAAATTTACAGGTGCATAGATGTGAACTAACTTGGTATGTAAAAACAAAGTAGAATTGTAGAGAAAAATGGCAAGACAGAAAGAAAGAAAGAAAAAATATTGCGTTTAACAGAGCGAAATGGATTGGTAGGTCACTTCACTTCTCCTCAAAGTCGACATCAATAATGTCAGGTCCTGATTTGGGGTTGGTTCTACCACCACCACCACCTCCTCCTCCTGAAAAGAAATCCCCTTTACCACCTTTAGGTTGCCACACAATGTTGCCACAGCCTGTACATCGAATTACTTGGTTCTTGTAGCCAGCAAATTGCATCTTGCAAGCCGGACAGGATCCCTGTCCAATTTCAATTTCAATTTTAACACATTATGAAGTAGCAGAGATTGAGAACAATGGGATGTGATGGGTACCTTGATGACTAAGGAGTTGGCCAATGTTCCAATGAGAAGAGGCCCAGCAAATGGAAGTACCCATGTTGCGATTACGAGAATGCGAAAAAGCCAACCAGAGAGCGCGAACCAGATGAAGAAAAGCGTCTAAGCAACCATAACCACTTCAAATTAAGAGTGAAACAAGACATGGTTGTGTTATACACTGATAGAATAAGGGCGAATTTACTTACAGCGAAGCTCTTTCCGATAGGACTATCGAGAAAGTCGTTGAGCTGCTTCCTGTACTGCACCAGTGCAAAATCACAGTCAAATCAATCCATCCATCAAACCAAATCACCAAAACAAACAGGCACACTCACCTTGGGCAAGTTCCGTTGGAAATCGATGCTGAAAGTGCGGTACCGCTGTCCAATCTCAAACTCACGATCAATCTCGCGGGCTCGGTCGGCGGCGGCGCTGGCGACGGAGGAGAGACGGCGCGACAGGGCGTAGCGGCGGTCGATGCGCTCGGCAGTCTTCCTGGCTTCGAAGACGAAGCGCTCAAAGCCGTCGTTGGCAGTTCTCCAGGCCTCCCTCCAAACCCTACCCATGTCTCTACCTTTTCCATCTCCATTACCGAAGGCTTTCACCACCACACTCCCTCTTCTCTTCACCGCAGACTCAGCCCTAAACCTAACGTTGGGTGGTTGCCACCGCACAGGCACAGTACCGGCTATCATTTTGTTGGTCACGCACTTCACGCTCCTCTCATCCCCTCCTTCACCTTAGCTCTCCTCACCTCGCCCTATGTTATGTATCTCTATTTTCCTCTATCACCATAATTATTATATTATATTTTCTTCTGTTTTTTTATTTTTTCTTTCTATTAATCTCTTCTCCTTAATTCCAATTCACCCATTATCTTCTACTACCATCTAAACCAAACAACACCTAAACTATTCATGTTTTTAAATTTTTATATAAAAAATAAAATATTTTTATTTAGACCTTCATATAAAGTTCGGACATTCCTCTTAAATGACGTGTCGATGTCCGATACTCGTATCGGATATCGACACTCGTATGACACCTGTAGGACACGTATCCGTGAAATGTCCAATTCAAAAAGTATTTGTTAGATTTATGACAATTATAGTACGGTTCTAATACAATTTTAAAAAGGAAAAATAAATTAATTTTTTATTGTATAATTCAAACTTTATTTTATAAATTGTTATTATGATTATAAAAATAAAAAACAAATCCTTGTGAACTTGAAAAATATCTTTCTGCTCAAAAAAATAATCTGAAACATACTTGTGCACATAAATTTTTATTGTCAATTTATATAATTTATAATTATATAATATATAGATATGTGTCTCCGTGTCCTACATTTTAGAGATTTTACGTATTTGTGTTGTATGAGTGTTCGTCGTGTCAGTGTCTGTGCTACATAACTAAAAATTAAAGAAAACAAATTATTATCCTATCATAACTAACCCAAAAAAGCTCATTGAAAATGGTAAGAGAATACACATTTCTTCTTACTAGCACTATAATCCAAGAAAATATATAAAAATCAAATTTACGATGATTATAATGTAACAAACACAACCAAAAAGTCTTTAGCAAATTATAGGTAGGTTTCTTGTGAAAAGGTCTTTCATAAGGACTACGATTTTGAAAATTAATGGTGGATAAAATGTTAATGATAGTAGTAGTTGTGAGAAAAGCCTAATCCCAAAAATTTAGAGGTAAAGAAGCAAGTGATAAGAGAGGTAAACTAGTTTCAGTTATATGTTTATATTTTTTTTTTCAATGGAGTCATTATGTTTTGTGTGTATAGACATATACAATGATGTTATATGCCATTATCATGGAGATATAAAGTAATAAATAAAAACTCCTTAACTTTGTCAGATTGTAAGCTATGTAGCACACATCCAATTTGATTTTTTGAAACGAATGAAAACATTTCATAGCAAACTTGTGATTTAAATTGTAGAAGACATATCCAAGTGTAACAAGAGTAAGCATCCACACACAATATAGTAATGGAAACCATTAGAAGCAGTCTACATGGATGGTCCTTAAATGTAAAATAGAAAAACAAGGTAAAGAGCAGTAAAAAGTAACTAATGAGTCTTAGCAATAGCACACTATCACAGGAATATTTTAATTTTTGGAAGGTATATTACAGACTTCATAACTCAATGAACAATAGTAAAAGATGCATGTCTATGACAGGAATGCTATAGTTGAGGTTTAGAAGATAAATCAGTAATAGTATTATGAAAAATATCAGGTAAAGAATATTTTTAAGAATTCCTTGTAGAATAATATGCTTTGAAATCTGATGTTTAACAAGACAAGAAGACTGTTGGAGATCCCACATCGACTAGAGATAAGGATATTTCATAATATATAAATGGGTGCAAACCTCACCTTACTGAGCCGGTTTTATGGGGTTGAGTTAGGCTTAAAGTTCACTTCGTAATATGGTATCAGAGCCATTTCGAGCCTATTCTAGCGAGTATTTGTTGGCCTTATCAGGCCACCCACGCACGAGCTTCTATCTATCACTCTCGGCGTGAGGAGGGTGTGTTGGAGATCCCACATCGACTAGAGATAAGGACATTGGATGCAGAAAGAAATTAAGAAGGAATACAATAAATTATATATATATATTATATAATTTCACCAAAACAATCATAATCATGTTATTAACAAATGTTATCTATCTTTTTTTATTTACTCATTTTTTTAAATTCATACTAATTCACACAATACGAAATCGTTTTATTTCGTGATTCAGCGATTTTTCGTGCATGCAACTAAGATTCAAGGATGAAAAAAATTCTTCAATCGATTCGTATTGTGAGAAGGTGAAACTCTACTATCATAAAATACTAACTAGTATAATTTGATGCATAAATAAGTAGCAGTTGTTTTATTTTGGTACTTGTAGATGGGTTTTTTTTCCTTTGAATCCAAAAGACAAATAAGTTTTATAGAATACAAAGAATACGTCACCCTTTGTCAAAGTCCACAAACACTCTTCTGCAGTTCAGTGGGGTCTCAGTTTTTCGTGCCTTTCACAAAAATCTTATTTCTTTTACTTTGTGGTCCTGAGTATTACTCTAATTGTTGAAATTGTCATTAATGTTATTATAAAGATTTCCCAAGGTAAAAATATTAAACTATAATTTATTTATAAAAAATTGAAAAGACGACTATTCTGGTGGGTATATATTGAAATTTCTTAAGCACGAGCACAACGACTACTATTTACAGAAGACCATTCTGGTCAGTGATCAGGTGTGAAAAAGGAAGCCATATAATTCATTAACATCTAATAATAAAAAAATAAATAATGAATATACATGGTTATGAACATGCCACCTATAGTTTTGAAGCTTTGAGCCGAAATGGAGGAAGAATATCATTTGTCCCTACCATCAAAAAATGATTTGTCAAACAAAAATGTAGCTTTTATAAGCCAAAGTTGTGAGAAAGCAACCAATACATTTCTGAAACGAATAGTCTTAGAAGAAAATAATTGTGAAGAGATGACAAAGAATGTGATGAACGCTATTCAGTACGAGAAGTACGGGGGAGGTTCAGCAGGATTGAAGGTTTGTTGCTTTCTTATCTTACTAGTCGATATAAAATCTTCAACACAACACACGTCGAGTCTACCAACTCGTCTTCAACACAACATACTTCTCTCACGTCGAGTCTACCAACTCGTCTTCAACGCAACACACTTCTCTCACGTCGAGTCTACCAACTCGTCTTCAACACAACACACTTCTCTCACGTCGAGTCTACCAACTCGTCGTGCATAGAAGAATATTATGATTAATTCATTAAGTAATGTTATTAGTGTTGTTTAATTGGAACAAAAGTGATTAATTAGTTGGCATATTGTGTTGTTTGTAAGCAGGAGGTTGAAGTTGGGATTCCGAGTCCAAAGAAGAAGGAGGTTTTAGTGAAAGTGGAAGCGGTTAGCATTAACCCGTTGGATTGGAAGATACAGAAGGGTTTGCTGAGACCTTTGTTTTTCCCCGGAAACTTTCCTCATACACCTTGTATGCATCTTTTCTCATCTCTCCCATTCATTCTTTTCTCCTATTCACCTCTAACAATCTCTTGCTTCCAGGCACCGATATCGCCGGAGAGGTCGTTCAGATCGGACCACAGGTCAAAGATTTCAAAGTTGGAGACAAAGTCCTTGCTCTGCTCAATACTCGAGTAATTCACCTCTCATCTCATCTCATCTCAACTGCAAATACTATCAGTGTTTAATTCTGTGTTTTTTTGTGTTGTGTATGGTGAATTACGAAATCGCAGTATGGAGGTGGAATGGCGGAGTTTGCTGTGGCCAGTGAGAGCCTAACAGCTTCCCGGCCACCGGAAGTCTCGGCGGCTGAAGCTGCAGCGTTACCTATTGCCGCCCTCACAGCTCGCGATGCCCTAATTCAAATTGCAGGATTGAAGCTCGATGGCACTGACAAACCCAAGAACGTTCTGGTAACTGCTGCTTCAGGTGGTGTGGGTCACTATGCTGTTCAGCTAGCGAAACTAGGGAACCACCATGTGACCGCCACCTGTGGAGCTCGGAACATTGAGGTTGTGAAGGGCTTAGGCGCCGATGAGGTTGTTGATTACAGGACTCCGGAGGGTGCAGCCCTGAAAAGTCCATCTGGTAGAAAATACGATGCAGTGATAAACTGCACATCCGGAATAGCTTGGTCAATTTTTGAACCTAATTTGAGTGAAAAGGCAGTGGTAGTTGAATTAACTCCTAATCCATCTTCATTTATCACTGCTGCTCTGAAGAAAATTAGTTTTTCGAAGAAGCGTTTGGTGCCATTTTTTGTAGTTGTGAAGCGTGAGGGCCTGGAGAATCTGGTTCAGCTATTGAAGGATGGGAAACTGAAGTCTCTTATTGACTCCAAGTTTCCTCTCACCAAAGCACAAGATGCTTGGGCTAAGAGCCTTGATGGTCATGCCACTGGAAAAATTATTGTGGAGCCATAGTTTATAGAAAAGTGATATATTGAAAACTTCTATGAGTCTACAACTTCATTTCTCATATTGTTAAGGGTGTGAGAGAGGAAGATTGTGAGAAGAAAGTGTGAAAAAGTAAGTCTGTTTGGATTAAGGTACGAGTGGATGTGTAAAGAAAATTGATTGAGATACGGGGAATGATGTGATGGTTATAAAATTACATGTTAAAATACCTAATGAGTAGATTGTAAAGGTATTATTACTGTAGTTTATAAGCTTGGAAATATGGTATGAGTCTATGGTATAACTGGTCCTGCATATCATACTGTAATTCGGTTGTTTATGTTATTTTTCAAGTTTTTTTCTTCCTCATTCATATACAAACTTTTAGTTTGATTCCTTTTGTAATTCAGGTTGTTACTTTACTTGTGTTTCTTGTTTCTCTAAAAAAAAGTGAGTAATTTGAATTCATCATCATAAATTCACTATATGTTAATGCTTCATATGTTACTTTTTAATGTGCTTATATTTATATATGTAATGCACACATAAAATTAATAAATAAACATAGAAATACTCTTTAACCATACTCTTTAATATACAAATATAAAACAAAAAATTAATTATAATAGATATAATATACATTTTAATATAATATTTATTTCCTTCGAAATAGTTATTATAAATTCAACTTAAATCAAATATGAATAAATTAAAAATTTATCATACGTTATATTATAAAAATGTTCAAATACAATATACTTGTCATTTTCAAGTATAAAAAAATAAAGATAAATACATTTTTAACTTTTAGAAATATTTAAAAATGTTTTTTTAGACTTTAGAAAACCCTTACTTGCTCAGTGTTTTGGTTCGTCCAACGAATTAAAGAACATTTATTTTAGTCCGGTCAATGATGAATAAAAAATTATTACACAGAAGTTGGGGCTTTAATCTCATCCAAATCTCAATATACACAATGACGAATCTCTTGTAAAAGTTTCAGACTAAAAGACCCAAGGAATAAGGCGCAGTAAGTCCCTCACCAAGAGTGAACAAAACTGGTTTTCTAAAAACAAAACGACCTGACTTTTCTACCCTATATCTCATTTTTGTGTTTTGTTTATGGACGTAACTCCTTAGCTTGATGCAAACAACATATGAAAGTACTTGCATAGGAATTTTTCAACATAGTATGGACCCATAACAAAATTGTAGAAAGTATGGTGAAATTTCACACAATTTGGTAGAGGATAGTCTTGGTTTTCACAAAATTTCTGAAAAATTATTCCGAAATAATTTTTTTGTTGGAATTCCATGTAATAATATCGATTGAATTTGGGACAAAACCTGACAAATTCCAGGTTAAACAGATGAGTATTCACTTAAAAAAAATATCAAACAATTTCACACACAAATCGACATTTCTTTTGGTCTTGGCAATGATGAATAAAAAAATTATTATAAATCTTGTGAGAAAAATTTGGGGCTCAAATCTCAATCAAAACTCAATACATGATGAATGTTTGGTAAAAAATTCAGACAAAAAAACTCACTAAATAATATTAACTATCTTTATGACCCTAGACTAATAGAGACTCATTTTAACTCTAAAAACACTACATGCAACATACTTTATGGTAAACACATGCATAATTTCTCATTCATGACTCATAAAAGAGGAGTAGAGAGAAATTTACTTTAAAAAAAAATTATTATATAAACTTGATTTATTTTTTACTGGGAATTCAATAACAAACTTTGATCTTCAAAATCATAAACTAATTTTTGAGATCTTTAGAAAGGAGTCGAAGAAAGAGAAAGAAAAAAAGTTTTAAAAGAGATGCTGATTTTTAAAAATAAAACTTAAATAAATATTTTTTTCTATTTATAAACTCTTTACTTTAATATTAAAATATTTATATTCTGCTTGTAACACTTCTATTCTTATAGTATAATAAATAATATGATTTTTTAATTCATTTAATTAATAGATACGAATATAAAACAATGTTGCTTGGTACGCAAACATTAGAAATGAATTTTCATAATCTCATTCAAATGCTTAAAACCATATAACACTGTATGATAAAAATATTACATTGCAATGCATTTGTTTAATATTTATAATTTCAATTGCAATAAATGTATTCAATTAATTATAAATTTTATAA
>Ga0123341_1000576_pt1 | contig 23339 bp, 25 predicted proteins | sample Turbeapinknodule_FD_89959 | JGI IMG/M metagenome (GOLD analysis project Ga0123341, IMG submission 89959) | Root nodule microbial communities of legume samples collected from Mexico - Turtle bean Mexico pink nodule | ecosystem: Host-associated > Plants > Roots > Nodule | place: Mexico: Nepantla...
GTTGATCGATGCCCATGCCGGGGGTGTCGGAACTGTCGGCGCCGATCCGCAGGCCAACCTTGCCTATGTCTTCGGGACCTCGTCCTGCACGATGACCTCGACGGCAGAACCGTCTTTCGTTCCCGGTGTCTGGGGACCTTATTATTCGGCAATGGTCCCGGGCCTGTGGCTAAATGAGGGCGGCCAGAGCGCTGCCGGCGCGGCGATTGACCATCTCCTCTCCTTCCATCCGGCGGCCGGCGAGGCGAGGGAGCTTGCGAAGAGCGCGGGCGTTCCGCTGCCGGTCCTGCTTGCCGACATGGCCGCCGGCAAGGCGGGCCGTTCTTCCGATGCCGTCAAGCTGGCGGCGGGGCTGCACGTCGTTCCCGAATTCCTCGGCAACCGTGCGCCCTTTGCCGATCCGCATGCTCGGGCGATCATCGCCGGTTTCGGCATGGAGCGGGATGTCGAAAGCCTGGTCTCCCTCTACATCGCCGGGCTTTGCGGCATCGGCTACGGCCTCAGGCAGATCACCGAAACGCAGGCCGAGGCGGGTGTGACCGTCGAAAACATTGTCATCAGCGGCGGCGCCGGCCAGCACGATTTCGTCCGCCAGGTGCTCGCCGATGCGAGCGGCAAGCCAGTGGTGGCCACGAAGGCCGAAGAGCCGGTGTTGCTGGGAGCGGCCATCCTCGGCGCCGTCGCCGGCCGGCGATTTGCCGATGTCGGTGCGGCGATGAGCGAGCTCACTAGGGTGGAAACACGTTTTCAGCCTTGTGAAGGTGAGATTTCCGATCTCCACCGCAAGCGTTATGAAGCCTTCAAGGAGCTTCAGGCACTGGCGCGCAAGCTTCGCAGCGATGGCTGACATCGTCGCAGCAGGACCGCCTATCCGATCTTCGGCATCGTCTAATTGTTGATGGCGATGATCGCCCAATGGCTGTCCCCGCAGGCATTATCCTCGCAGACCGCGCCCATCCAGACGGCGCCGTTTGCGAGCATGACGCCGTCGCTGCTGACGAAGAGATCCTGATATTGCTGGCGCCCGACGGCGCGGCGCGTCTCCGGCGTCACCAGATCGTCGAAATTCTCGACGAAATCCTCGGCGTTCTCGACATCATAGGTCTCGCCGTTGGCTTTGACGGTCAGCGGATATTCGGCAAGGCCGGCAATGGATTCGGCATCATCTGAGCGCATGGCCCGGACAAGCTGACGCAGCGGCCGGTCGAAGGCCTCGGCATTGCCGTGCAGTTCCTCGATCCTGTCGTAGACCTCGTTTTCCGACTGCGCGAAGGCGCCGGCGCTGAGAAGTGATGCTCCCAGGACGACTGCTCCGGCGAGGAGAAGGGCGGCAGGCAAGCGCGACATGGAAAGCTCCCGGCAATGGCATGGAGTGAGATTATGCGATGCTGACCGATGTGCGCCTATCCCATTCTGGTATCTCCCTGAGCTTTCCCGTATAAAAATCTGCCGGGCCCGCTTGACGGCTCGGTCGGATTGCCGCATAAAGCTCACGAACCGTACCGTACGGTACGTATATGGGAGTCGTGACCGTGTCCGTCGATACCGCAGAGCCGAGCGAGTTTTCGCCGCGCCAGAACGCCGTTCTGGAGCAGGCGCTGCGGCTGCTTGTCGATGGCGGCGAGAAGGCGCTGACGACCTCGGGTGTGGCGCGTGCCGCCAATTGCTCGAAGGAAAGCCTCTACAAATGGTTCGGCGATCGGGACGGGCTGCTGTCTGCGATGATCGCCTACCAGGCGAGCAAGGTGCGCACCTTCGAGCGCAATGGTGAGCGGCTGACGGCGGCGAGCCTGCACGACCATGTCGTGATTTTCGCGCGCGACCTGCTGGAGGTGCTCGCCGGCGACGTTTCGCTGGCGCTGAACCGGCTGGCGATCGGCCAGTCGAACCGCGACGGCTCGAAGCTCGGCAAACTGCTGCTCGAGCGCGGCCGCCGCCAGATCGACCGCCGCGCCATGGCGCTGATCGATGCCGGAAAGAGGGCAGGGCTGCTTCGCTTTTCCGATGCCGACGAGGCCTATCATACGCTTTACGGCCTTGTTGTTTCCGACCTGCATGTGCGCATGCTGCTCGGCGAACCCGGCCTCAAGGATACCGCACGCCAGGCGGAGAGGGCGGTGACCGCCTTCCTCCGGCTGCATGGCACGGACAAGGTTCTGGCGGAGATGCCGGTTCTCGGCTGATTTTCGTTTTTATTGACAGTCAACAAGACAAGCAAAGGGAAGGAACTCAAATGCGCGTCTATTACGATCGTGATGCCGATCTCAACCTCATCAAGGCCAAGAAGGTCGCAGTCATCGGCTACGGCTCGCAGGGCCGTGCGCATGCGCTGAACCTCAAGGACAGCGGCGCCCAGAACCTCGTTATCGCCCTCAAGGCCGGCTCGCCAACAGTCAAGAAGGCCGAAGCCGATGGCTTCAAGGTCATGACGGTTGCCGAAGCTGCCGGCTGGGCCGACCTGATGATGATGGCGACCCCCGACGAACTGCAGGCCGACATCTACAAGGCCGATATCGCTGCGAACATCCGCGACGGCGCCGCCATCGCCTTTGCTCACGGCCTCAACGTTCACTTCGGCTTGATCGAGCCGAAGGCTTCGGTTGACGTCGTCATGATCGCGCCGAAGGGCCCGGGCCACACGGTTCGCGGCGAATACCAGAAGGGCGGCGGCGTTCCCTGCCTCGTGGCCGTTCACCAGAACGCGTCCGGCAATGCGCTTGAACTCGCGCTCTCCTACGCCTGCGGCGTCGGCGGCGGCCGTTCGGGGATCATCGAAACCAACTTCCGCGAAGAATGCGAAACCGATCTTTTCGGCGAACAGGTCGTTCTCTGCGGCGGTCTGGTCGAGCTCATCCGCGCCGGTTTCGAAACGCTCACGGAAGCCGGTTATGCGCCTGAGATGGCCTATTTCGAATGCCTGCACGAAGTGAAGCTGATCGTCGACCTGATCTATGAAGGCGGCATCGCCAACATGAATTATTCGATCTCCAACACAGCCGAGTGGGGCGAATACGTCACCGGTCCGCGCATCATCACCGAAGAAACCAAGGCTGAGATGAAGCGCGTCCTGAAGGACATTCAGACCGGCAAGTTCACCTCCGAGTGGATGCAGGAATACCGGTCCGGCGCTGCCCGCTTCAAGGGCATCCGCCGCAATAACGACAGCCACCAGATCGAGGAAGTCGGCGCCAAGCTGCGCGGCATGATGCCCTGGATCGGCAAGAACAAGCTGGTCGACAAGAGCGTGAACTAAGCGGTTCCGATGAAATAAATATAAGAGGCCGGGGCGAAAGCTCCGGCCTCTATCGTTCTGCACTCACGGTGAGCCAGCGGGTCAGCTTGCCGTCATAGCCGCCGCCGTCGCTTTCCTCGACGGCGAGGTTTCGCCAGCCGTCTTTCGTCAAAAGCGCCGACAGCCATTCGCAGGAGGGGTAGTTGTAGTAACGCCCGAAGCCGTCATGGCCTTCCGCTTCTCCCGCCTTGAAACTTGCGTGAAGGCGGCCACCGGATCTGAGTGCGCGGCGGATGCGGGCGAAGACATCGGGCAGCTCAAGCCTAGGGACGTGGAGAAGGCTCGCATGCGCCCAGACGCCGTCGAAGGCGCTGTCGGCGTCGAGCTCCTGGAACAGCATGACCTGCACCGGCCTGCCAATCAACACTTCCGCCTGCCTTGCAAGCTCGGCCGAGCCATCCGTCGGCGTCACGTCGAAACCCTGCGACAGCATATAGGCGCTGTCCTGGCCGCCTCCGCAGCCGAGTTCGAGGATTGCGCCACCCGGTGCGATACCGGCGAGGAAGGCATCGAGCTGCCGTTTCGGCAGGCCGCGCGCCCGGTTGGCGTATGTCTCGGCGTTTTCCTCGTAAAAGGCGGAGGTCGTGTCATGAGGCATGCGGGCCGGCCGATCGTCGGTTGGATTGAAGGTGTCTATCGGGAAGCCGGTCGGCGCCGATGATGTCGATGACGAGAATGCCGTCCGGTATTTCGCGGTAGAAGGCGACGTGGCGCATGTGGAGGAGGCGGCGAAGCCCGGCGCCGAGTTCGTCGCACTGGTCTCCCATCGAAGGCGCGCGCGAGAGAAGCACGAAGATCCTGTCCCAATCGAGAAGATAGGCATCCGCCTGCGCCTCGCCGAAATGCAGGCTGGCATATTCGTCAATGCCTGATAGCACAGCGTCTGCGGTTCGGGTCAGCCTATAGGTGGGTGTCACGCAGCTTCGCCTTCGTTTCCAGCAGAATATCGGCAATGCGCCGGTCGCTGATGCCGCTCCCCTCAGCCTGCCTCAGGATATCACGCAGTTCGTCGTCATCAAGCTTTCGGTGGTTCTGGTCCTTCAAGACGAGTTCCGCCAGATATGCGCTGGCACTGCTGTATCTGCCGCTTGCAACACGGCGTGCGACGTAATCCGCCAGATGATCCGGAAGCGAGATCGTCATTTTCGCCATTGATTCAGTACCCGCCCGCACATGCCGGTATTCGGCCATCCCAAGGGCCGGATTCCCATTCCCCACACTGTGATAGAAGCGTGGCCCGCCGTCGTCGAGCACCTGGGTCACAACAAAGCCAGTCTTTTTATCGATGTCGACGACGCGCTCGAGCCCTTGAGCCGGGCATCGCGCGGGATAGCCGCATGATGGCGCTCGCAGTCGCATAGATGTTCGCATCGGCGGTGAGGATTTTGAGGGCTGCCGCCGGCCTGACGGCTTTGCAGGCGAGGCCGAGAGCGGCGCCCACCATGTCGCTGTCGGCGCCGCCGTTTGTGTGGAAGGTCTGGAGTTTAGGCCGGGATGAGGCGCGTCCAGCCGTGCTCGTCGTTCGTTACGCCCTTCTGCAGGCTGACGAGTTGTTGGCGCAGTTCGCTGGTCAGCTTGCCGGTCTGTCCGTCTCCGACGAGAAACTCGCCGCCGGCATGTCGAACCAGGCCGATGCCTGCGAGGACCGCGGCAGTGCCGCAAGCGAACGCTTCGACGAGCCTGCCACTGGCGGCATCGTCCTGCCATTCCGAAAACGAGTAGGGGCGCTGCTCCACCCGCAAGCCCCGTTCTTCGGCGAGCACGATGACGGAGGCCCGGGTGATGCCCGGCAGGATCGTGCCGCCAAGGGGTGGGGTGACGATCGATCCATCGTTCATCACGAAGAAGACGTTCATGCCGCCGAGTTCCTCGACCCAGCGATGCTCCGCGGCATCGAGGAAGACGACCTGATCGCAACCCTTCTTCGACGCCTCGGCTTGCGCCACGAGGCTGGCTGCGTAGTTTCCGCCGCATTTTGCAGCGCCGGTGCCGCCGCTGGCTGCACGGGTGTATTCGGTCTCGACCCAGAGGGAGACGGCCTTCGCGCCGCCCTTGAAGTAGGCGCCGACCGGAGAGGCGATGACACAGAAGACATATTCCTGCGCCGGACGAACGCCGAGAAACGCCTCGTTGGCGAACATGAAGGGGCGAAGATACAGGCTGGCGTCGCCCGAGGGTATCCAGTTCTTATCGACTCGGACCAGCTCTTCGACCGCCTTCAGGAACAGTTCTTCGGGCACAGGAGGCATCGCCATGCGGGCCGCCGACTGCGCGAAGCGCCGGGCGTTCTCTTCAGGCCGAAACAGCAGAATCCGGCCATCGTCTGCCTTGTAGGCCTTCATGCCTTCGAAGATTTCCTGGGCGTAGTGCAGCACGGCGCTTGCCGGATCGAGTTCCAGGGGGCGACGCGGCGTCACCTTCGCATCGTGCCAGCCCTTGTCGGCCGTCCATCGTGCCAGCACCATATGATCGGTGAAGATCTTGCCGAAGCCGGGTGTTTCCAGTGCCTTGATGCGATCGGCGTCGGGGACGGGAGACTTGTGGAATTCGATTGTGATTTCAGGAGAGGTCGACGTCGCGGTCATGCTGGCACCTTGATAGTCCATTGAATAATGGGCGGCACACTACTTCCCCCGGGCCGGTTTTGGAAAGGTCTGAATCGGCCGGTTTCGGCTTTTTGATCAGAGGAATAGTCGCTCGGAGTGGCAAATTTTCACGCAACGGGGGGCGGGCCAGTTTGCGTGAAACCTCCCACGTCTGCCCAATTGCCCCAGGCTTTCGAATACCTAGTCTCCAAACTTTGTCGTAGTGACAAGAAAATAGGTCAGTATTGTTGACATAAATTTCCCCGCGTGATCAGCTGCGGATATTAGAAAATGCGAGGAAACCTCCATGCTGAACTGGGACACCATGTTTGCGTCGCGCTCGTCGCGCATGCGCGCGTCCGAAATCCGCGAGCTCCTGAAGCTTCTCGACCGGCCCGATATTATTTCCTTTGCCGGCGGCATTCCCGATCCGGCGCTGTTTCCCGATCAGGAATTCAAGCAGGCCTATGCCGATATTTTCGATGGCGCTGCCGTCAATTCGGCGCTGCAATATTCGGTCAGCGAAGGCTACAAGCCGCTGCGCGAATGGCTGGTCCGGCAGATGGCCGATCTCGGCATCCCCTGCGAACTCGACAATGTCTTCATCGTCTCGGGCTCGCAGCAGGGGCTTGATTATCTCGGCAAGCTGTTCCTGTCGCCTGATGATACCGCGCTCGTGACATGGCCGACCTATCTTGGTGCGCTGCAAGCCTTCAACGCCTACGAGTTGACATACGACCAGCTGGCGCCGAACGGCAACCGGACGCCGGAGTCTTACCGCGCGGCCGCGGGTGCTGCCGGCGGCAAGGTGAAGTTCGCCTATCTCTCCGCCGACTTTTCCAATCCGACCGGCGAAACGGTCGATCTCGAGGGCCGCCGGAAGGTGCTGGCGCTCGCAGAAGAGCTCGACATCGCCGTCATCGAGGATGCGGCCTATCAGTCGCTGCGGTACGACGGCGAGCCGATCCCGCCGATCCTGGCGCTCGAGATCGCCGAAAAGGGCAACATCAACGATACGCGCACGATCTACTGCGGCAGCTTCTCCAAGACGCTGGCGCCCGGCCTTCGTGTCGGCTTCATCGTCGCCAATGCGCCCGTCATCCGCAAGCTGGTGCTTATGAAGCAGGCGGCCGACCTGCATTCCTCGACGATCAACCAGATGGCGATCGCTGATGTTGCCGAGCGTGGCTTCGATGCCCAGGTCGCCAAGATCAAGGCAGCCTACATGAAGCGCCGGGACTGCATGCTGGCAGCGCTCGAAAAATATTTACCCGAAGGCACCAGCTGGACCAAGCCGGAAGGCGGCATGTTCATCTGGATCACGCTGCCGGAAGGCATGGACGGCGCCAAGCTCTTGGCGAAATCGCTCGAAACCGCCAAGGTCGCCTTCGTGCCGGGCAAGGCCTTCTTCGCCGACGGCTCCGGCGCCAACACATTCCGCGTCAGCTTTTCCTGCGCCAACGAGCAGATGATCGAGGACGGCATCGGCCGGCTGGGCGCGTTGATCTCGGCTGAGATTGGCGGGTGATCGCCGCAGGTTGAGGGGGAGATGCCCGGCGGGGCAGAGGAGTATTCCACAGCACCTTCGTTCCTATGGCGAACGCAGCAATGAAAAGGATGCGAGCCTCTTGCCCTTCAGCCGGATGCGCGCTTGCGCCAGTCAGAAGATCGTCGTCCAGCCCTCGTTTGCCGTCTCGCTCTTGCCGTAGCCGACGCGGTCGGCGACTGCGCCGTCGGTGTTGCGCAGGATGATGTCGCCGCCCCGGTTGGCGAGCTGCGGGCCGCCGGCGGCGGCATCGAGCGATATGGTGCGTAGCTCGCCTGCATCAAGCGTTCCCGACAGCGTCTGGGTCCTGCCGTTTTCGCCCTCCAGCGTCCAGCCGTCGAGCGATGCCGCCATGTCTGAGCGGTTGATGATCGTCACCGTCTCGGCCTCGGCGCCGTCTTCGCCGTTCACCGGGTTGATCAGCGCGGCGAGGATGCGCAGCGACGAGGCGACGACCGGCTGCGGCGGGCGGGTGCCTTCGCCGCGGCCCTGGCCGCCGCGGCTGTCGGAGACGGGATGGCCGGTCTGCGCATCGGTATTCCAGTTCTGCGACTGGAAGCAGAGGAAGATCGCCGCCCATTCGTCGGTATCGTTGAAATGGACGAGCAGGGCGCCGTCCTGGTTCGGCCCATTGGTGGCCTTGAAGCTGCCGCCGTCACCCTGGTTCATGTGGATGTCGTGAATGCCGTAGCCCGGCTCGAAATCGAAATATTGATCGGGCTTGTTGTTTTCGGGCCCCCAGGCCTCGCCGAAGGCATAGAAATGGATATCGGCATTGGCAATGCCTTCCTCGACGATCGGCTCGATGAACTCGCGCAGATCGTTCTTCGGGCCGGAGAGCTGGAAGGGCGCGACATCCATGTCCTCTCGCTCGATCAGCCCGCCACGGACATAATCGATCGCCAGCTCCCGACGGTCCTTGCCGATGTCGGTCAGGCCCATCGGCAGCTCTTCGAGTGCTTGCGTCAGCGCCGGGTGCTTGAAATCGACGATGTTGGCATAGAGCAGGTCGTGCGGCGATTCCTTGGAGCGGACGTTGAGCGCGATGCGATAGCTGATGCCGTTCGCCTCGATGCGGATCTCGATGTGGGGATCGTTGTCGTCGTCAAGAGCGAGTGCGCTCGCCGTACCCTTCAGGACTTTGTAATTCTTCAGCATGGCGAACCTCGCGTGAGTAGCGGGCTCTTACGCTAACACGGCGAAAGTGCATCTTTTATGACGCTAACTTTCACCGTGCAATGCGTGATCCATGCTTGCCTATTGCTGGAGATGCGGGCCGAAAAGCTCGAGATCGGCTTCACCAAACCTGTCGCTCGCGGTGTTCAGCTGATGCCAGTAGGGATAGATCACCGGCGGCAGGCTGACGGCGTCGAGGCGTTCGCGCTCCTCTACCGTGAGCTTCAGTTCGGCGGCGGCGATATTATCGCGGAACTGGGCTTCGGTGCGCCCGCCGATGATGACTGACGTGACCGCCTTGCGGCCGATCAGCCAGGAGAGCGCCACCTGTGCTGCGGAAACGCCGCGCTCCTCGCCGATCGCCACCAGCGTCTCGACGATGTTCCAGAGGCGGTTCTCGTCACGGATCGGCGGTTCGGTCCAGCCGGCGAACTGGCGCGTGCCCTCGGGGGCAGCCTGGTTGCGGCGGTGTTTGCCGGAAAGCAGGCCGCCGGCGAGCGGGCTCCAGACCAGCACGCCGAGGCCCTGGTCGATCGAAATCGGCAGCAACTCGTATTCGGCATCGCGGGCCTCCAGCGTGTAATGGATCTGCTGGCTGACGAAGCGCTGGTAGCGGTGTTCATTGGCAATGCCAAGCGCCTTCATGATGTGCCAGCCGGAATAGTTTGAGCAGCCGACGTAACGCACCTTGCCCTGCGTGATCAGCGTGTCGAGGGCTTCCATCGTCTCTTCGAGCGGCGTCTGGCCGTCCCATTCATGCACCTGATAGAGGTCGATGACATCGGTCTTCAGGCGCTTAAGGCTCGCCTCGCATTCGCGGATCAGGTGGTAGCGCGACAGGCCGCGGTCGTTCGGGCCGTCGCCCATGCCGAATCTTGCCTTGGTGGCGAGCAGCACGCCCTGCGGCCGCTTGCCGGCCAGCGCCTCGCCGATGATGTTTTCGCATTCGCCGTTGGAATAGGCATTGGCGGTGTCGATCAGGTTGATGCCGGCGTCGATGCATATGTCGATCATCTTCTTCGCCTCGGAGGTGCCAAGATCGCCGACCATCTTCGCCCAGCCGACGCCGCCGAAAGTCATCGTGCCCATGGTCAAAGTCGAAACCTTCAGGCCGGAACGGCCAAGCAGACGATATTCCATTGAAACTCCTCCTTCATCGAAACGGGATTGACGTCTCTCAACGCGGTAGAATGACAGTGGTGGCGTGTTCACGCCTGCGTGAGGGGTAGGCAGGATTGCGGGCGCTGAGACTCCGATCGGTCACGGGCCGTTGGGCCACGCGGCAGATCGTACAATATGGAATCGGCTTGTCGATGGAAATCGTCCTGGCGTGGCGACGACGTGAACGCCGCCTTGGCTCAGGTCTCGTCCTTGTCCTTCTTGTGAATGTTGTCGCGGAGCGACGCGATCGTATCGCGAATCTTGCTCACGGTCTCGGCGTCGAGACCGACGGCTTTGCCGATGCAGTCGAACACATGGCCGGCACGGCTCTTGAGGGCCAGTCCCTTCTGCGTCAGACGCAAGAGCACCTGGCGCTCATCGGCGGGATTTCGGTTGCGGGTGACGAGGCCGACATTTTCAAGTCGCTTCAAGAGCGGGGTGAGGGTGCTGGAGTCAAGGAAAAGAGTCTCGCCGAGATCCTTCACCGTGCGATCGTCGCGAGTCCACAGGGCGGTCATGACGAGGAATTGCGGATAGGTCAGATCCAGCTCGTCGAGCAGGGGGCGGTAAAGCTGGTTGAAGGCGTGGCCTGCCGAATAGATTGAAAAACAAAGCATTTCTTCGATCATCGGCACGTCGGCGAGATCATTCGTTCCGGTGTTTTTCATCACGCTCTCCTCTCACTTCAATATAATTTGTGCGCGATCTATTTGCAAGCTATTGACGTCGCAAACAAGGTTGGCTATTTATATAGCGCACAAGAAAATCGCTTACAAATTAAATGTCCGGAGGGAGCTTGTTGACGCCTGTCGCTCCCGGTTCGGCTCCCAATGCTCAACCGATGAAGGAAAAATGACCCATGTTCAAGTTTGCTGCTGTCGCCGCCCTGGCGGGCGCTCTTCTTTCCGGTGCTGCCGTCGCTCAGCCGGCCAAGCCGACCGTCGTCCTCGTTCACGGTGCTTTTGCCGATTCATCCAGCTGGAATGACGTCGTCGAAATCCTGCGTAAGGACGGCTTCCCGGTCGTGGCTGCCGCCAACCCGCTGCGTAGCGTCTCGAGCGACGCCGCCTATGTTTCCGATGTCGTCGGCAGCATCGCCGGCCCCGTCGTCCTCGTTGGCCATTCCTATGGAGGCCAGGTAATCTCGACCGCCGCGAACGGCCATGACAACGTCAAGTCCCTGGTCTATGTCGCGGCCTTCGCGCCGGATGCAGGGGAATCGGTTGCGGATCTCGCCGGCAAATTTCCCGGCGGCACGCTGGGTCAAGCACTTGGCGCCCCGGTGAAACTCAGCGCAGGCGGCGTCGATCTCTATATCGACCAGGCCAAATTCCATGACCAGTTCGCCAGCGACGTGCCGGCCGAACAGGCGGCCCTGATGGCGGCGGCGCAACGGCCGGTTACTGACGCGGCCCTCAACGAAAAGTCGGGCGAGCCGGCCTGGAAGAAGCTGCCGTCGTGGTTTGTCTACGGCACCGGCGACAAGAACATCCCGGCCGCGGCCCTCGGCTTCATGGCCGAGCGAGCAGGTTCGAAGCACACTGTCGTGGTCGACGGTGCTTCCCATGTCGTGATGGTTTCGCAGCCGCAGAAGGTGGCGGAACTCATCGAAGAGGCCGCGAAGTAACGCCAGCGCGGCGTATAGGGTGCAGCGCAGCCGCTGCGCCCTGTCACATCTCTGTCAACGACCCCTAATAAGGGAGGGGGAAGCAATTCCCGAGGACCCCTCCCATGAAGACGATCGTTTCCGCCGCAGCTCTTCTCGCCGCGAGCCTCTTTGCCATTCCGGTTTCGGCCGCAAATCTCGTTCTCTACACCAGCCAGCCGAACGAAGACGCGCAGGCGACGGTCGATGGTTTCATGGCCGCCCATCCCGATCTCAAGGTCGACTGGGTGCGCGACGGCACCCCGAAGATCATGGCGAAGCTGCAGGCCGAGATCCAGGCCGGCAACCCTGTTGCCGATCTCCTCCTCATCGCCGACGTCGTGACGCTGGAGCGCCTTAAGGAAGACGGCAAGCTGCTCGCCTACAAGTCGCCGGAGGCTGCTCAGTACGACGCCGCCCTCTATGACGCCGACGGCTATTATTACTCCACCAAGCTAATCACCACCGGAATCATGTACAACACCTCGGCGGCGATGAGGCCGACGAGCTGGAAGGACCTGACGAAGCCGGAAGCCAAGGGCCTCGTCACCATGCCGAGCCCGCTCGCTTCGGGTGCCGCCCTCATTCACGCTCAGACGCTGGCCGCCGTTCCCGGCCTCGGCTGGGATTTCTACAAGTCGCTTGCCGAAAACGGCGCAATCGCCGCCGGCGGCAACGGCGCCGTGTTGAAGTCGGTCGCCTCGGGCGAAAAGGCTTACGGCATGGTCGTCGATTACCTGCCGATCCGCGAGAAAGCCAAGGGCGCTCCGGTCGAGTTCGTCTTCCCGAGCGAAGGTGTATCGGCCGTCACCGAACCGGTCGGTATCCTCGCCAGCACCAAAAATGCCGATGCCGCCAAGAGGTTCGTCGATTACGTGCTCTCCGAAAAGGGCCAGGAAGGCTTTCTCAAGCTCGGCTACATCCGGCCCGCAACGGCATGAAGCTGCCGGAAGGTTTTCCGGCGCGCGACACCATCAAGGTCCTGCCGATCAAGGCCGCAGAGGCGCTCAAGAATGCCGCCGATATTCTGGTGCGGCCGGAGGATGTGATCATCGGCGGCGAGGGGGCTCCGGCGACCGTCGAAGCCGTGCTGTTCGAGGGCGAACGTTACGCGGTCAAGCTGACGCTCGGCAACGGCCAGACGCTGCGCGTCTTCAGCCGTGTGGCTGTCGTGCCCGGCGATGCGGTGCGCGTCGTCATCCGCGCGGGGTGGCGGCTTTGATGGAGGCAAGCAATTGCATCTGGGGCTGTAAAAGGGGCAGTTATCCGCATTTTTCTTGGCCCTGCCATCTTTTCCTGCGGCTTTTGCTGGATAAGGTACCGCACGCAACCGGACCTTTGCCATGTCGCTTCGCCTCGCCACCTTCAACGTTGAAAATCTGCTCACCCGTTTCGATTTTACCGGCTTCCGCAACCAGCTGCGCCAGGACCGGGTCATCAAGCTTTTCCAAGTGTCGAGCGAGGGCGTCTACCAGCAGCTCGAGCAGGCGCGAGTGATCGCCGCGACCGACGACACCCGGCAGATGACGGCGCTGGCGATCGCCGATGCGGATGCCGATATCCTCTGCCTGCAGGAGATCGACAATATGGCAGCCCTCCAGGCCTTCGAATACGGCTATCTCTTCCGCATGGTCGGAAACGGCTACCGGCAGAAATATCTGGTCGAGGGCAATGACAGCCGCGGCATCGATGTCGCCGTCTTGATGCGCGAGGAAACGCGCGACGGCCAGAAGATCGAACTCAGGGACATCCGCAGCCATGCGATGACGACTTATCGCGACCTCGATCTCTTCGACGAGGAGTTGGCGCTGACCAACCGCATCGACGACAAGATCTTCAAACGCGACTGCCTGGAGCTCGACCTTCTGATCGGCGGCCGGCCGTTTTCGCTTTACGTCGTGCATTTCAAATCGATGGGCAATCCGCGCGACGGGCTGGATGGGCGGCAATCGACGATGCCGATCCGCCGCGCCGAGGCACGCGCCGTGCGCCGGATCATCGAAGATCGCTTTGGTGCCGATCAGGCAGGCACCAAGAGCTTTGCCATCTGCGGCGACATGAACGATTATCAGGAGCGCGTCGATGTCATCGGCCGCCGCGGCACCAGCTATCGTTTCGAGCATCAGGTGGAGGCCGAAAGCGCGCTCGACGTTTTCAGCCATGACGGCTTTGCGGAAAACGTCGTGCGCCGGCGCGAGGCTCTCGACCGCTGGACGCTCTATCACACGCGCGGGCCGCAGGAGCAGTGGCTCTGCCAGCTTGATTATCTCTGGCTTTCGCCTGATCTCGCCGCCCATAATGCCGGCCGTCGGCCCGAAATCATCCGCAGTGGCCAGCCCTATCGCACCATCTTCCCGCCGGGGCATGAGGTGGAGCGTTATCCCCGCACCGGCTGGGACCGGCCGAAGGCGTCCGATCACTGCCCCGTCGTCATGACACTGGATCTTCCCTGAAAGCGACCATGAAAACCAATTTGAACATGAATTTTGCAAACAGCGATTTCCCCGACGATTTCGCCGGCTGGCCGCCGGAAGCCACCGTCTTCCCGATCGCCGGCGTGGATCTGCGCGTCCTGCCCGGCAGCCATCCCTTCGTCCTTGCCGAGCAAGCGGCGATCCGCGAGAACTGGGCCAAGGAAACGGCCGCCAACCCGGCGCTCTTCGATGGGCGCCTGGTGTTCCAGCAGCGACTGTCGTTCGGCGAAGACGGGATTTCCGGCGAGGGTTATGCCACTCCCTTTTCCGCCTTCATGTACTGGCGCCGCCAGCCAGAGCGTCAGGGCGGCATCCACATCTTCGCCTATCCGATATTGGAAAGCGCCGACGGCGCGCTGGTGGCGATCCGCATGGGCGCCCATACCGCCAATCCCGGTCAGGTCTATTTCGCCGCCGGCTCGCTGGAGCCCGAGGACATCGTCGATGGGCGCTGCGACATCGAAGCGAATATGCGCCGCGAGGTCCATGAGGAGACAGGCCTCGATCTTTCGGATGCCGTGGCGGGGCAGGGTCTCTATGCCAGCCACGCCAATCGGACGGTGACGCTCATGCGCCTCTTCCGCTGCGACATGACGGCAGTCGAGATGGTAAAGCGGATCGAGGCCCACATGCTGGTCGCCGAAGACAAGGAGATCGCTGGCGCGGTGGCGATCCGCTCGGCTGATCATGCAGCCTATCCCTATAACGTCGCCATGCTGCCGGTGATCGACTGGTATTTCGGCAAGGCGGGCGCTTAAGAGGCGGCTGGAGAGAGGGCGCGGCATTCTTGACCAAGCGCTATTGTCAGCGCGGCATCCTCCAACGCCCCCTATCCTGAGGCGCGCAGGCCAAAGGCGGAGCCTCGAAGGACACGCTCCAGCTTGGCTCCTTGCATCCATCTGACTTACCGCCTTGCACTCGGCCGTTTGGTCGGGCAGGTTGGCGGCGCGATGACCGATTCAAGGAGGCCGATGTGGCGCGAAGCTACAGCGTCTATGACGTGTTCACCGATCGAAAGCTTGCGGGCAACCCGCTGGCGGTGATCTTCGACGCAGACGATCTCAGCGACGAGGCGATGCAGGCGATCACCCGGGAGATCAATCTCTCCGAGACGGTGTTCGTGCAGCCTTCGAGCAACCCCGCCTATGCGGCAAAGCTCAGGATCTTCACGCCGGGGCGTGAGCTGCCGTTTGCCGGCCATCCGACGGTCGGCACGGCGGTGGCGCTGGCTGAACGGGCGCATGGCGCGGCGACGCTCGATCTCGTGACGGTGCTTGAGGAAAATGTCGGGCCGGTGCGCTGTGCTGTGCGGCTGAGGGAGGGCGAGGCGAGCTTTGCCGAATTCGACCTGCCGCGGAAATCGCAGCCGGCCGTCATGCCGCTCGACAAGCTCGGCATGGCCGACGCGCTGTCGCTGAAGGTAACAGAGATCGGCTTCGAAAATCACGTGCCGTCGGTCTGGAGCGCCGGCGTTCCCTTCCTGCTCATTCCGGTGCACGATGTCGGAGCCGCGCAGCGGGTGGAATTCGATCCGCAGCTCTGGGAAAAGATCGTGCCCTTCGTCGAGGGTGCGCTTGCTTCGGCCTATGTCTATTGCCGCGGCGGTGTCAACCACGTCGCCAAGTTCCATGCGCGCATGTTCGCAAGCGCCATGGGTATCGTCGAAGATCCGGCCACCGGTTCGGCGGCGGCGGCACTCTCCGGCGCGATCCACCATTTCGACCGGCTGACGGACGGGCATCACCCGATCATGATCGAGCAAGGCGTCGAGATGGGCCGGCCATCCTTCATCCATCTGCATATCGATGTCGACGGCGGGACGATCTCCAATGCGCGGATCGGCGGCCAGGCGGTGCGGCTGGCGAGCGGCACGCTCGATCTTTGATTTTATAAGAGATGCCGTCCGTCCGAGGGGACGCGCGGCACTCTATCGCTTTGAATCTGCGCATAATCCTTTCCGAAACTCGATTCCGGTTTGCCGGATTGTGCCCAGCATTTCAGCCATGCCGAAAAATCTTCGCGATTAACCAAAGAAATTTCGCCGATGCGCTGGACAAGCCTGCCGATCCTGTTTATACGCCCCGTCACACCGCGCAGCCAAGCGCGAACGGGTGATTAGCTCAGTTGGTAGAGCAGCTGACTCTTAATCAGCGGGTCGTAGGTTCGAGCCCTACATCACCCACCAAATCTCTTGAAAAGATTGATGTTTTCGAATTCAGGCCGGGTTTTCCGGCCTGTCGGAAATTTTCGCGGAAGCGGGCGAGATAGTCCGATTTGTACGCAAGTGTGGCCGCCTCGATACGCGCGCCCTATCTTCGTCTTGCATGTCGGGAGGGGTCCATGAGAAGCGTCATTTTTGCGATCGCCCTGTCTCTGCCGGTGCCGGCCTTTGCCGCCGGCGTGATCAACGTCAAAGCAAGCGATCATAGCTGCGGCGAGATTGCGCAGATCATTCGCCAGAGCAAAAAGGTGTTTGTCCGCGTCGGCTTCGGCGGCCGCAGCTTCCGTTATCCGCCGGCCCAGTGCAGCCTGGGCGACAAACGCACCACGACCAGTTTTCGCGATGCCGAGGGAAAGCAGTGCATTCTCGACTATGCCTGCGTCCTCGACCCCGCCTCGTCCTATAACTTCCCTTGATAGTCGAACGGCAGGATTGGCGCCTCAGTCGCGGTCGGTCGGCTTCACGCCGAGGAGCCAGAGGGCTCCAAGGATGAAAATCACCATGGCCGCCATCGCCGCCATGGGCGATGCGTAGTCCGAGAAAGAGTGTGTCGAGGGCGGCGAAATGTATGGCCGCAACGGCAAGCCTTGTGGCGATCAGAAGGGAAAGGGCGCCGTTTCTGGCGTATCGGCCAATCCTGTGCCAGTCATAAGGCGCATCATTCTGAGGCGCCGGAGCGGCCTCGATCCGCTTTCTTTCGGGGTAATGCGGGGCGCTTGCGTCCAAAGGTCGGTTTCATGGCCCGTAGGATAGGCGAAGCAACTTAACGGATCGGGATGTGCGCTGGCACGATCGATTGCGCGACAAATTTTGTCCGGGCGGTTAAAGGCTATTATTCAAGGCGTTGGCGCTGGCGGCATCGACGCGTGTGCTCTATCTCCATCCTCTGATGTTCAGGAGTTTCCATGAAAAACCTTGTTCGGGCCGTCGCGCTGTTGCTTCCCTCCACAGGCCTTGCTGCCGAGGCGGTGGAGGTTAATGCCAGGGATCATAGCTGCGGGGAGCTTGCGCAGATCATCCGCCAGGACAAGAAGGTCTTCGTGCGCATGGGTTTCGGTGGCCGCAGTTTCCGCTATCCGCCGGCGAGATGCAGTCTGGGCGATAAATACGACACCGCGAGGATCAAGGACGGCGACGGCAAGCTCTGCCTGCTCGACTATGAGTGCGTCTACGATTCGCAATCCTTCTATAACAGGATTCCCAAATAAGTCTCTGAGCCAAATCTTGGCGAATTCGTCGAGTCTGCGAAGGCCGAGTCGGTTGGGCGATGAAGGACAACAAAAAAGGCCGGGCGACATTCGCACCGACCTTCCTCGATTTATCTCGACGACGGCTGCCAGTACATCCGTGGTCAGCCGTCGGAGACAAGCTCGATAACTGAAATGTAAGTCTTGTTCGACGAGGTTCAAGGGCTGCTGGCAAAAGATGCCCCCGTGCCGGCACATAGCCCCGAAAGCGGGGTCGTTTCCGGATCATGGCCATCAAAAGCGTGGACCATCCCTGGCGTGTCGGATACGGCACGCCAGGGATGCTTCCAGCTTCTATGCGCCGAGCAGGGTTACTGCTGGGCAGGGGCGGCCGGCGGAGTGGCTGGTGCGGGTGCCGGTGCCGGTGCGGGCGTTGCGCTGTTGTCGGTCGGGGCGATCGGCTTGACCGGCGCAGGCTCGGATTGAGTCGTGGAGGCTGTCGTATCCGGAGATGTGCCGGGGGTGCTCCACTGCGAATAGGCGAATGCAGCGACAGCGATCACGGCCAATGCAGCGACCCAGACAACCCAGGTATTATTGGTGCGCGGGCTCGGCGTGGTGCGCAGATCCAGATTTGGGTTCAGCGGGCGGTTGGGGTCGTTGGCATTATTGGGGTCGTACGTCATGGTACTTTCTCCTCTTTCGGTGACAGAAGAATGCCGAAGTGGGCTTTTTGTTCCATGTCGGGACTGAAGCGCCTGTATTGGCAGGAATTTTAGCGTGAGGGCGGTGCGCGCAAGCAGCGTTTTGGCAGTTCGAGGAGCCTTTGGCGGGAGGGCTGCAATGAGCAAGGCTGCGCTGCCCCTTCGAGGCTCCGCCCCTCGACGTGCCGCGCGATCGCAGGGCCACAGCTGAAGCGCGTGCTTGACAGGGCGGGGTCCGTTTGCCAATGCTTCTGTATGGGGTTGCGATCACCCCACGAGGCGCCATGCTGAAGAATCGCGTCCAGTAACCCGATCAACGGAGGACGCGTCATGCCGTCATTTCTCGAAATTTCTCCCGACAAGCTCAACCGACTCATCGGAACGCCCGGTGCGCCTGCCATCGTCGACGTCCGCACGGAGGAGGATTTCGCGCTCGATCCGCGCCTTGTGCCGGGCTCGATCCGGCGCACCCATGCCGACGTTACATCCTGGGCTGATAGCATCGATGCGGATGCCGTCGTGGTGGTCTGCCAGAGGGGTGCCAAGCTCAGCCACGGCGTCGCCGCTTATCTCAGACATGCCGGGATCGACGCGGAAAGCCTCGAAGGCGGCTTCGAAGCATGGATCGCCGGCGGGCTGGCGGTGCCCGAAGCAAAGCTGCCGCGCCGAGACGCACAAGGACGCACCGTCTGGGTAACGCGGTCGCGGCCGAAGATCGACCGCATTGCCTGTCCCTGGCTGATCCGGCGCTTCGTCGATCCGGATGCCGTCTTTCTGTTCGTGCCGACCTCCGAGGTTCTTGCGGTCGGCGACCGCTTCGAGGCCGTGCCCTTCGATATAGAAGGCGTGTTCTGGAGCCATCGCGGCGAGCTTTGCACCTTCGACGTGATGATCGAGGAGTTCGGCCTGGCATCGGCGCCGCTGCTGCACCTCGCAAGGATCGTCCGGGCGGCCGACACCGCAAGGCTCGATCTCGCACCCGAAGCATCAGGCCTGCTTGCCGCTTCGCTCGGCCTGTCCAGAATGTATTCCGACGATCTGGAGCAGCTCGAGGCTGGGATGCTTCTCTACGACGCCTTTTACCGCTGGTGCCGTGATGCGACCGAGGAAACCCACAACTGGCCCTCGCCGAAGAAAGGGGCGTGAGATGGCAGAGATGACAGGCAGTACGCCTGCCGGCGAGACGGCGGAGAAGGACGCGGGCGAGGGGCATCACGGTGTCGCGTTCGCCGATGCCTTCAGGGTGTGGCTGCGCGTCGCGGCCTTGAGCTTCGGCGGCCCGGCCGGCCAGATCGCCGTCATGCACCGGATCGTCGTCGACGAGAAGCGATGGATCGGTGAGCACCGTTTCCTGCATGCGCTGAATTACTGCATGCTGCTTCCTGGGCCGGAGGCGCAGCAGCTGGCGATTTATATCGGCTGGCTGATGCATCGCACGCTGGGCGGCCTCGTGGCCGGCATTCTGTTCGTGCTGCCGGGCTTTCTGTCGATCCTCGGCCTCAGCTATATCTACGCGGCCTACGGCAATGTCGGCATCGTTGCCGGCCTGTTCTTCGGGCTGAAGGCAGCGGTGCTTGCCGTCGTCGTGCAGGCGGTGATCCGCATCGGCGGCCGGGCGTTGAAAAATCGGGTGATGGTCGGCATCGCGGCCGCGGCCTTCATCGCCATTTTCTTTCTGCACGTGCCGTTCCCGCTGATCGTGCTTGCCGCCGGCATCGCGGGTTTCCTCGGCGGCAGGCTCGGGCTTGCCGCCTTCCAGGCGGGCGGCGGCCACAAGGCCGGAAGCGGCCCGGTGCTCTCCGATGCCGAGTCGGCGCTCGGCGAGGGCATCCCAGCGCACGCGCGTCCTAACCTTGCCTGGTCACTGCGCATGTCGGCGGTGCTGCTCGCCCTCTGGATCGTGCCAGTCGCGGCGCTCTATCTCGCCTTTGGGCCGGGCAACGTCCTTACCGAGATCGGTCTGTTCTTCAGCAAGATGGCGGTCGTGACCTTCGGTGGGGCCTATGCGGTGCTGGCCTACGTCGCGCAGCAGGCCGTGCAGCATTTCGGCTGGCTGAAACCCGGCGAGATGCTCGACGGCCTCGGCATGGCGGAGACGACGCCGGGGCCACTGATCATGGTCGTGCAGTTCGTCGGCTTCATGGGCGCCTATCGCGATCCGGGAGCGCTGAACCCGATGCTGGCCGCCACGCTCGCGGCGATGCTGACGACTTGGGTGACCTTCGTACCCTGTTTCCTCTGGATATTTCTCGGCGCGCCGTTCATCGAAAAATTGCGCGGCAATGTCGCGCTCGCAGGCGCAATGTCGGCGATCACGGCGGCGGTGGTCGGGGTCATTCTCAACCTCGCCATCTGGTTCGGCCTGCATACGCTGTTTGCCGAGGTCGCGAGCGTCAGCCTCGGAGGCTTGCGGCTCGATATCCCCGTGCTGCAATCGGCCGTGCCGGCGGCAATGGCGCTGTCTGCCGCCGCGGCAATCGCGATCTTCCGGTTCAAGACGTCGGTCATCACCACCTTGCTTGCCTGTGCGATATCGGGAATGCTCTGGACGCTGGCGGTAGGCTAAAGCATGTCGCGCTTTGCGGTAACGACATGCGTAAAAACAAGAGCTAAAGCGCAAAGACCGAATCTGAAAGATCGCGACGCGCTTTAGGCTTCCGCCCCGTCCGCAGGGATGCGCGTCGCCAGCATCTTGTCAATGCGCATGCCGTCCATATCGAGCACTTCGAAGCGCCAGCTATCGAAGACGAAGGTTTCGCCGGCTTCGGGGATGTGCTGGAGCTGATGCAGCGCGAAGCCCGCAAGCGTATGAAAATCGGCATCCGGACGATCGCGCAGGCCCAGCCTTTCGAAGGCGTCGAAGGCCGGCATCATCGCATCGATCAAGAGCGATCCGTCTTCCCGCACGACGATATCAGGCTCTTCGTTGGATCCCGGCAGGTCGCCGGCGATGGCTTCGAGCAGGTCGGTCTGGGTGACGATACCCTCAAGGCTGCCATATTCATCGATGACGATGGCAAGCCGCACGGGCGAGGCCTTGAAACTGTCGAGCACGCGCACGACCGAGGTGCCCTCGTGCAGCACCAGCGGCTGCTTGATCACCTCCATCGGCCGGACCTTGCCGCCGTCGAGAACCTGGTCGAGAAGGTCCTTCTTCAATACCATGCCGATCGGTTCGTCGATCGAGCCGCGGGCAACCAGCAATTGTTCGTGGCTGCATTCACGGATGGTCTTCAGGATCTCGGCCTCGCTGTCGTCGGCATCGAACCATTCGATATCGAGACGCGGGGTCATGATGTCGGAGATCGGCCTGTCGCCGATGTTGAAGACCCGCTCGACGAGCTGCTGCTGCACCTGGTTGAGAAGCCCGGCTTCCTGGCTTTCGGCAACCAGCAGCTTGAGCTCCTGCGGCGAATGGAAGGACGATTCCCCGGTTCCGGCGCGGAGACCGACGGCGCGCAGCACGAAATTGCCCATGCCGTTCAGGGTATAAATTGCCGGCTTGAACAGCACCAGAAAGAGCCCCAGCGGACGTACCACGGCAAGCGAGGTGGCTTCGCTGCGCTGAAGCGCCAGGCTTTTCGGCGCCAGTTCGCCAAGCACGATGTGGAGAGCCGTGATGATGACGAAGGCAATGACGATGGCGACGGTATGCGCGCCTGTTGCCGCCCATTGCCCGGGCAGCCAGGACAGCAGAGGCTCGATCAGGTGGGCAAGCGCCGGCTCGCCGACCCAGCCGAGCGCCAGCGACGAGATGGTGATGCCAAGCTGGGTGGCGGCGAGGTTGGCGTCGAGATTGTCGACGGCGCGCTGGAGGGCGGAGGCATTCATGCGGCCTGCTGCGGCAAGTTCGGTGACACGGCTGCGCCTGACCGACACCAGCGCGAATTCCGCGGCGACGAAGAAGCCGTTGGCGGCGACAAGAAGAAGCACGGCGAGTATCCCGACATAGTCGAAGACCCCGCCCGCGGATTCGGACATGTTTTCCCTACCTCTGAATTGATCCGAGTCCGAAACTACACGCTCGGGCAGAGGTAGCAAGGCGGGGCGGCCATTCTTCCCTTGGGATGCCGGGTGCCGGCCCGCCAGGTCAGGATCATGCGCGCGCCTCAGCAATCATCTCTTCGGCGCTTCGAAGAGTTCGATCGGGTTTCCGGCCGGGTCTTCGAGCAGGATCTGCTTGCCGCCGATGCCCTGGACGATTTCATTGCGAAAACGCGCGCCGGCCTGACGCAGTTTTGCGACCTCCGCTTCCAGGTCCGCGACTTCGATCTGGATGCGATTCCATCCGCCGGGCTCCGGCGTTCGCCCGTCGGGCATTGCCTGGGACGCGCCGCCCGGCCCCACCATGCCGCTGACGAGCAGACGAAAACCGTCCCTGGTCAGGATGGCAAAGGTGGGGGCGGGGTGAAGCGCGACCGAGAAGCCGAGATGCCTCGTGTAAAATTCCAGCGCCGCGTCGACGTCGTCGACGATGTAGCGCATGCTGATGCCAGGCATGGTTTCCTCCATCATCTTTTGCTTTGTCTCGAACGGCCCTTCGCGACGTTCGAACGCGCTAAAGCCAGGATGGGATGCGGGCAAGACGCTTGATGATTTTGAATCTGCGCTCATTCCTTCCGAAAATCGAATCCGATCTGCAGGACGACGCGCCGACTTGGCCAAAGCCGCCGTCGTCAAGATGCGTAAGCTTCATCTAAAATACGAGAGTCTGGCCTCAACGCCGCGGATTCCATTACGAAAGTTTAATTTAAGTTTCAGTTTCGGTTCATCTTTTCAGCCCTAGTTTGTTCCTGTGCCCAACACTGAGGAACCCCAAATGAAAAAGATTTTTGCAGCTCTTCTTTCAGCCTCCTTCCTTCTCTCGCCGATGGTTGTCTCCCAGGCCAGCGCCGACGATTATCGCCGTCCGCCCGTCGTCGTGCACAAGAAGGTGGTCGTTCAGAAGACGGTCGTCCGGCCGCATTGGAAGAAGGGATACCGCGTCAACGCCAGCGAGCGCCGCCGGTTCCACGACGTCAACGACTACCGCCGCTACCGTCTGGCACCGCCGCCGCGCGGCTATCGCTGGGTTCGGGCAGACAACGACTACCTGCTGATCGGCGTCACCAGCGGTGTGATCTCCAGCATCAGTGCCGGGCGCTGATCGGTGCAAGGATGAGGGCGGCTGAGGCCGCCCTTTTCGGTTTTGAGACGAAGGGAGGAAAGGGCGTGCCGTGTGACACCCCCCTTGTAACTTGACGCCATCCGCCGGCAGCCTAGCTAGCGCTTGCGGTGATGGAGCTGAGCCCGCAACCCCCTCGGGTTTGAAAACCCGTGGCAGAGCAAGGGATGGCTCCGTCGTTCCA
>Ga0123341_1000577_pt1 | contig 23318 bp, 21 predicted proteins | sample Turbeapinknodule_FD_89959 | JGI IMG/M metagenome (GOLD analysis project Ga0123341, IMG submission 89959) | Root nodule microbial communities of legume samples collected from Mexico - Turtle bean Mexico pink nodule | ecosystem: Host-associated > Plants > Roots > Nodule | place: Mexico: Nepantla...
ATTGTGAAATGTGAGATGTATAGGGGCTAGACTCTTTACTGTATTTTTCGCCTGCGGGTGGGGAGACATGGTTTTTTTGGGGGGGGGGGGGGGTAGTGTTTGGGAGTGTTAGGACCTTTCTAAGGGTCAGAATGTGCTCGACACTAAGGGCTTCCTCCAGAATCCTTGTTCGATTTGCATTTAATGGAGTATGTTGGGAGAACCTTGGACCTCAATTCTCTTTTGGCCTTATCTAGGGAGGACCTTGTTATGGCTTCTCCCTGTCCCTGTGCGTTTTCTCAGTCACCATCTTGTTTTTTACTTTGCTTCTAAAATTACGTAGCTCCTTAAGTTGAATAAACTTCGTATCTATAGTTCATTAAGGTCAGCCCCTAACTTCTTACATAAGCTATCCACGAATGGTCTTAGGTGACTAAATGGTGCATTGTTACTTCCATGTTGAGGTTGTAGATGTTCAGAGCCACTTTTTCGAACCTTTCCATGAAGAGTCACAATACCTGATGCTTACAAGGGCGATGAAGGTTAGGTGATGTGGCCGACTAGTAGCAAACTACATTCCAAACTCTTCTACAAGGGTATGAAAGTAGTTAACTGAAAAGGAGGAAGTTGGGTGAACCAACTTAGTGTCGCCCCCTTTAAGGATATGGAGAACACACGAAAGTGAATTGTATCCTCCATGGTATACACACTTATCTGGATCACATAGACATTGATGTGTTCATTCGGATTAGTGGTTCCGTCATATCAGTATGGTTAGCCCTTTCCAATTAAGAAGGAACTTAGTAAGGATGTTGTTGGAAGCCTCCAATCGTGCCAGAGGTGTCTGCCGAGGTGTTGATTCATGATTAAAATTTGTGGCTCTTTGCTTTAAGCGATTGGGTTACGATTGTTGGAGTGTGTATTGGTTGAGGCAAAATAGTTGTTGCCTTTGTCACAGTCTCTTGGTATGGCTCGCCTTAAACATTTGGCGACACATGGATCCCTACTGCCAACTTCTTTCATAAGGCTTTATTCTCGTGCCTTAGAGTTGTGATCTCCTCCTTATTATGCCTTTTAAGCTGAGTCGTTTCTTTCAACAACTCCATCAATGTGTCCATTTGTCCTGCTCCGGTCATACGAGTGTCAACCAATCTTCGTCTTTAGTTCATCATGTTTCTCGTTAATACCATAAAGTCCTTTGACGTCCTTCTCGACCCCAAGGTGGACACCAATTGTTCTTACAAAGGGTAAATAGGTCTTCTCTTCTTCTGTTACTACTGAGTAAGCTCCGAGATATTGTCGTTCGAGATGCTTCGAGTGTTATCACTCCAAAAGAAGGGGGTGTACTAACAAAAGACATTTTGATGCTCAAGTCACTTTTGGAGTAGTTGTGAATAATGAGTGTTACTAAAATGTCTATTTTACCTATCCTATTGTCAACCTATTTATAGAGTTGAAGTGAACCTTCATGTAGATGAACTTAGGTCGATACAGATAAGATCCTTTAATGTCACACTAATTAAGATGTATTAGTTTATCATATTTGACTAAGTTCAAGATTGTATTTAATTAGACCTAATCTAATGTTTGATTTAGAAGTCATTTTAAGTCTTCATTATATTCTTAATTATATTTTAGACCAGAGTGATCTTATCCATAAAGAATTACAAATGATGCCGCATTACAAATGATGTCGAGTGATTTCAATCATGTAAGTTACATTTAATAAAATAAAAAATTAAACTACATAAAAAAATATAGAATTATAAAAGTAGACAATGTAAAATTGGAATTGCATGAATTCAAATTGGTTGGAATTAAGTTTACCATATTAGATTTAATATATGAGTTAATGTTTCAAACCAATATATGAGTTTTCTAATTCTTGAGCAATGTTTAAAACTACTCTCTACCAATTTTACAAGGCGGAAATTGTCAACAGGAGAACCACGGCAAGACCAAACTTTTATCAAGACACGTGTCAACGTGTCATTGGCGAAACCAGACTGCCCCTGCACTGAGAGTGAGAGAGAGTTGCCACGCATCGATGCCCTGTGAAACCTGCTCATACAACTTGACCACACAGCCCATTCACTTTCCCAAACTGACCGAACCAGCTGTATTCATAATCAACGGCCCCTGATCTCTCTTCCCTCAAACACGACACAGATCAACGCACCAAAATCCCCGAACATAACCTTTCGTGTCAGTTTCTGTCAGCCTCGTATTGCTCCACCCTCACCTGCACCCGCTTTTATCCACACTCTCCTCAGGTGCTGTTCCCACTGCGCTCAATACAACTCCACCACTTCCTCTCGCTTCAGGGTTCTCGCTTCTCACTTCTCACTCTGCTTATTATCTCCACTTCCTTGTTCTCTTCTTCACTTAACGCTGTTTTCGCGTGGTTTCAATCGCGACTCTCCGCTGGTTTCGTGGAATGTTAGGGATTTTGAGAGATGGAGGGCGCGTGGCAGAGGAATTGTGATTCGCCGTTTCAGCCGTCGACGTCTGCGACGGTTTCCTCCGCACCTTCGCCGGAGCCGGTAACTTCACTCTGCTCTCTTTTTTTCGTCTGAGCTGTTTCTTTCGATGACTGTGATTACCTGTGCGTTTCGGTTGTTGCAGTTTAGTTGTGTTTGACTCCGTGTTAATTACGCATTTTTCATGCCAATTTCCACATAAAGAACGTGAAAGCTACTATGCATTGCTTAGGAAAAAAAAACGCGCGTCGAGTTGTGTTGGATGATAAACTAAACATGCAGTAATGCAATGACGAACGTGCGTTTCGTGAATGTTCTAATGTGTAACCTGATAAATTGCTTTTTGTTCCGATGCAATGTACTTTAGCATTGTTCAACCGTGATGACAATGTAAACTCTCCGTAATTTTGTTGTTGTTGTTATTATTATCATTATTAATATATATATATATATATATATTATATTCTAATATATTGATATTTTCCAACGAACCAATGCTATTTAAAGAAATTATGTATTGTGTCACGTGATTCGCATAGTGAAAGATTTTTGTCTCGAGTTTAATAAGGTTTCGAGTTCTTTACGAAATTCCTAGAGCGGAAGTGGGGTCTTGGAGAACGTCTATGTTTGCATGTGTATACACTCCTTGAATTAGTAATTGGTAATGAAGTTTTAGTTGAGACATACTAGTAGTCACTACGTTGGATGTGTAAATTTATCTATTTTTTTATATACGAATAATCAATGCTATTTAAAAGAATCATGTATTATCTCAAGATTTGCAAAGCGGAATTATTTTTGTGTCATGTTTATTGAGGTTATGAGTTTGTTATAAAGTTCCAATAGTGGGAATGGAATCTACTAGAAAAGCGTCTATGTTTGCATGTATTTACACTTCTAGAATTAGTAACTGGTGATGTGGTGTGTATTAGTGATAAATTATTTGCTGTTTCTTATAAAGAAATTTTAGTTGAGATATTACAGTAGTTTTGATTGGATGCACTAAAATTTTATCGACCAAGAGCATTCATAGGAAACCAGGAAAGCTCTTTTTCTTTGGAAATAATGCATCTGCTCGGGATCTGCAGGTTTTCTGGCTTTGAATTTAAAGATTAATATTATGAGCAAGAACATAAAAATGTTAGGACCCCTGATGTCCTTATTTTTTTTCTTAATAATATCTTTGCTGAAAATTAAGAAATAATATTTCCAGTCTAGTTTTGGAAATTTCTGACACTGGTGATGAACTGCCGAACAGAAAGGGTTTGCACTTAGTTTGAAATTTTCAGTTTGTATGACCTATTTTTAGAGTGGATAGGTTTTATTCAAGTTACGAAAATGATGTTTGTTTTGGATCTCATCATTGCTCCTTTAGTGCAGTAAATGTAAATGTGGCATGACCTATGATCATAATCTGTTTTCTGTGGAGGCTGCTGTTGACTAGTAGCTTCAAAATTCTTTTGAGCATGATGGGAAAGTTTTTGTAGTATTCATCTTTGGGATTAACACTCTCATCTTCAATTGCAAGCAAAGGAGTATGAACACTTAAATAGCGGCTTACCTATGTTGGATACTTTAAATAATCCTAAATTTATTTTACATTTTCTTCTGTCTTTTGTTTTTTTAACTTTTATAGCGTTAGAGATTGAAATACTACAAATACAATAACTAGAGAAGTTGTAACATTTTATTATGTTACAACAGCTAATGCACCCTTGCTCACTTTTAAAACAGTGATTGTATTTTGATTTAAGGCTTATGTTTTATGCTAATTTAATTCTTCATATTTTGTGTATGGTTATTTAGTGTTCTAACAATATTCCTGTATCTATGTTGCATCTGGGTCACATGTTGTATCTATGTTTTATACTCTCCAGCTTTGCATACATAATAATACTCTGTCTTTTAGAATTGTTTTCTGTTTCTTTTAAGGTCATTGTGTTTTATTAGTACTCTCGCTATTTTTATAGCTCTCTTTTATCTTGTTTTTTTAAATAAAAGGGGATGAATGCAAGTTATTTTTATCCACAAGTTGCCCTTGGTTTAAGATCAAAATTTGTTGGAGGGAAGCAAGTTCCTGATTACCCAAGTTTTCCCCTCTCAACCACCCATGGATCAGGCCTAGCAGATGCTGGAAATTCATTTCTGGCTCTACTCTATGGTACTCCATCCTTGTTACAGTATGATTTCCAGAATTTGTCTGAACGCACGCTTGGCATCTCATCTGGTGATTCTACTGATGCTATTAGGAATTCTTTTGTTAGTTCTATAGAAAGAGGAACCTTCTGGACATCTGGTGTGGGGTTGATAACAGAAAATTTGATTAACTGTAACCTGCAAAGTTGGGTGAATAACTTTCCAGAGATTTCTTCTAGAGCAATGGTTGGTTTGAATAATAGTAGTAATTTTGTCTTCCACAATATTCGGGGCAGCAATACTGCTACTCAGCCCACAGTTCCTGGTGGTGGGAAAGCGAGGGAATCTTTTTCTTTTCCAGGTCAGTGCTGTGGTACATGCCCCGCATTTGGTCAAAATGTTTGCTGCTCAGATATTCAGACTACACCTAATATTGCCTTAGAATGGTGCTCATCTAAGTATGCAACTTCATTTATGAGTGGGTGTCCTCGTGTGTTCTGCATGGGAAAAAGTGAGTGCTAGCAGCATATAGTGTCCTATTGAATGAGATTTACCCATGGTAAATGTATAGATAGCTCACATTTCTATTGTCAATTTAAAGGTGGCCATCTTCTTCTTAGCCATACAGGGCTTCTTGGTGTTGTTTGCTCATGCCATTGTTGCCACATGTCTGTTCTTAAGTTTTGTGAGGTAAATCTCGTCAGAACTGGTTCTACTCTATAGCAATGTTTAGCCATACCCTTCTTGAGCAGTAAATTCACATTTTATGCACAATTAATGCTTACTGGTTTGCTGCTCTGATGTTGCAGCATTCAGGGTTACATGGCGTTGACCCAGGGGTTGCTGTTTGTATGGAGAGTGGAGAGACTATTTCAGAATGGCGGAAGCTTTACTTCTTGAATTTTGGGGTAAGACGTAGCTTTCATGCAATTTATTGGTTGATGTTTCTTGATATATAATATATGTTGCTGTGTTTTGGAGATGAGTGTTTCTACTATATCTTTTGCTTATTATTGCATTGGAATTTATCTTCTTGTTCTGAGTGTTGATGCTTTCCTTTTAAGTTTTTCCACCGAGTATGGAATTATAGATTTCTTTTTGCATTCTTCAAGTTTTTCAAGATTTGAGGATGTCACATGTTCTGGTCCCTAAAATTTTATTTAGTTGCTTGCAGTTTTCTCCTTTCTATTGGAATGTTTCTACTACACATAGGCTAATGTTTATTGTATAGTGTGTTGTGCTGGAGGGAACAGAGAAGAGGGAGGGAAATTTTTTGTCCTAATTTGGTGTAAAAATTTGGAGAGGAAGGAAGGGGTCATAAGGGAATTAAATTTCTTGCTTCATATTTTTGTCTTCCCTCTAATATTGGGAGGATTTTAAGAGTTAGGAAAGTGATTTATATTGTTGAACTGTGCAAATTAAATTGCCTTTATAACACTGGTTACCACGTGCTTTCTTTAACACTGACAAACAAGGAAGCAAACCATTAAGCCAAACATCTCCTTCGCTACAAATATTAAATCTTGCACTCAACTTAGTGATGGATAACATGAATGGAAAATAAAACTAAGTATTTAGCACATCTTTAATTTAATATTTATCTGAATTTTTGAATGAATTGTTGTAAGCATTAATTAGCAAACTATCATTTTATAAAACAAAAAATGAAGTTCAAAATTTCATATATTTATGTATATCACTAACAAGTTTTTTTTTAAATATTTGCTGACTGATGACATTTTAAAATTCCCTTTAGATTTACATTCATGCCACCAAACCATGAACTCCATTTCTTATTCAGTCATCCAGTCCTGTTTTTATAAGTGTATTGTTGCATGGGGTAAAATAGAAACTACAAAGTAACATCAATAACTTTAGACTACTGGACAACCCAAACATATATGCTAATCAATCTTATTTGTTTTGTTCATCGTAGTCATAGTTATATTCATTTGTGATAGTTATTCATTCACTAGGGCATTGTAGTATTGTTTTAGACAGTGACATTTATTTGGGTGAACTCTAGCTAGCTTATTAAAAGAGAACCATATTTTAAACTTTTATGTATGTGCAAATTTGATAAATCTGTGCATTCATTTTACCTCTCCTTTTGTTGTTGGCATTAAGAATTGAATTTCTTATTTGCATGTTTGAAGCAACGAGAACACTGGATGGTGATACTTTTATGATGCTTTAGATTAGGTCTCTGGGGAATGAGAATGAATGGGACTGGCCAGAAGTATTATCAACAACAGGCAGGCCGATGAAATCCAATGCATCTGCTTTTGATGTGTACAAGACTAACTTGTCTCATATGTTGAGTTCATCTGCAGTTATGTCAAGGTCTGGAAAGTCTTCTTCTGACTATGTCATGTTTCCAAATAATGCCCGTACGGACAACAATTTATTTATTGGTACATTGTCCAGAAAACAAGCAACGACAATCCAGGATGGTTGCAACATTCCACTCAAAGGTAGTACTGGTATTTCACAAAAGAGCTTTGCTGATCAGTTGAAAAATCAGTTAATGGAATCTAATCTGGGTATGTATACAACTGCACCAAATTTTGGTGGAACTCAACTGGATGATGGTTGTCACCCTATACCTCCTTTCTTGGATTCTCTGAAAGGGACAGGAAGTTTGTCAACTGCCCACTCACCTTTGCAAACACCAACAAACCTTTTGAAAGACCATGATTGCATAACAAAGAATGCAAATGATGGTCTTGCAGGCAGAGACGCAGCTTCCTCCAATGTTGATCTTAGGCTTGGTCAACCACCTCAGACAGGAAATCCACTTCCATCATTTATAGAACCACTGCTGTATGCCCTTCCCAGTCCACCAAAATTGCAACCTCAGAAGCAGATGATTAATAGTGCGTTGAATCAATATTTTATTTTAGCTGATTGCTTGAGTGTTATGTTGTATCTATTATTTATTCAGTGTATTGTCCTTTTTGTTTCATTTTGAAGAAACCTCTTAATAATGTACCTTGTACATTAGATGCAGACCTCAGCAGGGAGGAGGGATTACAGAATAATTTTAGTTATGCTGCTGGTTCATTCAAAATGGTTGAAGAATTGCCTCAGCTTAAACCCAAGAACTATATGTCAGCTGTGAGTAAGGGTTCTGCTAAAGCTGGATTGGAAGCCAAAAATGTGGCCAAGGGTGTATCATTTTCACCACTTTTGCAAATTGATATAGCTGGAGGGAAGACACAAGCTAGTGAAAATTTGTGGAACGGTGTCAGGCCTCTCATACCTAAGAAACTGTATTCTGATGGAGGGCAATCAAATAAACCTGTAATAGGGACCAATAAATATTTGGGCAATAATAAAGGGGTGAGCTTTGCCAAAGATTCTGGTGCCAAAAAAAATTCTGGATTTGGAATTGGTCAGTTAATGGAATATCCAAGCTCCATTAGGAGAGCCGTTGGTGGTTATGATAGTAGTATTTCAGTTGTTAACGAAAAGATGTATGAATCAAATTTTGAATCTAGCTTGCCATTAGATACATCTATGGGTGCAAATATTTTGCATGGTTCACACAATATGTCTTCTCTTGGACTACAAAATCATGTGAATCAACAGACCTCCATTCCATTTAAAGAGATTTTGAAAGGCCTTCCGAATCATGCTTCAATTTCTGTGTCAAATCAGACTCCAACTTTGCCACAACCGGAGGCAATTAATATGGATGCTTATTTAGTTGATGAAAAGACGAGGTTGCTTGCAATGAGACAGATACGGGAGTTATCTGAGCAACATCATGCATTGCATTTTAATATGAAACAGAAGCAAGGGGGATCCAGCAGTATTTCGAAAGTTCAGCATTATGCTTGTGAGGCTTCAACATCTGAGCAGGGAACCTCTTGTGCAACATTGAAATTGCCTCAAGATAGAGGAATTTTTGGGAATCATGAGAATACTGTTGGTTTGGAGAAGTTGCCTTCCCTCATAGGCAAGCATAATTCTTTTTTTATTTTCCTATAACTTTTAACAGTGTTCTTAGAGATTGACTTCCATTGATTGTGAAATTTTAATGTTAGTTTAGTTTTGTAGCATGCACATTTAATTGTAATTGTCCTTACAGGTATGAACGGATATTATCATTTGTCTGACCTGTCGCCAACACCTTTACATTCTAAAGAAAAGGAAACGCAATGTAAACATTCTTGTGATCTTCAAAATGAAGAAACTTCTTTAAGGTAATTGCAGACAACTATCATGTTAACGTCATAAGGATATCTGTGTTACACTGCTGGAAAGTTATCTTTGTAGCTTTGATTTAAAATCAGCCAGCATATTCAGTTTGCAGCCTATTCTAATGGCATCTTACGGAGTATTTTTCCCTTAATTCTATAATTAGGTTTGGGGCATGGGTTGTTGTTTTGTTTGACTCTAGAAGGGTGTGGAAGAAGATAGTGCATTTGGAGTACTTGTATGTTGGGGTTTTTGAAACAGGTTATGATTCCTATAAGTTAAACTTTATGGTAATGGTTATGAAAATAAATTTGGATTTTGCTTATATTTTTTATGGTCAAAGTTAGGAAATAAGCTTTCTGTGGTAGAAACTAATTAAATAGGTGCTTAATTAAGTTGTTTGCTTCAATGTGTTGGGGTTTTAGAATGTGCGTTTGGACTAAGCCCCCAAAACCAACTTATGCGATCAGCTGTGCCCCTCACTTGTAAGTTGTATACTCTTTCATTATGTCAAGTTAATGTGGGACTTGAGTTTTTCTCCATATATCCCCTCACCCAGTTCTATTGAATCTGGTGCATGGAAAACATGATAGGTCACACCCTTTAGTAGAGTGGATCTAGGATAGAGTCTGATAGAATGCGAGTTTGAATATTAAAAAACCAACTTATACAATGAGTGTTGTGCTGCACTTATATACCCTTTTTAAGTTCTATTTTTAGTCGATGTGAAATTTCAGTCAGGGTTTTTCTGATAGGTGCAATAATGAGAAATGAGATAAGTTGGAGGGAGAGAAATCTGTCCTGTTATAACCAATGATGTCATCAAACCTAAATCTTACCTACAAATAATTTCAACCTATCGAGTTAAATGTGTGAATATTTGAGGGTGGGGTGGTTATAATTTAATGACTTTGTTAGAAAGATAACAATGAAGAGTTCCAGGATGTTTTAAATTTTCCAGGGAAGAAACATCAGCCATTGGCTTAATCTAATGGAAAACATGGGTGCGTAAACTCATGTCTGTTATAACTAGGAGGCCTAGCTTACTTGGTTATTTGCCAAATATTTTGATATGTTTTATGTGCTTGTTTTGTTTTGTGTAAACAAATAGACTGACAAAGCTAAAGAAACTATGCGACTATGTAGCTACATGGGATCATGGGTTTTTAGGAGCAAAATAAGTTCAGATAATGTAAAATATCATGTTATATTTTGCATTTGGAATGTTCTGTCCTCATTATCCACAGTTAAGGATATGATTTGTTTTTATTAATTTTTGTACTTTTATTTAATCTTCATTTAATGATGACTTTTCACCTATCATCAAATTAGCTATTAGTGTGCTTTAGTGGCATGATAGTATATCTTGCAGACTGAAGACAACTGAAGTGACATTGCATTGCATTTGTGTAGAGTGGTGATAGCAATCTGAATCACAGATTGAAAACAAATCATGTTCATTGAGATTAGCAGGCCATTAAATTATTTTTTTTCTTGACCCCTCAAAGTATTAAGGTGATTTTGAAATTTTATGTTTGTCCGCATCAGAATGAAAACAGGATTCAAAATCCTCCCTTGAAGAATGACTAAAATGGTTTCTTCTCCATCGAAACATGAAAATTTACATGAAGGGGACAATTTCTGGAAGATGCCTTTGCTTTTCTATATAGGGTCGAAACCATTGCCTTTTGTGATTACATGGATACTGTATGGCATGTAATTTACCCCATTTACAATTACATTCTTTCTTAAAATTCCAACAAGTTATATTTGGCGTCCTTTACATTGGGTGAGTCTTCTACTTACTCTAGACATTATGTTGCATACCCTTCAGGTTTACCTTCTTGCATTATTCTATTCTTTGTTTCTTTTTTATGTGAAAGACACTCTCTTCATCCTCTTGTCTTTTTTTTGGCTGCTGATTATTTATTGCAGCTGCATTTTGGTTTATACACAGCATCTTCTTAGTCACAATCAGGTCAACAGAGCACCTCGGCATCAGAGTTTTGTTTTTGTTGACTTTTTAATTATCCCTTAGATTGTGACTGTTGATTATTAGTTATGACCAGTGTTATCACTTATCGGCCATGGCGGATTTCGGTGACGGTTTTCCTGACCATCGCCACAACAAGGCGGTGGCGAATCGGATTTTGCATGGCCGCCCATGGCGGCCGCTATGGCCATGTCGGAGTGCTAACGGATATCGGATAACAGATCATATCGGAGACCTCATAAATCCTTTATAAAGTTATAACGGAAACCATAACGGGTTATGGCAAAAGGTGTTGTGACAGAGATAAAAAAAATGTATTATGAATTGCAATAAGTATAATGTTTTAAATGGCCAAAAATAGGGCAAAAAAACCTAATTTTAAGTAGGTTTTGACAACTCATAATTTGCTACCCTGGTATAACACTTAAGGTTTTGGGGATAAACGAATCTGCATCCTTATTCTTGTAGATGAAACTGCAACTCTTGTTCTTTTTCATGTTATTTCTTCACGAGCAATTTTAATGAGTAGTTTTACCTCAGAAGACTGTATAAATTGATTTTCAAATGTCTCTAGAGAAAGTTGACTATATAAGTTTTGCATGTTAAATGTGAGTGAACGTAGAATTACATGTTTCCTAACATGTTGATAGATATATAGGTGAAATCATCCATTGTCAGAAGAGTGAATGGATGGAGCTTGAACATATAATATGTTGCAAGAATAGGGTATTGTAGATTTGTTTATGCATGGGATAAACACCTAAAACCAGTAACTGTTGAAAAAAAATGCCTGCCTGGCTTTCTGTTGATGCATGTCAATTGGGTATTTAATTGATAAATATTATTCCTTTTCGTAATTCCATTTTGTCAGATCCGAAAATTGGGTTCCATTTACTAATGTCTGCAAACTTTTCCATCCACTGTGAGTCACACCTCTAACTATTTTTGGTATTTTTTCTCTCCCTCAATTTTGATGTTGCAGCCTTGGTATAAAGAAAGACAATATCAGATCAAGTGCATGTGAAAAATGCTCTGAGCAACCATCAAATATATGTCTGGAAGGCGAGTATCCTTCTGCTGCTCTGATAAACTGTTGCCGAAGCAACTTTTCCTCCGGGATTGAACCCCTTTGTAATAACCTAAGGCAACAACTTGCTAATGTCAGTGGTGAAACTTCTTTGAAGATGCCTTCAGATTTGTGGAGAAATCTGAATACTTCGAACAACAGAAATATCCACTTTGAGCAAGGTGGGAAGATACTTGGCCAAGACTCAACCAGAATTGGCTTTCATGCCCCTCAGTGGAGAGATGTGCCCAGTAAGGTCAGGAAAGCAGTTTGTGATGCAACATCTTTAGATCAAACATCTACTGGTTTGGATAGGGAAGGACGGGATGATTTTCAACTTGGAAACATTTCCGTGAAACGCCCCAAAAGAACTACTGATATGGGAGACCTGTCAAAAGAGAAAGAAAATTCTAATGTTTCTTCTGGATGCTCTGCTCCTTTGGTTACTCAGGCATCTGTGATGGTCAACAAAATTGATTACTGTACTGATGATGCTGTTGACACTGGCTTTGTCAACAACCTTGTAGTTGATGAAGGTTCAGGTATTGATCAAGTCTCCTTGTCAGATTTAGTTGAAAGTGAAAGAACTGATGAGCTTCTAGGCTTGATCTCTGGGAATTACATGAAAAATGGTTGTTCGAGAGTCTTAAATGATGAATCATGTTGCAATCTCCGTGATGATCTTAAACTGTTAGATTCCTTGATATGGAAGAAAGAAAGGAATCAAAATCATTTTGTGGTTTCTGCTAATTGTAAAACCAATCAGTCTCATAATGTCAAGAGAGGCATCAAAGGAAGGAAGCGAAAGAGAAATGTGGTGAGGATTCTAGATGCTTCATTATCTTCTGAATTCCCTTCCTTGTTGCCCAATAAGAATGATGAGGGTGCTGAGATTTTGCATTCCTCTTCTAGTTTGCCAAATGAAATGCAAATGCACTCTCTGTCTAGCCTGCAGAAATCATTTAACAAGTCTTCCTTTGTTCAACCTTGTAACAAACGAATACAGTCTGCATTTTCATCCAAATTTAATTCCTGTAAGAATAGTCTGAGGAAGCATCTCAGTTATAAAGTTGCCCATGAGTCTCAATCAGATTCTTATGCGGAGTTTCGCACGTTGCCTGGAGTTTCTGGAACAAAGAAATTGAGAAATAATCTCACCTCTGATTGTTTTGAGCAGTTTCATATGCAAGAACCATCCTATGAGGAACCCAAAAAAGCCGAGTTGTGGCCATTCTTGTGCAGGAAGGAAAATGGTCATAGAATCACAAGGCCAGTAGTATGTGGAAAATATGGTGAAATACGTAATGGGCATTTGGCTAAAGAGGTGCAAAAGCCTGCAAAAATTGTCTCCCTCAACAAGGTCCTTAAATCTTCCAAAAGATGTATGAGCTACACAAAGGGAAAACCTAGACTAACTTCAAAAAAGAAATGGAAGAGATTGAGTATTGGAACAGATAGTGAGTACTGCTGTGGGAACCGTGGTTTAAAAGTTAAGGAACACATTGAAACACAAAATACAATAATTTATAATGAAGCAAGTGTTGACATGTCCCTGGAAGACTTGGAGAGAGGTGGCAAGCAAGATGCGAAAGCTAAAGCTAAGCAGGGTGTTAGAGTTGGAAACAGAGAAAATGTTCTATTGAAGGTGAAGAACAAGGACATTCGGAAACATCGTAGCATTAATGAACTCACTGCTAAAGGTGAATTTGAGCAGAGCTTCGTGATTATTTTTCTAAATAATGTATTTGGCAAATTAATTAAAAAGAACTAGAATGATGAGGTGTGGATTATTAACATACTCATATTTACAGTAGTTTATTAATTGGTTTATAATTTATTCCTTGAGTTAAATGCTGGCTTTCTTTCATGATTGAAGTGCCATATCCTATGATCTGTGATTTTGATAGATGTTGGCTATTGCTTGGTTTTTATTGGCTGTTAATATTCCACCAAACTTCGTTACTTGAGTTGTGTGATTTCATCAGGAGTCTAGTAGCAACAACTTATGAGTGATGATTTATTAGGCTCTGTTTGGACTAGTTTTTTCATAAACACTTTTAGGAGAGAAAAATAAGAAGGTAAAAATGAAATGAGCTTCTTCATAAGCTAAAATTAGTTTATGCACAAGTTTAAAACAAGAATTCAAATAAATTATATGAGAGAAGTTCATTTTATTTTTCCTTATTTTTCTCTTTTGAAAGTGTTTATGGGGAAATTTATCCTAGCATGCCCATGTACTACAATATTTATTAATAGTATGGATTGTTATTTACCCATGAATGTCCTCTTCATTTGAAACATGGTTCTTCCATCCTTTACTTAACCTTAATCTCATTTGTAGCCTTTTGTATGTGTAGAGAATTATTTTCCTGAGAAATGCCTCCTCACAAAGTGTTTAAATGCATGCTAGAAACCAAAGTGACGGATATGATGAGTTGTGCTCAAGACAGAGAGCCTGGTTTGTGTAGCACAAAACATAGAAAGTAAGCAAATAAACAATTGTCCTATTTACATATTCTGTTTTAGAAGTATTCCATTTAAATGCAAATGTTTTCTTTCCATATTGTTATTTTTACTGTGTCTCATTGCAGCTCAATTCAAGGTCACACAAACATATCAACTATATACTCAGATACCTTCTGCTGTGTGTGTCGAAGCTCAAGCAATGATAAAATAAACTGTTTGTTGGAATGTTGTCAATGCCTAATTAGAGTATGTTTATTTTTTTTATTTAAGTAATATTGAATTGTTGAACTGTTCATATTTTTTGTATGAAACAAGATTTTGATTTATCTCCTTTATCTTGTCTACCAGGTGCATCAAGCTTGCTATGGTGTTTCCACATTACCCAAAAAAAGTCGTTGGTGCTGCAGACCATGCCGAACCAACTCAAAAAATATTGTATATCCAATAAGCATTTTTAATTTTCTATTTGACCAATCCTTATACATGAGTCTTGTTTTTCTGCTTTCCTTTCTGATTCATGAAGTCATTCATCAAGTTTTTTACCCCAAATGTTAGTTTTTTATTCTTTGCCTCTATTCATACCCCAAGATAAAGTCATTCAACTGTTGAATGATTTTTTCATGACTATTTGTGATTCCTCTGCTACTCTGTATATAGTCTTCTATAATAAGTTCTTCATTTAAAAATTAATCTAACACTTTTTTCCATGCTTTTCATTTTTGGTGGTTCCAATATCAAGGCATGCGTCCTATGTGGTTATGGAGGTGGAGCCATGACTCGAGCAACAATGAGTCACACGATTGTCAAGAGCCTCCTAAAAGTTTGGAATAGTGAGAAAGATGACATGCCTAAGCATACAACTTCATGTGAATTTTTTGGGGAGGAAATATATGCATTCTCATCCTCAAAAGCTGATCAAGAAAGTGCTTTGAAGCCCAAAAATTTTGACGCATCAACAGATCTGGTGAAAGTTTGAATATCTACCAATAACACACAATACACCCCTACTACTCTTTATAGTTTCAAGGTACACAACAGCATTACTGAAGGAGTTCTTGATCCAACTGTTAAACAATGGATTCATATGGTTTGTGGTCTTTGGACTCCTGGAACAAGATGCCCAAATGTTGACACAATGAGTGCTTTTGATGTTTCTGGTGTTTCACGTCCCAGAGCAGATGTGGTGAGTACCTAACAGGAGTTTTATATTGCTCAGCTGGTTGAGCACTGATATCTGAAGTAAAACAACAAATATTATTGTTCTCCATGGGTTCTGACCCTTTTACCGTTATTAGTAATTTTGTGTGAATACTACACGGTATTACGTGTAGGTATTCAATTGCTCTATATTTGCTGTATCTTAGTAGTATTGCCAACAAGGACAAATACTAATTCATATAATGAAAACACAGGGTATATGCTGTTTATCAAATAGATAATCACTGGGAACTTTTTAATTTCCTCCTTTGTCTGTCATGTCATGTTACAGTATAGGCAATTATTAATAAAGTCCTGTCCCTCCTCCCAATAAGTTCACAGTTTTGTGCTTTTTTCAGGGTTATTTTACTAATTTGTGCTATTTATTTTCATGTTCTGGGTTATATGGGTAAGCTTTGTATTCATTGTTGGGACTTATATGTGGGCTTAGTAGTTTGTAGAATGCAATATATAGTTGTAAAAGATGTGTAAGGTCAAACTTAATCTACTATTCTTTCTTAACATTATTTTGTGTTTATTAGCATTTGCTCTTTTTTCACTAAAATATTTTTCGCAGGTTTGTTCCATTTGCAATCGATGGGGTGGTTCTTGTATAGAGTGCAGGATGGCTGATTGCTCTGTCAAGTTTCATCCTTGGTGTGCTCATCTAAAGGTACTTTTTCTTTGATAGCTGGGAACTTACATCATACAACTTTCTGCCGTTGATGACTTATATTAAACTATTTCAGAAACTATAATTTTATTTATAAGGTCCGCTGTCTAATAATATCTGCTGTTAGGGAAAATGTGCGTGTCTCTCTTACCAAAACATATTTAAAAATTGAGATCTATTCTTCCCTACCACTTGATGTGCCAAAGGATGTTGCCAAGGTTTTTCACGAGTACTATTTGTTTGAGTTCTTTGGGGAAATAAGGCATTTCATTTGTGTTGTGGGTTTGTTACTTAAAGAACATGCTTAAAGCTGAGTTGACTTTTAGTTTGAGTGGGACTGCCAGAGTATATTAGGATTATCGGTCTTACTGTTTGTGAACTTGGATTTGTATTAGTAATACTACTACATGACCTACTGCTCTATTATTCTCATCAAAACATGTTTGGAGCTTGGATCAGAATTGCTTCTGTGAAGAAAACGTAATTGCATGACTATACATGTTGAATTACAATTTTAACTATAATGATTAACGTTACCTCATGTTAAATCTTCCTGGTTTGGCGAGTCTTTTGCAAGTGCTTTGCAGTATGTAGGTTATTTTGATATGATTTAATCGAGTTAATGGTGTAAATATGACAATTGGGCATTGCTGTGGTATGGATTTTCTTTTTCTTGGGTTTGGTACCTAAGATGAGTTGTCCAGAATTTCATTGATTTTAAACATTTATTATGAATTCTGCTGTCAATAAACATTTGATAATGCAAATTGAGTGTTGTATCCATTGGTGCACCACAACTCTCATGACAATTGGTTCTCAACCTTGCAGAACCTGTTGCAAAGTGAGACTGAAGGTATTGATGATGAGAAGATTGGATTTTATGGGAGTTGCATGCTACATACTATTGAACCTAGATATCTGTCCATATATGATCCTATTGATAAAATAGGAAGTCAGGAAGAAAAGGAATTCACCTGTGCCAGGGCAGAGGTATTTTCTTCATTCATAGCATTTTTTGGACTTTATCACCTCTCAGGTGATGTGGGGAGCCATTTTGAGCTTTCTTTCTTTATTTGGAATGCTGACATGTAATTATATTAAATGTATTATTCTGGATTATTGTAGGGTTACAAGGGCAGAAGATGGGATGGTTTTCAGAATAATCACTGCCAAGGTGGATGCGTTGTTCCTGAGGAGCAGCTTAATGCTTGGATTCACATCAATGGGCAGAAATTATGTTCTCAAGGACTCACAAAATTCTCAGATTTGGATATGGAGCATAATTGTCGAGTATGTATCGGTTGTACTACATAGCCTCCAATATGAATATTAGATTTGTTTTGTTGGAATATAAATTTTTAAATTTTATTTACTGATCTGTAGCTGATTAATATCTTAGATTAAGTATTTTCCTGGGATGTGTAACTAATATATGATTGTGTTTGTTAGTATTATGGAAAATATTACATCCTATCTTGTCCTATCCTAGAGTATCTTTATCCCTTTGATTCATGTCCATCTTTACTGGTTATTTCTCAAGATCAGTTACCATATTTCCTTATATCAATTTGTCCTCTCATTTAGTTAGTATTATGATTAGTGTAAGGGTTAATACTTTATGTTTCATAATCATATCCATACATTGTAATATTAATATATCTCAGTCAATATTAATCTAATGTTTCATTGTCATTTATCCTTCTTACTTCATCTACTTAAATCCTATTATTTTCAACATTGTTCAAGTCATGACGATAATGTTAAGTTTTCCTGACAAAAATTGCAGATCCATATATCTTAGGGATCTTACTTTCGCAGATCATAAACTTTATGCCTAGGAAAACATGGTTTCTATTGTTTATGGTAAGCTTCAGCCTATTCTCCTGACTTTCGTATTTCCTACTGTCTGCAGAAGGAATACACTCGGTACAAACAAGCAAAGGGATGGAAACACCTCGTTGTATACAAGTCCCGTATACATGCGCTTGGTCTTTACACTTCTCGATTCATTTCCCGGGGTGAAGTGGTATGATACTGGTTTACAATTGTTCATATGCCTCTACACTATGATTGCAAATATGAAGCGTTTCTTGTGCTTCTGTAGGTGGTTGAATATATTGGTGAAATTGTGGGATTGCGGGTGGCTGATAAAAGAGAGAAGGATTATCAATCTGGAAAGAAACTTCAGGACAAGAGTGCCTGCTACTTCTTCAGGATAGACAAAGAGCATATTATTGATGCCACGAGGAAAGGGGGGATTGCACGGTTTGTTAACCACTCTTGCCTGGTATGTTTACTTTAAGTTTGACTCTTCCTTTATTGTTCATCTCGTTTTTAGTTTTGTCGATTTTAGTGTGCATTCATTAATATGCCTTCGTCCACACTTATGGTGGTTGGCTTATAGAGACTGAATACTTGTTATGAAGTTGTTTCGCGTAGTATCCTCAAATATGTATGTTAAGAACGCTAAGTATTGATGACTATGTCCAAACAAGCTACCGTGCTTGTTCAAACAAGAATCTTTTTCTAGTCAGTCTTTGTGCCAATGCTGGCTGCATTTAATTTCAACTCCATACTCTTGGAAGGAAGGTTATTCAAAATTGAATCAATCCAAAATTCAAAAAACCAGATGTTGAACATAACTGATATTTTTTGGATTTATTTTTTCTTATATTAAACGGTGTGGTTCGGGATAAAATATGAAGAATAAAATAAAATAAAACTGCTTATTGTATTTAAATATAATATTATATATTTGGAATTAATTAACGACTAACAAATTAAATTTTACTTATAATATAATTGTATTTATTAAAAAAAGATAATAAATTTTTATTGTAACTTTTGACTATATTATCTAATTTATTTATAAATATTAGAGAAAGCTAAAGCTAAAATTATGAATATAACAATAATCATGCAAAAATAATTTGTTGCATGTCTTTATCATACAATTTCTTTTGTAAAATAATGCTCAACAATATTTTTTGTAGAAGTGTTTTATATTTTTTGTTGTAAAAAATGAACAATTTTTAATAGACAACAAATGTCGTAAAAAAGGTTGTAAACCAAACTGCAAAATATCAATTTGATTTGCTTACACTATTTAATAAGAAACCAAGTCACTGAGCAGTCAAATCCCTACTCATGAATATTTCTTTGGTCTATCCTTGATATAATTTTTGTCCTATGAAGTTTCAATAGATGTGATTTGTTTTAACAATTGCTCTGTTCTATTTGTTCTTCAATTCGTTCTAACAAATATTTATTTATTATGACCAGCCAAATTGCGTGGCAAAAGTGATTACTGTAAGGCATGAAAAGAAGGTAAATTGCAAACATTTTATTCAGTTTTCTGTATTCAATGGATTATGATTTAGAAAAAGTGGCACTACTTGATTGCCACGATACTTTGGAATTGTTTCATTCATGATTCGTGATTATAGCAAAGGTTACTTCATGTGGGATTTGTTGGCAAATATATAAATGGTTTTTTATATGCTTTGATAGCTTGTATATTTAGATGCACCTGGACGTTCTTTACGTGTGGTTTCAGCTTTCATCTTTTTTACTGCACGTTGATGAAAAAATGTTGGCTTCTGTTTTTTAAGGTTGTCTTCTGTTTTTTTTTAAGGTTGTCTTCTTTGCAGAGAGGGATATATTTCCTGGTGAAGAGATCACATATGATTACCACTTTAACCACGAGGATGAAGGAAAGATTCCATGTTACTGCAATTCAAAAAATTGCAGGCGCTATATGAACTGATGACTTCCAATTGTTGGCTACATGGTAGTGTTCATGACGTCTGAAAATACAAGTCCCTGCAATGTAACCAAGGTGCCATTTGTAGTTTGTATATAACCAGCAAGAGTTTGCAACGTGATCTATACGTGGAGCTGCGAAAGTTTTGCTCCATAATTTGTTTGTAAATGGGCTTCCCTTGGTTATCTTAATTTTGTTTATCTTCAGTTACTTTTTCTCATCTTCAATTATTGGACGCCTTCAGGTTTTAATGAAATTAAAGTGAAGAAAATTTTCATTGTAAACAAATAGTTAGCAGCAGCTGAACGCAAGCATTCCGTGAAACCACACGTGACAAATTCCCATGTTTGAAGCACAGCCCCAACTATGTACGAAAAATTAGATAAATACACAAGAAGTGGAGTGTACAATGCAATCTCCAATGATTGTAATTTGTAACCACCAGTAGTCCCTACCACTACCAATTCGGAATACTTGCTGTGGCTTCGTTCACCATTTTTACGAGAGTCACCTGTTAGGGTTATAGAGCTGAATGTTAAAATTCTCCGGATAATCGTGAAAACATTGAAAGAAGATGTTTCAAGAGGCGCATAAGGTGAAATTACATACCACACTTTCTGGAACACCAGGTGGAGGCATTGTCAGATTTTTCGGGGGGACAACTTTATCATAAGATCTTTTATCAAACCTCCACTCTCCAATCTTTCCATAAGTCAGCTCACCCTAAATACACATTGAGTCACAACTCTAAGCAATAAAATAGAAATTAAGATGTACTTTTTCTTTATTAGTTTCACTTCTTTTTCGTCTTTTCCTTTATTTTTCAGATCGCATCAGAATAGAAATGTACCTTCATGTTATAGTCACAACCATATGTATAGTGAATTATGTATGCCTTGCCAATTTCTTTGTCCCACGGAGGCTGAAACGCATAATAAACAAACAATTGTCAGCAATTTGACGATAGAGAGCTTTCGATGAATTGTGCGTTTTATTGAAAAAATATGAAATTAAAAGGAACGAAGAATAGACAAAAAAAAGACTTTAGTTTTTAATAACCTTTACTGGACATTCTCAAATATACTCATTTTCCTAAGCTACAAGTAATGGACAGACATCAAAGGTCCTTGTATAATTTGCTTAGGAATACTGGTCGTATAAAAAAAATTAAAGAAAGAACCTTATTGAACCTGAATCATGAAGTCCTTGTGTAATATGTTACGAACACCATGAAGAGCAGATGCAACAGCATAAGCATACCTAAGTCAACGATACAAAATAAAAACATAAAAAGGTCACATTGTTGTAAGTTTAAGAAAGGATAACCTGAATAAGAGAAGGAAAACAATAAAATTACATTTCAAGCACCCATCCAAAAGCTTTATCAGTTTCAGGATCCTTTTTCATTGCCAGGGAAACATTCATCCAAGTGGGAGCAATCTTCTTAAGGAATTCCTAACATTCATCCACACAAAATTTATAAAGTGGCACCAAATCAAGAGTATTCATTAGTATCACAGAAAACTAATTGACAGGTACCTTCCCAACAATAACTGGTGAATTCCCAATTGGATCAATATTAGTTATTGGTCCCTTTTCCTCAGGGAAGTACTTTCTTAGTACTGTTTCATACTTCTTAGGCTCAATGTAGAAGAAAGGGAATGCAGCTCCTAGCCCATCTGTGGCTAAGTTGGGTATAGGTTTGACAATTATATGATCTGGCTCTGACATCAATATGTAACTGATATACAGTGCAAACAAAAGTCAAAACCAAATTCCCAAGAGAGAAAAAGAGAAAATTATCGCAGTCTTGAATGTAGAACTTTAAAGTTAAGCAGCTCATACTCTTCTTTAATGTCTGCCTTTTGAAGCCACTGCACAAAGGCCCATGGTCTATTAAGGACAATGTATCCCTGTTACAGAGTGAAGATGTGTAAGAATTCACAAGAATAAGGAATAAACTACTGATTTTGATACCTGAACATGTACACCTTACTTACATATCAGTCATTGACTTAGATTGATGTTTTTAGTCCTTCAATTATTCAAACCATTTTTATGGTAGGAACTAGCATTTCATAATCCACATCTGGAACAACTATGATTACATTTCCAACAGCTATTTTTTCCATTTCAGAAATAAATTGGAATTTAGACTCGTCAACAGTTACTGGGAGAAACCATGAAATCTTATAATTTGAATTTGAGTCTAACTCCATCTCAAAAGTTAGTTAAGGGATAATAACTGTCCCTGCTTATATACGCTATTTTATTTATATCATTGGTTAATACAAGATCTCTAACAGAATAAGTGCAATCGTTTAGAAATTAAAGCACCCATATGAACATTTTCTTTCTTTCTTTGTTCTGAATAGTCACAGTCATTGTGGTACAGAAACACAACCCAACCTAAACCAACTAACAAAATATCACTTGAAATTACAAAAACAAAAAGTCAACATATTACCATTTTGTAGGACAACAGTTCAAAACTTTTTGACAGTGTTATACCATTCCGTTAAAATTCATACGATTTTTTAATCATTCAGAAATTGAACCCCCCATATAAAAATTCATTTTTTTTCAACTTTAGAACAATTACATCTACAGTAACAGTAGAGAAACACAGCACAGAACACCCAACCCAACCCACAAAGCATAATTGTGCAAGAAGCAAGAGAATTAAGAAGCAAAGCAAAACCTGATCCATCCCAGCAGGTAAAGGCTGAGCAACAAAGGTGGGGATCTCATCCATGAACTGGTCAGGCTTCCCAGAGTGAAGGATCCGAGTGAAGCCTCCCATCCCAGATTGGGGTGCATCCTTGAATTTGTTGTACCAAAAGTACATGACTCTGCACTGCCACGTGTTGTAGACAGAGTCAGAGGCAGTGACTGCAGTGTGAAAAAGCCTCTTCTTTTCAGAGGATGATCTGCGCAGTGGCATCTTGATAAGGGGATCCACCGAAATGGAAGGGCGAGAAGGGCCAGGGAAGTCCTGCTTAAGAGGGGCATTGGCTGAGATGATGATGTTGTATGTTATCAGAGCCACTGAGAAAGTTATCAGAATTGTGAAGAACAAATTGCCACACCCCATTTTCTAATTTGATTTGGGTTTGTTTCAAATGTAGAAAGCAGAAGCAGAAAGAAGAATCTTTGTTCACAATTATAGAGAATAGAGAGTAGTTGGATTTGACATCAGAGGCGGCTTGGTCATATTTCTTCTCTTCTGTGTCCAGTTGTTCTGATGAAATCAAATTAAACTCCAAAAAGTCTTCTCCAATTTATCTTTTTCATTTTTCTCTTTCCATCAATAATAATAATAATAATAATAATAATAATAATAATAATAATAATAATAATAA